>VFQU01000796.1_pt1 | contig 22951 bp, 14 predicted proteins | sample 3512311 | NCBI WGS metagenome assembly VFQU01 (sample SAMN10412377, study PRJNA504923) | tailings metagenome | isolation source: Relicate 3 Philex TSF3 active mining site | place: Philippines: Tuba, Benguet | collected 2017-08-29
AGAAATGCGTGCGCGCCGGCGGCAAGCACAACGACCTCGAAAACGTCGGCTACACCCGCCGCCACCATACCTTCTTCGAGATGCTCGGCAACTTCAGCTTCGGCGACTACTTCAAGGCCGAAGCCATCGAGTTTGCCTGGGACCTCGTCACCAAGGTTTACGGCCTGCCGAAGGAACGGCTCTACGTCACCGTCTTCCGGGAGGACGACGAAGCCGAAGAGCTCTGGCAGAAGGTGGCCGGCGTCTCCAAGGACCGCATCTTCCGCCTCGACGAGAAGGACAACTTCTGGCAGATGGGCGACACGGGCCCCTGCGGCCCGTGTTCGGAAATCCACTACGACCTTGGGCCCGAAGCCGCCGCGCCCGGCCGTGAGCACGAACAGTTCCCCGAAGATGGCGGCGGCCGCTTTGTCGAATTCTGGAACCTCGTCTTCATGCAGTACGACCGTTCGGCCGAAGGCGTCCTAACGCCGCTGCCGCGCCCCAGCATTGACACCGGCATGGGCCTGGAGCGGATGGCCGCCATTCTGCAGGGCAAACTGTCCAACTACGAGACCGACCTGATTGAGCCCATCCGTGAGCGCGCCGCCCAGATACTCGGCGGCAAGATGAAGCCCGCCACGCTCAACGTCGTCGCCGACCATTCGCGCGCCGCCGAGTTTCTGATCCACGACGGCGTCATCCCCTCCAACGAAGGCCGCGGCTATGTGCTGCGCAAGATCATCCGCCGCGCCATTCGCCACGCGCGCCGCGATGGCTTCGAGGGCATCTTCCTGCACCAGCTCACTCCCTTCGTGGCCGACTTCATGTCGGGCGCCTACCCGGAGCTGCTCGAATCGACAGACCGGGTGGCCCGCGTCGTCAAGGAAGAAGAGCTGCGCTACGCCACCACCTTCCAGGTGGCCGAGAAGATGTTCCGCGATGAGGCCAAATCTGCCGCCGGGGGCGTACTGCCCGGCGCGGCCGCCTTCAAGCTGTATGACACCTACGGCCTCGCCCTCGATGAGCAGGAAGACATGGCCCGCGAACTCGGCCTCGCCATTGACCTGCCGGGTTTCGAAGAAGCCATGGAACAGCAGAAGCAGCGCGCCCGCGCCTCCTGGAAGGGCGCTGAGAAGGCGGCGGTGAACCCGGCCTTTGCCGAGCTGCCCAAGACCACCTTCCTGGCCTACACCGAACTGGAAGCCTCCGCGCAGGTGCTCTATGCCAGCGATACCGAAGTAGTGCTCAACCAGACGCCCTTCTATGCGGACTCGGGCGGCCAAGTGGGCGACCAGGGCGGGCTTTACGATGCGGAATCGGGCGCCAAGCTGGCCACCGTCACCGGCGCTGTCTACGGCATGCCCGGCCTGATTGTGCACAAGCTGGCTGCTCCGGCCGCGCTCAAGCCCGGCCAGACGGTGATTGCCCGCGTGGATGCCACGACGCGCCTGGCCACCATGCGCCACCACACCTCCACACACTTACTGCAAGCGGCGCTGCAAAGTGTTCTCGGCCGCCACGTCAAGCAGGCCGGCAGCGTGAATGACCCCACGCGCCTGCGCTTTGACTTCACCCACTACGCCGCCGTCAGCCCTGAGGAGCGCGCCGAGATTGAGCGCCTCGTCAACGAGCAGGTGCTGGCCAACACAGCTGTCGATACCAACGTCATGAGCCTCGACGAAGCCTTGAGCTCTGGCGCCATGGCCCTGTTTGGTGAGAAGTATGGCGATAACGTCCGCGTGGTCTCGATCGGCGACTTCTCGAAGGAACTCTGCGGCGGCACACACGTCAGCCGCACCGGCGACATTGGCGGCGTGAAGATCGTCTACGAAGGCTCGAGCTCAGCCGGCGTCCGCCGCATTGAGGCCGTCGCTGGCCCGCGCGTGGCCACCTGGTACGAAGAACAGCTGGCCGCCAAGGACGAAGCCCTCGCGCGCGCCGAGCGCGAACGCAAGGAACTCGAACACACGCTGCAACAGTTGAAGGACCAACTGGCCCACGCCCAGTCTTCCACGCTGGCCGCCATTGAGCATAACGGCCTGAAGCTGCTCTGCGCCCGCGTCAACAATATGGACCGCGCGCAGATGCGCACCGTCGCCGACGACTTCCTCAACCGCAACGCCGCCGACGTCATTGTGCTTGGCGCCACCACTGCTGCTGGCACCGTGGAATTCATCGCCGCCGTGCGCAAGGAACTCACCCCCAAGGTGCACGCGGGCAACATCATCCGCACCATCAGCGAAGTGGTGGGCGGCAAGGGCGGCGGCCGGCCCGATCGCGCGGAGGGCGGCGGTAAGGAAGCCACGCAGCTCGATGCCGCGCTGGCGCGGGTGGCGGAGCTCGTCTAGATGCTCGATGCGGTAGTGGTCGGCGCGGGGCCCACGGGCCTCGCCTGCGGCATTGAGCTCAAGAAGCGCGGCCTTGCGGCCAAGATCTTCGACAAGGGCTGTGTCGTCAATTCGCTCTACAACTACCCCACCAACCTCGTCTTCTTCACCACACCGGAACTGCTTGAGATCGGCGGCATCCCCATGACCGCCCTCAACGAGAAACCCACCCGCAATGAGGCGCTCAAGTACTACCGCCGCGTGGCGGCCCTCTTTGCGCTCGACATACACCAGTACGAACAGGTGCTGGAGGTCAAGGGCAGTGATGGCAACTTCACCGTCCACACCACGCGCGGTGAATACCCGTGCCGGAAGGTGATCTTCTCCACCGGTTACTATGACCTTCCGAATTACCTGGGCATTCCCGGCGAAGACCGGCCCAAGGTGATTCACTACTACAAGGAAGCGCATCCCTACTACAACAGCGACGTGCTGGTGATCGGGGCCAAGAATTCGGCCGCGCTGGCGGCGCTGGAGCTCTGGTGGACCGGCGCGCGCGTCACGCTGGTGCACCGCGGGCCGGGCATACACAACCACGTCAAATACTGGATCAAGCCCAACATCGAGAACCGTATCAAGAACGGTGAGATCCCGGCCTACTTTCAGTCCTCTGTCACCGAGATCCGCGAACATGAGGTGGACCTGCTAACGCCCCAGGGCCCGCTCACGCTCAAGAACGACTTCGTCTTCGCCATGACGGGCTATCACCCGGACTTCGAATTCCTGGCCCGTCACGGAATTCTGCTCAACCCGGAAACACAACGGCCTGATCTGGACCCCAACACCTACGAAACCACCCGCCCCGGCATCTACCTCGCCGGAGTGCTGGTGGCGGGGGTGCACACCAATGAAATCTTCATCGAGAACGGCCGCTTCCACGGCGAGAAGATCGCTGCCGCCATTGCGGGGGCTTAACTTGCTGCTCTTCTGGCTGTTGCTGGCCTTGCCACTGCTCGCGCAGGAGCGCATCGACGGCCTGCTGCTGCACTTTGAACGCACGCCGGCCCAGCAGCAGGCGCTTGAGGAGCTGCTGGACAATCAGGCCCGCCGTAACTCGCCCGACTACCAGCGCTGGCTGAGCCCCACGGAATTCGCCGCCCGGTTTGGCCCCACGGCCGCCACACAGCAGCGCACGCGCACCTGGCTGCGGGACCATGGGCTCACGCTCAACTACGAAAGCCAGAGCGGCGCTTTCTGGATCATCGCGGGTGAGCGCAGCCAACTGGAGAATGCCCTCGCCGTGCGGCTCGAAAGACAACCCACCGGCGCGCGCAGGCGCTACTTACGCCGGGGCAGTTACCGGCTGCCGGACGGCGTGGCCGCCATCACGGGCCTCGATGACCCCCTGCCCCGGCCGCAAGCCACCACCCCGGCGGCGAATGCGCCAGATGGTAGCCACTTTCTCGCGCCCGATGATTACTTCACGATTTACAACATTCCGGCGGGCCTCGATGCCCCCAACATACGCATCGCGGTGGTGGGCCAATCGCGGATTGACCTCGAAGACATGCGGACATTCCGCCGCCGCTTTGGCTTGCCCGACAATGACCTCGAGGTGATACTTGCGCCCGGCAGCACGGACCCCGGCTTTGTCACCGACGACCAGATTGAGGCTAACCTCGACCTGCAGTGGGCGGGCGCCATTGCCCGCAACGCACGCATACGCTACGTCTATGCCGCGAATGCGCTGGTGGCTGCCGCGTATGTGATTGACCAGCGGCTGGCTCCCATTGTGAGCGTCAGCTTTACGGCTGGCTGCGAGCCAGAACTCAGCCCGACGACGCTCAACGCGTTTCGCTCGCTGGCCCAGCAGGCCGCTGCCCTGGGCATCTCGTGGATCAACGCCGCCGGCGATGCGGGCGCGGCGGGTTGTGACGGCAATCGCGCCTTCATTGCCCAGAATGGCTTCGCTGTGGAGATGCCCAATGGTGTCCCGGAAGTCACCTCGATTGGCGGCACAGAGTTGAACGATCGCGAGGGTGACTACTGGGCCCCCACCAACTCGCCCACCGGCGCCAGCGCGCTGGGCTACATTCCCGAAATCGTGTGGAACCAGAGCCGGCGGGGCACCTCGATTGCCGCAGGGGGCAGTGGTGTCAGCACCTTTTTCCCGCGTCCGCCGTGGCAGCCGGCAGGCGGCCAGTTCCGCACGGTGCCGGACCTTTCGCTGGCCGCTTCGACTTATAACGGCTACCGGGTGATACACCGGGGCCGGGAACTGATCATCGGCGGCACCAGCGCGGGTGCGCCGACCTTCGCGGGCATGGTGGCGCTGCTGCTGGAGGCGAATGGCCGCCCGCAGGGCTACGGCAATCTCAACCGCCTGCTCTACCCGCTGGCGCAAGCCACGCCTGATGCCTTTCGCGACATTACTGTAGGCGATAACCGCGTGCCCTGTGTGTTTGGCACTCCCGACTGTGGCGAGGGCGCGTTCGGCCATGCGGCTGGGCCGGGTTTTGACAACGCAACGGGCCTGGGCTCGCCCAACTTTGCGCGCCTGCTGGGCGGCTTTCCCCGCACCAACCCCACGCAATCGCTGGTCACCATCACGCCGGACCGCAGCCCGGTCTATGTGACTCCCGGCCCGAGCGGCAACACGTGGACGAGTACGTTCACCTTTCATGAGCACAACGGCGTGGCTACCACCCTCACCAGCTTCCGGGTGGACGAGGTGGAACAGATCAACAACATACAGGTGGCGCTGGGCTCGCTCACGGTACCCGCCAATGGGCTGCTCAACCTGCGGCTCAGCTTCGGCGGCATTGTGACGCCGCTCACGCGGACCTACCGGATCAGTGGCCGGGATGACAACGGCCAGACGTGGCAGCGCGAAATCTTTGTTGCCTACCTGGGCACTCCAGCGGCGCCGCGCATACTGGGCCTGGCCAATGGCGCTTCGTTCACCCAGAGCTTTGCCCCCGGGGCCATTCTCAGCGTCTTTGGGGAAAACCTGGCCCAGGGCACCCAGGCGGCGCAGGCCTTGCCACTGACGCGATTCAGCCGCGGCGTGCGCGCCACCATCAATGGCCAGGCGGCGCATTTCTATTACGTCTCGCCCACGCAGGTGAATCTGCAGATTCCCTATGGGCTGGCCCCGGGCCCCGCTACTCTCACAATGGCTTTTCCGAAAGAGGGCGCCGCAAGCGCCACCTTTACGTTGGGCCCTACCGCTGGGGGTATTTTCACCGATGCCAATCGTTTCACGGTGCCGCAGACCAGCTGTGCGCGCGGGCAAACCTGCATTCTCTTTCTGACCGGACAGGGAGAGGTGTCCCCGGCCATTGCCTCCGGGCAGGCACCGTCGTCTAACGCCCTGCTCGAAGAGCTGCCGCGGCCGCTGGCGCCGGTGTCGATGACGATTGGAGGCGTGCCGGCGCAGATCGTATTTGCGGGCATACCGCCGGCACTGGTGGGCGTGACACAGGTGAACTTCACAGTGGCCCCCAATACACCGACGGGCCCACAGGACGTCATTATCCGCATCGGTGGGGCTGACAGCGCTCCGGCACGTATCACCGTACAATGACGGGCATGCTAAAAGGCATTGCCGCGCGCCTGCACCTCTGGGTGGGAGTGCCGCTGGCGATTTACGCGGTGCTGATCGGGCTGTCGGGGGCTGTGCTGGTCTTTCGCGAAGACATACAGGCTTCCCTGCACCCGCAACTGCATACGGGCGCGCCGGCTCGCTTTGGCGCGGACCCGGACCGGGTGCTGAAGCAGATACAAGAGCGCTATCCGGGATGGAGGCCGCTCACGTTTACCTGGCCACATGACCGCACGCCCTACTGGATGATCTTTCTGCTCAAGGGCAATCAATCGCGGGAACTCTATGTGGATCCGCAGACCGGACAATTCGTGGCCGAGGTAGACCCGCATGCGGGCTGGTTTGGCTGGACGGAACGGCTGCATAACAACCTGCACTGGGGGCGCAACGGGCGGCTGGCCAATGGCTACGGCGCGCTGGGCGTGCTGTTGCTCTCTGTGACGGGCCTGCAGTTATTCTGGCCGCGCCGCCGGAGCCTGGCCACGCTGTGGCAGCGCGATGGCTGGCGCTTCTGGCACTATACGCTGGGCCTGGCATCACTGGTGGGGCTGGTGGCGCTGGCGTTCACGGGGGCTTACTATACGTGGTCGAAATACTACATCGCGGCGGTGAGCCAGGTGTTGCCGCGCACGCCGGAGCTGACGCTGCCGCCGCTGCCTGCGCCACCGCCGCCGCCGCCCACGGTGTGGCGCCTGATGGACATCGCGCAGCAGGCGCTGCCGGGTAAGGCCATACAGCGCTTTCCGATTCCGGACGCACGCTTTCCCCTGCGGGTGACTTTTCGCGAAGGCAGCTTTGCCGAGTTTCAACTGGTTTCGAGCGTGACGCTGGACCCGCGCACGGGCGCTGTGCTGCGGGTGCAGCGGTTGGCGGAGCGGCCGGCTGGCGATGGCGTGCTGGGCTGGATCAACGGGTTGCACTTCGGGGCGTTCTGGGGGCGGCTGGGGCAAGTGCTGTGGGCCTTTTGCGGGGTGAGTCTGGCCATACTGGGGCCCACGGGTGTGTGGATCTGGTGGCGCCGCCGGCAAGTTAGTCTGAAAGGGTGAGCGCCGACGAACTGAGGTTGCTGGATGAGGGCATACGGCTGGTTTTGCCGCCCGAATACCAGGCCCATTATGAGGATGTGCAACCCGTCTCGATGGGTTCGGCCGGGCTGCGCTACAACAAGCAGGGACGCGTGGCCTGGGACGAAATCTGGGACAGTTTCTGCGACCTGGCGATGGCCGGTGGCCCACCGCACAAAGGCAAACTGCTGGAGCCAGCCAGCCCGGCGGAGATTGCCGCCGCGCCGGAGGCCTACCGCAAAGTGGTGGAAGAGATCTGCCGGGGGCTGGAGATGGTGACGTATCTGCCAGCGGAACCGGCGCCGCTGGCGGGTTGGGTGCGGGTGGTGTGCCCTACGGGGGTGATGGCCGGATGGCTGGCGCGGGCCATCAACATGGAGAACGTGTCGGCCCACTGTGAAGGCCAGTTTCTGGAACTGCCCGCGGGGCCGGCCTACCGGCTGGAGAAAGAGATCAAGAACGTGGTGACGTCCGCGGCCAAGACGCACCATTACTTCGATGGCCACATGAGCGAGAGCCAGCAGCGGGGTATCGAGCAGTTGTTCGCGCAGGATGGCCGGCCGCTGCTGGCGCCCTGCCGGGTGTCGGATGAAGCTGCGCTCGAGCGCACACGGGAAGCTGCCGCCCAGCGGGTTACGGAGCGGACGGGATTGGTGACGGGCGGGCCGCCTTATGCGGGCTGGTTGGGAATCGAATGCAGAGACGTGGCGGAGGCTATCTGGCTGATGCGGGCGCTGGTGGTGATGAACACGCTCTCGCGGCGTGAGGATAGCCGGCTGTTTGTGCCGGTGAACCCGGTGCTGGACCCTGTGGGTGAACGCGTGGCGGGTGAGGTGGAGAAGGTGTGGCGGCTGGCTGGTTTGCGAGAGAGCTAAGAACCTTTACTGGCTGTCGCTCTGACAGATCGTCTGGGCCTGACGCCATTCCGCTTCCGATAGGAGCACGCGCGGGGTAAAGCTGGCTGGTGGTTGCTGGCGAATGCTGGCGATGCGCTGGGCATTGTCGGGATGGGTGGAGAAATAAGTGGGAATGCCCGGAAGGCCGCCCAGCAGTGACTCAAGACGAGTGAGGAACTGGATGAGGGCCTGTTCTGAGATGGCAGCCTGACGGAGGAGGCGCACGGCGCCGAGGTCGGCGGCGCGTTCGGCGTCGCGGGAAAAGCGAAGCCCCAACAGGCTGGTGGATTGATTGAGGAAGACCGAGGGGGAGGATGGGTCTACCGACAGCATGCTCAGCAGCACACTGCCGCCGAGCTGGCGGGCCATGGCCCGGAGGCTATCCCGATTGAGGATGTGATGGACCTCGTGGGCAAGCACGGCGGCGTACTCTTCGGGGGTTTTGACAAACTGGATGAGTTCGCGGGAAACGACAATCGCGCCGCCCGGGGCGGCAAAGGCATTGACTTGACCGAGGCGGGCGTAAGTGACCTGGAACTGATAGGGGGATTGGACCTGGGAAAAGACGGCCTGCTCGACTTTCCGTAGCGGCGCCATGGCAGGACCATCGGGGCAGGCGCGGCCGGGGGGCGCCAGGAGCTGGACGACGGAATGGCCGAGGCGGTCCTCGACAGAGCGCGGGGCGAAGCGGGCGCCGAGTTCCGCCGTGGCGGCAAGGCCGAAGTAGTAGAAGGCTCCCGCTACGACGAGGATGCCAGCGGCGGATTGAATGAGGCTGGCCCAGCCGTCGAGCCTGCGATCCCACCAGGGGCGGGCCATGAGGGCCGGAGCAAACTGGGCAAGAGCCTGGGGAAAGGCGGGGTCGGAAACCTCGAGGGCGGCGGCGGGCAGGGGCGGAAACTCGAGACGTACAGGTTCTCCGTAGGACCCGTCGGAAACCAGCCGGCAAGCGGAGACGGGCCAACGGTAGCAGATGGTTTCCGTCTCGAACTGAATGTGGTCCTGCTGGAGCTGAAGGGCGGCGGACTGACTGATGGCGGACTGGCCGTCATAGAACACACCGGGAAAGGAAGCGGCGAGGGGCTGGATATTCATGACTTCTACACTCCGAAATCAAAGCCAATGTAGTCAGCGAAGGATTCGCCGAGGGCGGAGGACTGAGCGGGATTCTGAGTGATGGACAGCGGCTCTTCGGGAAGAATGACGCTGAGGCGGGAGGTCCAGAAGCGAGTGGTGCGGGCGGCCACCCAGGAGGTAGCGAGGCCCAGAGTAACGGCAATCAGGATGAGGTTGCCGAGGTAGAGGCGGAGCAGTTCACCGCCAAAGACATGGCACTGGAAGCGGGCCTCGCCGATGGTGGTGTGAGCCCAGTAGTAGCGGGCCCGGAGGGCGCTCCACCAGGGCCAGAAGAGGCCGGCAGTGAGGATGGTGAGTGGCCAGGCACAGAACCAGGCCCAGCGCAGATGGGGGGATTCGCCGGTGAATTGAAAGGGGAGATTGCCAAGGCTGGAACCGCGGTAGAGCAGACGGCGCTGGAGGTTGTTCAAACTGTGCGCGGAGAAACCCAGGCTGAAGAGCATGCCCAGATAACCGAGCGCGGAGGCGAAGAAGTATTCGCGCGTGGAACCAGTGAAGCGGAAGCGAATGGACCGCCAGGACATGCGGCTCATGCGGTAGCGGAAGGCGCCCACGCGGGCCAGGGGCCAGAGCAGGAAGAAGCCGAGGGTGGCGGCGATCTGAACGCTGATCAGTAGAGTGAGATTTCCAGTCAGGACCGGGGCCAGCCGCGGGGCGAAGAGGAAGAGCCCGAGTATGGGAACGCCCTTGAGGAAGCCACGCAGCAGTTCACCGCCGTGGCCATGAAAGCGGAAGCGGTCGCCGAGGAACTCGATCTGACTGAGGACGTATTTCCGGACGCGGGTCTTGCCCCAGAAGGAGAAGAGGCCGAGGGTGAGGATGTTGAGCAGCAGGTGATAGATGCGCATGCCGAAGAGGTCAAAGCCCTGGCCGTGGAACTGGAAGTTGTGGAGCTTGGGGGTGAGGAGCGGGTCGGTGGAGGAGGGTGGGGCGGAGAAGTAGCCGGAGGATTCGAGGCGGCGCAAGGCGCGCCGGCGCTGGACCAGGAAAACGACGGCGAAAAACGTGACGGCCAGCAACCAGACGGCGCCCGCCCGAAAGAGAAACCAAAGGATCTCCGAGCGCACACCTTGTAGTGAACCCAAGCTCAATTGCAACAATCGTCTGTCGGTGGCCTGCGCTTCCTCGAGGCGGCCAGCCCCACGATAGGCCCTGGCGAGGCTTCGATAGCACTGGATCATGTCTTCGTTGGATTTGGCGGTTTCCGCGGCCGCGGCGGCCACTTGCAGGGCTTCAATGGCTTCGTCCAGTTCGCGTTTTCTCAGGTAGTGTTCACCGGCCAAGCGCGCGACGCTGGCGAGGCGGTAGGGCTCGTGAGTGCGGGCCAGGGCCAGGCCCTTGTGATAGGCGGCGACGCCGGCGGAGCCCTGATCGGAGGTGAAGTAGTTTTCGGCGGCATTCATCCAGGCCTCGGCGATGGCGGGCTGGTTTTGCGGCTCGACCTTCTCATAATGGAGTGCGGCTTCCATAAAGTGGTCAGCCGCGGCGCCGTAATTCTCGAGGGAAAGCTCAGCCCCGGCAAAGGCGTTTTCGAGGTCACCCGAAAGATCCGGGTTGGGTTTGCGGAGAGCGTCGAGATCCTGGCGGGCGGCAGTGAGAATCTCCTGGGCCCGGGGGTTGTCACCGGTGTGCGCGGCTTCAGCCACCTGCAGGAGCAACCGAATGCGAATGACGGTGGCGGGTGAGGTGGAGGACAGGGCGAGGTCAAAGGATTTCTTGAGGAGGGTCTGACGCGGGGCGGCGGGGCAGTGAGTGAGAAAGACCAGATAATGCTGAACGCGAAGCGGGCTGCTGGCGGGGGCAAGGGCTTCGGCCTGGCTTTCGCCCGCCTGGCAAAGCTGGGTTTTGAGGGGTTCGCTGCTGGTGCGGACTAAACTGCGCAGGGCCTCAGCATAGAATTCGAGGCGGTCGGGGTCGGGCGCCAGACCGTCTTTTGTCTGAGTAGCGAGAGCGTCAGACACGGTGGTGACAACCGCTGCGAAGTCTTTCTGGCGGCGCAGGGTTTGGGCCAGGAAGAGATGGCTGTGGGCGAGGGCCAGTGAGTTGGGGCCGGAGACTCGTTTCCGCAGATCAATGGCCTGGCGATGGTAACGGAGGGCTTCGTCCCACTTGCCGGCATCGGCATGGGTTTCCGCCAGGAACTCGAGTTCGGACGCGAAGGCTTCATTGCGCGGCTCAGTATGCCGGACGGTTTCGCGAAGGTCGGCGAAGACCGATTCGGCCCTGGCGTTACCACCGCAGGAGCCCTCCCAGGAAGATTGCTGGCAGGCGGCAGCCAGGCGATTGAGGAGAACGAGACGTCGCGGGTCCTGCAGAGCGAAGCCAAATTGGGCCTTTTCCGCTTCCAGCCACTCCTGGGGAATCAGTATGAAGCGCGGTTGCTGGCTGCGCTGTTCGTAGTAAGTCCAGTCGCGTTGCGCTGGCGCGGAAACGGCAAGGAGAAGGAAAGCAAGTAATCGTTGCCGGGGCAGCAGCATTTGTGGGAGCTTAGCACAAAGATTTAAACATCTGGTCTGAAGCTATTGGTTGGCGAGTTAGAAAACAAACGCCAGGAAAGAGTATCAGGGACGGGCGGGGCCGAAGTATTTGTCGATGATCCACTGCGGCTGCCACTGATCGGGCTTGCGAGGTTGGCCGGAAAGGTCAACCTTCGCTGGCGCGGTGTTGGTGAGGGGCATCTGGACCTTGTCGCCGAGGCGGGTCTGCCATTCGGCGAGGCGCTGGCGGAGTTGGGCGACGCGGGGCTGAAGGGCGGGGTCGTCAATGAGGTTGCGGGTTTCGTGGGGGTCGGTCTGGAGATCAAAGAGTTGGAGATGACCGATCCTGGGGTAGCCGATGAGCTTGTAGCGGTCGTCGCGGATGGCGCGCTGGATGTCGAGAAAGGGCAGAAAGACAGTGTCGCGAATGGCGGTCTGGCGGCCGGTGAGAAGGGGCTGGAGGGACTTGCCTTCGAGGCCCGCAGGGACGTCGAGGCCGGCGAGATCGAGCAGGGTGGGAGCGAGATCGAAGAGGTAAGTGAAAGCGCGGGTCTGGCGGTTGCGGGGCAGGCCCGGGCCGGAGATGAGCAAGGGGGTGCGCATGGAATGTTCGTAGACATTCTGCTTGCCGAGCAGGCCGTGGGAGCCGAGGGCGAGGCCATTGTCGGCAGCGAAGACGATGATGGTGTTGCGGGCCTGGCCGGTTTCTTCGAGTGTTTTGAGGATGCGGCCGATTTGCGAGTCGAGGTGGGACATGAGGGCGTAGTATTCGGCGAGCTGGCTGCGGATGACGCCTTCGGTGCGCGGCCAGGCGGCGAGGTTTTCGTCGCGGATGTTACGCATCATGCCGTTGTCGAAGCCGAGCTGGGGCTGGTAGTTGGGGGGTAGCGGAGGCAGGCGCTTTTCGTATTGTTCCCTGTAGGGGGAGAGGGGCTGGCGGGGGTCGTGGGGAGCGGTGAAGGCGGTGTAGGAGAAGAAGGGGCCTTTGCCCTGCTGGGCGCGGAGGAAGTCGATGGTGGCATCGGCGAAGAGTTCGGAAGAGAATTTGGCGCCGGTCTGCTGGGGGGTGAAGTTGCCGGGGGAGGGCATGTCACGGACGGGGACTTTGGTGTGGTCGCACATGCCGCCGAAGAAGACGTTGTGCCCCTGCTGGAAGGCCTGGGCGAAGGAGGCCTGGCCGTTGTGCCACTTACCGGTGCCGTGGGTGGAGTAGCCGTGGCGGGCGAGGATTTCGGGAAAGAGAGTTTCGCCCTTGAGGGTTTCGGTGTTGATCTGGAACCAGGATTTGCCGGTCATGAGCATGGCGCGGGAGGGCACACAAACGGCGCCGGAATTGCCGCCGCAGACGTAGTTCTGACGGAAGGAGGTGGACTGCCGGACGAGGCGGTCGAGGTGGGGGGTGCGGATGTGTGGATTACCGTGGGCGTGGATGAGATCGGCGCGCATGTCGTCGGCGAAGAGGAAGAGGATGTTGGGGCGCGCGGGGGTAGCGGCGCTGGCCGAGGCGCTGGCGGCGAGGGTGGTGAGCAGGGAGCGGCGGGTCATGACTTGACTATTGTGTCACTGGTCCAGAAAACAGAGATTTATCTTGGCAGCTTTCTCCCTGTTGCACGATAAGTAGATACGTGAAGGCGAAGGTGTTCGCCGCCGGGGTGCTGTTGGCAACCGGTTGGGCAATGGAAAACGAAATTCGCAGGATTGAAGAAGTGACGTCGCTGAGTGTGAAAGCAGCGGCAAGTGGGCGAGGTGTGCGGATTGAGGGGACGATCACCCGATATGTGCCGGAGCTGAATCAGGTGGTGGTGCAGCAGGGGGAAGGCAAGGCGGCGAGCGGAATATGGGTGGGGGGAGTGAGACCGGAGGGGATCCGGCTGGGGGACCGGGTGAAGGTGGAGGGAGAAACGGGGGCGGGCACGTACGGCAACATCCTGAACGCGCGGGTGATTGAGCGATTGGCAGCAGGGGGCCTGCCCAAGCCGGTGATGGTGAAGCGGCGGGCGGAATTGATGGACAGCGACCGGTTGGACAATGTGCTGGTGGCGGTGGAGGGAATTGTGCGAGCGGTGAGGCCGTTTCTGGTGAGTGAACGGCGGCCGGAGAAGCTGTACCGGATTTGGGTGGAGTTGCCGGATGGCCTGGTGACGGCGACGGTGCCAGCGGGTGCGGATGGCGAAATGGCGAGACGGCGGGCGGCCGGGTGGATCGAGGACCGGGTGAGGCTGCAGAGCGTGGCGATGATGTCGCGGATGCCGCGGAACCAACGGCATGAGGTGGATATGGTGGTGGAGAGCGCCGAGGAGGTGGAGGTGCTGGAGGAGCAGGGGCTGGATTGGGATCATCTGCCGGACTACGAAGCGGCGAAACTGTTCCGGTTTCAGGGCGGGCGGCCGATGAACGGGATGTTCCGGACGGCCGGGACCATCCGGGCCACGAGTGTGGCGGGAGAATACGAACTGCTGGCGAGAAGCAACCGGATCCGAATGCGGCTGCGGACGCCGGAGGAGGTGCAGAGCGGGAAGCGCTATGAGGTGGTGGCGCGGGCGAGTTGGAGTGAGCAGGGGCTGCTGGGATTGGACGTGGTGGGGGTGCGGGAGGTGGGACCGGGGGACAGCCTGGAGGTGACGAGCGCGAGGCTGGAGCATCTGATGATGGGCACGCATGACGGGGCGCTGGTGAAGATCAGGGGGATTCTGGCGGACCGGTGGACACTGCCGCAAAGCTGCGTATTGACGTTGGGGGGCCTGGTGGACGGGCAGACGGTGCACTTTGAGGCACGGCTGCCGCTGACGGCGGGCAGGGCTTGCCCGGAGATTGCCCTGGGCAGCGAACTGGAATTGACTGGTGGTGTCAGGAATACGTGGGGGAGCAACTCGTATGCGGCGGTGAGCACGAATGTGAGTCTGGCCGGGGAGAGCGACATTCGGGTGATCGCGGACCCACCGTGGTGGGAACGGGTGGCGGTGGGGCGTTTTCTACTGGCAGGGGCGGTGCTGGCCGTGGCGGGGTTGCTGTGGATTGCGGCGTTGCGGTATCAGGTGAGCGTACAGACCCGCAGGCTGCGGGCGCAGCAACGGGCGCTGCAGACGGCCAAGGAAGCCGCCGAGCAGGCCAACCGGAGCAAGAGTGAGTTTCTGGCGAACATGAGTCACGAAATCCGGACGCCAATGAATGGGGTGATCGGGATAGGCAAGCTGCTGCAGGATACCAAGATGACGACAGAGCAGGCCGAGTATGTGGCGATCATTCAAAGCTCGGCGCACTCATTGCTGGGGATCATCAACGAGATTCTCGACTTTTCCAAGATTGAGGCGGGGAAGCTGGAGTTGGAGGAGGCGGCTTTCGGACTGGCTGAGGAGTTGCGGCCGCTGTTGCGGATGATGGAGAACCGGGCGCGGGAAGCGGGGGTGGTGATGGAGTGGCGATTTGCGCCGGAAACGCCAGAGCGGGTGGTGGGGGATGTGGGGCGGCTGAAACAGGTGCTGACGAATCTGATTGGCAACGCGATCAAGTTCAGTCCGGGCGGAGAAGTGCAGGTGAACATTGGCGCCGAGGCGGCGAGCGAAGAGAGAGTGGTGGTGCGCTTTGCGGTGCGGGACACGGGGATCGGGATTGCGGCCGAGAAGCAGGCGAGCGTCTTTGAGGCGTTTACGCAGGCGGATGGGAGCACGGCGCGCCGGTTTGGCGGAACGGGATTGGGGCTGACGATCTCACAACGGCTGGTGAAGTTGATGGGGGGTGAATTGCGGGTGGAGAGTGAATTGGGCCGGGGCAGCCACTTCTGGTTTGCGATACCGCTGGGGCGGGCCGGAAAAGAAGGGGAGGGGGAGATGGAAACGCCGGCGGTGGCGGTGCGGCCGCTGAAGCTGTTGCTGGCGGATGATAACCGGGTGAATCAGACGGTGGGTAGACGGTTGCTGGAGAAGATGGGGCATCGGGTGGAAGTTGCCGGCAACGGCCGGGAGGCGCTGCGGGCGCTGATGGTGGCCGACTTTGACGCGGTGCTGATGGATATACAGATGCCGGAGATGGACGGGCTGGAGGCGACGCGGGCCATACGGGAGCGAGAGCGGCTGACGGGAGCGCATTTGCCAGTGCTGGCAATGACCGCCCACGCGCTGGAGGAGGACCGGCGGCGGTGTCTGGCAGCTGGCATGGATGGGTACATTGCCAAGCCGATTGACCCGGGGGAACTGATGAACCTGTTAAAGGTGCATTGCGACGCGGGATGAGCCGCTAGGCCCCGGTTTCAAAGAGGAGGCGGTAGAGCTTCTTCTGGGCTTCGAGCTGGCTGGCGTAGGCGTCGGCGAATTCGGGGCGGGGCAGGAAGGTGTCGCCGGTTGAGGAAGGGATGTCGCGGAGGTGGGCGACGGCGCCGAGGCGTTCGAGGGCCAGCATGGCGGCGCCGCGGGCGCTGGTTTCCTTCTCGGTGCTGGCGACGACGGGGCGGCCGAGGGCGTCGGCCATCATCTGCGTCCAGACGTTGGAGCGGCGCAGGGCTTCGCCGGTGGCGATGACGCGCTGGGGGGCGCCGAGGCGGTCCGCGAGGATGTCGTAGAGAAGGCGGAAGCGGAGGGCGACCGATTCAAGAGCAGCAGCGAGGATTTCGACCGGGGTGGTGTTGAGGTTGAGGCCGGTGATGGCGCCGCGGGCGTCGGCACGCCACTTGGTGCTGCGTTCGCCGGCGAAGAGGGGCAGCATGGTGAGGCCGTGGGAACCAGGGGTGATCTGGGCCAACTGGGTTTCCCAATCCGCGGGAAGCTGGAGGCGTTCGTGGACCCACTCGAAGACCTTGCCGCCGTTGGATAGAGCGCCGCCGAGGACGAAGCGGCGGGGGTCCAGACGGTAGCACCAGAGGCCGGCGGGGATGTCGACCTGGGGAAGTTCAAAGACGGCGCGCATGGCGCCGGTGGTGCCCACCATGAGAGCGAATTCGTGGGGTTCGTCGCAGCCGCAGCCGATGTTGTTGGCGGCGCCATCGCCGATGGCAGGGAACCAGGGGATATCGGCGAAGAGGGGCCAGCGGGTGGCGTATTCGGGCTTGAGGCCCTGGGCGGGGGAGTCGAGGCGCGTGAGGTCGGCGAGTTGGGAGGAGTGGAGGCCGAGGTGAGAGACGAGTTCAGGGTCGTAGGCCTGGAGGTTGGAATTCCAGAGGCCGGTGGCCGAGAGCATGGAGGTGGCAGCGTGGGCCTGACCGAAGCAGACTTCGAAGAGGTATTCGCCGAAGCTCATCCAGCGGACAGTGGCGTTGAACCAGTCGGCACGCTGCTGGCGGAGCCAGAGGAGCTTGGCAGGCCAGTAGCTGGGGTGGAAGACGGTGCCGACGCGGGAATGGCAGGCGGCTTCGTTGAGGTCGCGCTTGAGGGCCTCGGCGGCGGGCTGGCTGCGGGTATCGAGCAGGTGGAGGATGGGGGTGGTGGGCTGGCCATCGGCGCCGACGCCGAGGAAGGAGTGCCAGAAGGTGCACATGGCCAAAGCGGCGGGCTTCATGCCGAGCTGGGCGAGGGAGCGGTGGGCTTGGTCGAGGCTGTCGAGGGTAGCGGCGAAGAGGTTGGAGACATCGATTTCGACGCCGCCATCGGAGGTGGTGCGGAGATCGTAGCCAACCGAGGCGGTGGTGATGACGGGGCGAGCGAGCTGGTCAAAGACCAGGGTTTTCACGGAAGTGGTGCCGGCGTCAAAGCTGACGACCAAAGGAGAGTCCATCAAGAGCTACTTTAACCTTTTGATGATTGGGAGGAGCTCGATGAGGAGGATGGCGACGATCATGAATTCGAGGATGAAGCTGCGGGCCTCGCGGAACTCGCTGACCATGAAGTGGTAGAGTTCGCCGGCGGTGCGGAGTTTCTGGTCGACGAGGTTGCGGTAGTCGTTGGCGCCCACCTTGGCAGCGGCGAGTTTGTAGGCGCGGGCGTAGAACATGTCGCTGAGGAACTTGATGGCGTTGTCGGCGCGTTCGGTGAGTTCGGTGACTTCGAGGCGCATGCGGTTCATGCGTTTGGCTTCGCGGGCGCGGCGCCAACTGGCGAGGAGGCCGCCGGGGCGGTCGAGTTCGGAGTAGGCGTGTTTGAGGACGCCGGAGAGAACTTCGTCGTAGCGGCGGTACTCGATGAGCTGGACGTTGGCGTATTCGAGGAGGTCGAGAACGGGACCGGCGCTATGGGGGGCATCGTATACGATGGCGCCGAGCCAGCCGACGACGAGGAGGTCCGCAGGGAAGTAGGAAAGGCTGGAGGCGAGAATTTCGCGGCGCTCGCTTTCGCCGAGGCGCTGGGTTTCGCCGCGGATGATCTGGGCGAGTTGATCGCCGTAGGTGGCGAGCAGGCCGGGGCCGTCGGTGACGGCACCATCCGGGGTGGTGACTTCGTGAAGGTGGACGACGTAGTAGGCTTCGTCGAGCCATTCGGAGTAGGGTTTGCGGAGGGCGGAGCGGACTCGGCTCACGCGCTGGCGAACGATTTCGAGGCCGCGCTGTTCGACTTCGCCGGCTTCGATCCAGCGATTGCAGAGGGAGATGAGTTCGTCCCAGTCGCAATCGAAGTGGAGCTCAATGCGGAGGCTGGCGACGCCGGAGACGAAGTAGCGGATGCGGGCATCGACGGCTTCGCCGGTGGCGAGGCGGAAGGAGTCGCAGGGTTCGATAACAGGGGGCTGTTCAAAGCGGACGTAGGAGGGGGCCTGCTGGCGGAACTGGGGGGAGCGGAGCGGGGCGGTGGCGCCGAGGAGGCCGCGGAGGGCTTCGAGATCAATCTCTTCGGCGACGTCGTAGAGCAGGAGGGCGCTGATGGAACCGCGACAGGACGCCATGGCCTTACCAGTGTACGAGGTTGCCGGCGAGGTAGACGGAGCGGAGGGTGAGGTCGTCGTTGAGCAGTAGGATGTCGGCGAGCTTTCCGGGGGTGAGACTGCCGCGGTCGTGAGCGAGGCCGGTGCGTTCGGCCGGAGTGAGAGAAGCCATGCGGATGGCATCGACGAGGGGGACGCCGGCGGCGACCATCTGGCGGACCATGTGATCGAGGCCGCAGACGCTGCTGGCCAAGCCCTGACCGGGGACGAAGCCGACTTCGCCGTTGCTCTCAAACCAGGAGCCGGTGGTGTGATGGCCGAAGCGGTATGTGCCGGGAGGCATGTCAAGGGCGCGGTTGGCGTCGGTGACCAGACAGAGGCGGCGGGGGCCGAGCATCTGCCAGGCGAAGCGGAGCAGTTCCGGGGAGAGGTGCTGGCCGTCGGCAATGACCTCGGTGCTCATGTCAGGGGTGGCGAGAACGAACTGCTCCATGCTGGCCTGCATGGGAGTGCCGTAGGTGGAGCGGAGGCTGGCGACGGAGCTCATGGCGCACCAGAAGTGATCGACGTGGCGCATGCCGGCGGTGAAGGCGGCTTCCATCTGGGTCCAGGTAGCGTTGGAGTGGCCGCAGGTGACGAGGCAACCGTGAGCGGCGGCGGCGCGGTAGAAATCGAGAGCGCCGGGGAGCTCGGCGGCGCAGGTGGCGACGCGGAGAAAGCCGGTGGCGAGGAAGGCTTCGTACTCGGCGGGGACGGGGGAGCGCTGGCCGGCGGGACTATGGCAGCCGACTTTTTCGGGGGCGAAGTAAGGGCCGTAGAAGTGGATGCCGGGGAGGCGGGCGCCGTGGGAGGGGGTCCATTGGGCGGCGACTTGCTGGCAGGCTTGAAGCATGGCCGTGAGTTCGGCAGGGCTGCCGGTGGTGGTGGTGGGGAGGACGGTGGTGGCGCCGTGGCGGAGGTGGGCGCGGTTGGCGGTGATGACGGCGGCGGGAGTGCCGTCCATGTAGTCCGCGCCGGCGCCGCCGTGGACGTGGATGTCGAGAAAGCCGGGACTCACCCAGGGGGCGGCGGTGAGAGGGAGGCCGGTGGGGGCGGCGGTGGTGACAGCGTGGATGAGGCCGTCGCGGATGTGAACGAAGCCAGGGTCAAGGATGGTATCCGGCAAGAGGACCTTGCCGGTGAGACAGAAGTTCATGACTGGGCCTGAGAGTTGGAACGGTCGCGCTTGGCGGCGAGGTAGTCGAGGGCGATTTTCAGGAACATCTCGGCCAGTTGCTCGTCGACTGTGAAGAGGGCCTGGTACTGGCGAGCCAGTTCGTCGCGGTCGGCGCGGGCGACGGGGCCGGTCCAGCCACGGCGGCCGGCGCGGAGGTAGCTGCGCAGGGCATGAACAACGGCGGTTTCGACAGTGCTTTCGGCGAACTTGGGATGGAGGCCAGCGGCGCGGAAGGAATCGACAGCGGCGGCGATGAGGGGGAAGGTCATGCCAGAGGCGAAGCTGAGACCAGCTTCGTAGACGGCTTTCTGGCCGGCCTTGATCTCGAAGAGCTTGGCATGCTGGCCTTCTTCCACGAGGCGGCGGACGCGGCGGCCGGCGAGTTTGTGGCCTTCAAAGAGGAAGCGGCGTTCCATGCCGTCCATGGCAGAGAGGGAGCCGGTGGGAGCGCCGGCTTGCCGCAGGGGGGTAAGAGCCTCGCTGCCGAGATGGCTGGAGCAGAGGACAACAGCGGTTTTGGGCCAATCTTGGGGAGTGGTGGTGAGGCGGTTGAGCCATTGCGGCAAGGAAGCGGCGGGGACGGAGATGAGCAGCAAGTCGGCGCGGGTAAGGATGGTGAGGTCGTTGACGGGGGAGCCGGCGCGAAGCTGGTTGACGGCACGGCTGGCGTTGCGCAGGGAGAGGCCCATGACGGGGCCGAGACACTGGCGGAGATTGTGGAGGTGGAGAAGCCAGCTGTCGCTGACGGCGCCTTCAACGATCAGTGCTGTCCGGGGTACCGGGGCCATGAATCCAAGTGCTCCTGATTGCCTTGATGCGATCGCGGAACTGAGCCGCTTTCTCAAACTCGAAGTTGCGCGCGGCTTCTTTCATCTTCAGTTCGAGATCCACCACCAGTTGTTCCTGTTCGGCGAGGCTGAGCTCCGCTTCCGGAGCGGCGTCCGGTTCATCGAGCGGGATGGTGACGTAATCGGATTCCGCGAGGTGAACCAGATTCATGTCGATGGGCTTGATGATGGATTGCGGGACAATTCCGTTTCGCTCATTGTAGTCCTTTTGGATTTCGCGGCGGCGGTTGGTTTCGTCAATGGCGCGGCGCATGGAATCGGTCACGACGTCGGCATAGAGGATGGCGCGGCCATTGAGGTGGCGGGCGGCGCGGCCGATGGTTTGAATGAGCGAGCCAGTGGAGCGCAAGAAGCCTTCCTTGTCGGCATCGAGGATGGCGACGAGGGAGACTTCGGGGAGGTCGAGACCTTCGCGGAGGAGATTGACGCCGATGAGGCAATCGAATTCGCCCTTACGCAGGTTGCGGAGGATCTTGACGCGGTCGAGGGTGGAGACTTCCGAGTGGAGGTATTCGCACTTGACGCCGGCTTCCTTGTAGTACTCGGCGAGATCTTCGGACATGCGCTTGGTGAGGGTGGTGATGAGGATGCGTTCGTTCTTTTCGACGCGGAGGCGGATTTCCTTGAGCAGGTCGTCGACCTGGCCCTTGATGGGGCGGATTTCGACTTCGGGGTCCACCAGGCCAGTGGGACGGATGATCTGTTCCACGATGACGCCGCCGCTCTTGGTGAGCTCATAGGGGCCGGGAGTTGCTGAGACGTAGATGGCCTGGTGGATGCGGTTTTCGAACTCCTCGAAGGTGAGGGGGCGGTTGTCGAGGGCGCTGGGCATGCGGAAGCCGAATTTGACGAGGTTTTCCTTGCGGGAACGGTCGCCGCCCCACATGCCGCCGATCTGGGGGATGGTGACGTGGCTTTCGTCGACAAAGAGGATGGCGTCCTTGGGCAGATAGTCAAGCAGGGTGGGGGGGGCTTCGCCGGGCAGGCGACCGGTGAAGTGGCGGGAGTAGTTTTCGATGCCGTGGCAGTAGCCGATGGTCTTGATCATTTCGAGATCAAACTGGGTGCGCTGCCAGATGCGCTGGGCTTCAATGAGCTTGCCCTGGCGTTCGAGTTCGGCGTGCCAACTGACGAGTTCCTGCTCGATGGTGACGATGGCCTGTTCTTTGGTGACGGGGGTGAGCACGTAGTGGCTCTTGGGGTAGATGGGCAGGCGCTGGTAGGTTTGCCGGACGGTGCCGAGGAGGGGGTCAATCTGGGAGAGCTGCTCAATTTCGTCGCCCCACATCTCGATGCGGAAGGCGTAGTCGTCGTAGGTGGGGAAGACTTCGATGACGTCGCCACGGACGCGGAAGGCGCCGCGCTGGAAGTCGTGATCGTTGCGCTGGTAGAGGATTTCGACGAGCTTGGAGAGGATGTCGGCGCGCTTGATTTGCTGGCCCTTTTCGAGCATGAGCAGCATGCCGTAGTAGGCTTCGGGCGAGCCAAGGCCGTAGATGCAACTGACGCTGGAGATGATGACGACGTCGCGGCGTTCAAACAGGGAGCGGGTGGCGGAGAGGCGGAGCTTGTCGAGCTCGTCGTTGATGGTGGCCTCTTTTTCGATGTAGGTGTCGCTGTTGGGGATGTAGGCTTCGGGCTGGTAGTAGTCGTAATAGCTGACGAAGTATTCGACGGCGTTGGAGGGGAAGAATTGCTTGAATTCCTGGTAGAGCTGGGCCGCGAGGGTTTTGTTGTGGGCGAGGATCAAGCTGGGCCGGTTGACGGTTTCGATGATCTTGGCCATGGTGAAGGTTTTGCCGGAGCCGGTGACACCGAGGAGGGTCTGGTAGGGCTCGGCTTCGTCGAGGCCGCGGCAAAGCTCGGCAATGGCGGTTTCCTGGTCGCCGCGCGGGCGGTAATCGCCCGCGAGTTTGAAGGCCATGGTGTGGTTACTGAACTCCCTGATCTTTGAGGGCCGCTTTTTCGCGGGCGCGGCGGGTGCCCTGACGGCGGGGGCCGTCGGCGATGGTTTGGGCTTTCTGATTGATGACGCGCGCGGCGGCATTGCGCCGCTTAGGCGCGGGGAGAGAAACCGTTTCGGTGGGATGGTTTTTCTTCTTCATCACAAGAGGCCCGCTTTCTTTAGTTTCTCTGTCTCGGCATTGTAAGCGCAACCGAAGAGGGCGATGAGGCTGAGCAGGAAGAGCCACATGAGGAGGGCGATGGCGGCGCCGATGCTGCCATACATGATGTTGTAGGTGGCGATGTTGCGGACATACCAGCCAAAGCCGATGGTGGCGAGGCTCCAGAGGGTGGTGGCGACAAGGGCGCCCGGCCAGACGCGAACCCAGTGGCGGTGGCGGCTGGGAGCGAAGCGGTAGAGCCAACTGGTGGTCATGACGAGGATGGCGACGGCGACGATGTTGGTGGCGACGCGGATGGCGAAGCCGACGAGGGTGGGGACAAGCTGGCCGGAGGCGAGATAGCCGAGCCAGCGCAGCAGCAGGGCCTCAATGTTTTCGCCGAAGACGAGCAGGAGCGAGGCGAGCACGGCGGGGAGGATGGTGGCGAAGACGAGGCCGATGGCGACGAAGCGCTGCCGCCAGAAGCCACGGCGGTTGGGCGTGCGGTAGGC
>VFQU01000797.1_pt1 | contig 22948 bp, 20 predicted proteins | sample 3512311 | NCBI WGS metagenome assembly VFQU01 (sample SAMN10412377, study PRJNA504923) | tailings metagenome | isolation source: Relicate 3 Philex TSF3 active mining site | place: Philippines: Tuba, Benguet | collected 2017-08-29
CCTGCCGTGCTGCTCGGCATCGCCCTGCCGATCCGGGTGCCCGTCTCGGTCGGGAGCCTCGAGGCCAACCTGCTGCTGCCCCTCTACGCCGTCATCCTGCTCGGCGTCGTCGCATGGGTCTGGGCGCGGGTGCGCGGGCGCGTCGGCCCCGCCGCGGACACGCCGCCGTCGCTCGCGGTGACCCTCGGCCTGTTCGTGCCGTTCGTCCTCGCGTCGGCGGTCTGGAGCGCCGACCCCGACGAGGCGGCGATCAAGGCGGCCTTCTTCTACGTGCCGTTCACGATCCTCTACGTGATCGCGTCGGCGTGGTGGCCGCACGCCCGCGCCCTCGCCGCCCTCGCGGTCACGACCATCGCGGGCGGCGTGATCGCCGCGGGTGTCGCCCTCTGGCAGTACGGCACCCAGGAGATCTGGTGGAACGCGACGCTGCAGCAGGCGAACGTCTACAGCCGCTTCTTCCGGGTCAACGGGATCTTCTTCGACCCCAACATCCTCGGCCGGTACCTCGCCATCGGGATCCTTGCGTGCATCGCGCTGGCCTGGGTGCGCTCCCGCCGGGGGGAGCTGGTCGCGCTCGCCGCCGCGGTGCTGATCATGACCGCCGCCCTCGCCGTCACGTTCTCGCGCTCCAGCACCCTCATGCTGATGGTCGGCCTCGTGCTGCTCGCGGTCCGCGCCGTCGGCCCCCGGCGGGCGATCCTCACCGGCCTGCTGGTGCTGGCCGTGGCGGGTGGCGCCGCCCTCGCCACGAGCGACAACGTCCGGAGCGCGGCCACCGACTACGACCGCCTCGAACGGGTCAGCGAGGGGCGCTTCGACCTGATGCGCGGCGGCCTCACGATCTGGCGCGAGGAGCCCGTCGTCGGGACCGGCCTCGGCGGGTTCGAGACGCGCTTCGAGGAGACGCTCACCCCCACCGAGCAGCGCCGCGTCCGCGTCGTCATCTCCCACAACACCCCCGTCACCGTGCTGAGCGAGCAGGGCGTCATCGGCTTCGCGCTGTTCCTGGCCCTCCTGGTCGGCGCCGGCTGGGCGGTCGTGCGCGGCTCGCGGGACCAGGGCGAGGTGGGCTGGGCACGGTGGACGCTGGCGGCGATGATGGCGGGCATCGTGGTCCACAGCCTGCTGTACGCCGCGCTCTTCGAGGACCCGTTCATCTGGGTCGCCGCCGCCGGCGGCGCCGCGCTCGCGGCCGCCCCGCGCCTGCGGGCCGACGAGTCGCCCCCCGCACCGGACGCCGCCGGCGCGACGGCGACGATGCCCGCCGCGACATGAGCCTCCGCGTCCTCTGCCTCAGCAACATGTGGCCGGGGCCCGCGGACCCGGACTACGGGGCGTTCGTCGAGGACATGTGCCGTGCGCTGACCGACCGCGGCATGACCGTCGACCCGGTCGTGATCGACACCCGCGCGCACGGGGCCCTGCGCACCCCCGCCAAGTACGGGGGGCTGCTGGCGCGGGCCGCCCGCCACGCCCGGCGGGCCGACGTCATCTACGCCCACTACCTGTTCCCGACGGCCGCGGTGGCGGCGGCGGCGGGGCGGGCGGCGGGGATCCCCTGGGTCGTCACCGCCCACGGCCAGGACGTGCGCAACCTCGACCGGCCCGCGGTCCGCCGCGCCACGGCGGGTCCCCTGCGGGGCGCCGCGGAGGTGATCGCCGTCAGCGAGCACCTCGCCGGCGGCCTGCGCGACTCCGGCCTCGAGCTGCCGCCGCTGAGCGTCATCGACATGGGCGTCGACACCGACCGCTTCCGCCCCGGCGACCGGGACGTCGCGCGGGCCTGGCTCGGCCTGCCGGCCGGGGTGCCGCTGGTGCTGAGCGTCGGCGGGCTCACGGAGCGCAAGAACCCCCTGGGGCTGCTGCAGGCGTTCGCGCGGGTGCGGGCCGCCCGCCCCGACGCGGTCCTCGCGATGGTCGGCGACGGCCCCCTCGCCGCCGCGGTCGACTCGGGCGCCCGGCGCCTCGGCGTCGCCGACGCCCTCGTCCGTCCGGGGGCGCTCCCCCACGCCGAGGTCGCCGACTGGATGGCGGCCTGCGACGTCCTCGCGATCGTCAGCCGCGTGGAGCCCCTCGGCGTCGCCGCCCTCGAGGCCATGGCCAGCGGCCGGCCGGTGGTCGCCACCCGGGAGGGCGGCACGCGCGAGGTCGTCCCCGACCCCGCCGCGGGCCGGGTGGTCGACCCCCTCGACCCCGTCGCGGTCGGCGCCGCCATCCTCGCGCTGCTGGACGACCCGCCCGACCCCGCCGCCTGCCGCGCCGCCGCCGAGGCCCACGCGCTGCCGGTGCAGGCGGCACGGGTCGCGGAGATCCTCACCCGCGTCGCGGAGGCCGCCCGCCCCTGATCGGCGGGGGCGGTCGCCCCCTGCGCTACGCTCCCCGGCCGATGCCGACGACCGATGCCCCCGCCCGGCCCGCGGGCTCACGGGCGGCCCCGGACCCGGCCGCCGTCGCCCTGCTGCTCGGGGTGGTGGTCGCCGGCGCCCTCGCGGTGTGGCAGCCCCTCGTGGGCATCGGCCTCGGGCTGGTGATCCTGATCGCCACCCTCCTGCGCGACGTCCCCGTCGGACGGGTCGCGCCGGTGCTGGTCGTGCTCACGGCCCTCGCCGCGATCGGCGGCCCCAATCTCGCCGCCCCCCCGGCGCCGGGCGTGTTCCTGTTCCGGATCCTCATCGTGCTGCTGGGGCTCGGCGTCGTCGGCTACCTGCTGATGGACGGCCGGCTCGCGCTGCCCGCGGCGCTGCCGCGCCCCGCCGGGATCCTGGGCGTGCTGCTGGTGTGGAGCGCCCTCTCGATCGGGTGGGCGACCGACACGCTCGCCGGCCTGCGCTGGACGTCGTTCATGGCGATGATGGGCGGCCTGGCGATCGCGATCGCGATCCTCTGCGGCGACCGGCGGCGCGCGCGGATCCTGCTGTGGGCCCTGCTCGGGGCGTTCGCCGTGGCCTGCCTCGTCGCCGTCGCCGAGGTCCTCACCGGCATGCACCTGCCGACGTTCCGGTCGGGCGTCGAGAACCGCGGCGGCCTCATCGGCGTCGGATCGCTGTTCGGCAACCAGAACAACTTCGCGACGTTCCTCAGCCTGAGCCTGCCGTACTTCGCCGCGCTCCCCGTCGTCTTCCGCGACGTCCGGATCCGCGCCCTCGGGATCGCCGGGGCGGGCACCTGCCTCATCCTGATCCTGCTGACCGGCAGCAAGTCGGGGCTCGCGTCCGCTGGCCTGGTGGTGCTCGGCCTGCTCCTGCTGGTCGGCACGGACCGCGGCAGCCGCGGGCGCCTCGTCGTGGCGGCGGCGATCGCCGGCCTCGCGGTCGCGCTCGTGGTGCCGGCCGTGCTCGGCGGGGGGCCGGTGTCGCTCGACGAGCGGACCGTCACCAAGCTCGACTTCGGCGTCCTGATCGAGCAGTTCCAGAGCGGCGGCGGGTCGGGGGCCGTCCGCGGGACGCTGCTGAGCGACGGGCTCGCGATCGTCGCCGACACCGACGGCCTCGGCGTGGGCGCCGGCAACGCCGAGGTGCGGGTCCGCTCCCTCGCCGAGTTCCCCGGGGTCGCGAACCTCCACAACTGGTGGCTCGAGGTCCTCGTGAACCTCGGCGTCGTCGGCTTCGCCCTCTACCTCGCGTTCTTCCTGACGCTGCTGCGGGGCCAGGCGCGCGCCGCGCGCCGTGCGCGCGACCCGTTCGTGCGGTACATGTGCCTGGCCGGCGCGCTCGCGCTGACCGGATGGATCATCGGGAGCGTGGGTCCGTCCACCGCGATCCACTACGCCCCGATGTGGATCGTCTTCGGCCTCGGCATGGGTGCGCTCGTGCTCGCCCGCCGCGAGGCCCCGCCCGCCGCCCCGGAGGTGCCCCCGTCCGCGTCCTGATGCTGAGCCACATGTACCCGAGCGCCGTGAACTGGACGGCCGGGATCTTCGTGCACGAGCAGGTCCGCGCCCTCGTGCGCCGCGGCCACGACGTGCGGGTCGTCTCGCCGACGGGGTGGGCCCCGCCGCTGCTGCCGCGCTGGCGGGACTTCCGCCGCGTGCCCGGGGTCGACACGTTCCAGGGCGTCCCCGTCCTCTACCCGCGCAAGCTCACGCTGCCCGGCGCCCGCCTCGGGCACCGCAACGGCGACGCGATGCTGTGGTCGATCGCGAAGCCCCTGCGGACGATCCACGAGCGCTGGCCGTTCGACGTCATCCACGCGCAGATGCTGGTGCCCGACGGGTGGGCGGCGGCCCGCATGGGGGCGTCCCTGCGCGTCCCCGTCGTCGCGACCGCCCACCGCGCCGACGTCCTCGACGTCCCCGCCCGCGGCGCCGCGAGCCGCGCCCAGGTGGCCGAGGCCGTGGAGTCGATCGACCAGGTCTGCGCCGTCAGCGCCGCGATCGGGCGGGCGGCCGAGGACCTCGCCACGCCCCGCCGCCCCGTGCAGGTGGTGCCGAACGGCGCCGACACCACGGTGTTCACGCCCCGGCCGATGGCGGAGGCGCGGTCGCGCCTCGGGCTGCCGGCCGACGGCCCGATCGTCACCTACGTCGGCAAGCTCGTGCCCCGCAAGGGCGTCGACACGCTGATCGAGGCCATGGGCCTGCTGGCCCGCCGCGACGGCGGCGCGCCGCTGCTCGTCGCGGGCGGCATCGGGCCGATGCGCGAGGACCTCGAGCGCCGCGCCGCGGAGCTCGGCGTCGCCGACCGGGTGCGCTTCGTCGGGAAGATCGCCCACGACGACGTCGGCTGGTGGATGTCGGCGGGCGACGTCTTCGTGCTCCCCTCCCTCAGCGAGGGGCTCCCCACCGTCGTCTGCGAGGCGATGAACTGCGGCCGGGCGGTCGTGGCGACCGCGGTCGACGGGACGCCCGAGATCGTGCGCGACGGCGAGACGGGCCTGCTGGTGCCGCCGCGCGACGCCGGCGCCCTGGCGGACGCACTCGGGCGGGTGCTCGGGGAGCCGGGGCTGGCGGAGCGCATGGGCGAGGAGGCGCTGCGGATCGGCCGGGAGCTCTACACCTGGGACGCGAACGCGCAGCGCATGACCGCGCTCTACGAGGAGGTCACCTCGTGAGCGCCTCGCCCCCCGCGATCGTGCTGCAGGCCTCCGGGCCGAACGCCCTCGGCATCATCCGCAGCCTCGCGCGGGCCGGGGTGCGGGTGCTGGCCGCCGACCACGACCCGCGCGCCCTCGGCCTGCTGTCGCGGTACGCGGAGGCCGTGCCGATGGCCGACCCCCTCACCGAGCCCGACCGGTTCCTGGAGGACCTCCTCGCGCTCGGCCGGGGCCGCGGGGCGGGGGGCGTCCTGTTCCCCACTCACGACGAGGCGATCGCGACGATCGGGCCGCACGAGGCCGAGGTCGACGCGGTCCTCCGCCGCCCCTGGAGCCCGTGGGAGGTGATGCAGCGGATCATCGACAAGGGGCACCAGCACGCCACGGCCCGCCGCATCGGCTTCCCCGTGCCCGCCACGATCGAGCCCGGCGAGGGCGACGACGCGCCGGCCCTCGTCGCGGACGCCGGGCTGCGCTTCCCGGTGGTGCTGAAGCCCCGGTACGCCCCCGAGTTCCGGCGGCGCTTCCGCGTGCAGGTGATGGAGGCCCACGACGCGGACGGGCTGCGCCGGGCGTGGGAGCTCGCCGCGCCGTACCGGCCGCAGGTCTCCGAGGTCATTCCGGGGGGCGACGACGCCCTCTGGTCGCTCGGCAGCTACCGCGCCGCCGACGGCCGGGTGCTGGCCAGCTTCACGGGGCGCAAGCTGCGCCAGTGGCCGCCGCGGTTCGGCACGGCGCGCTCGGCGGAGGCGCGGTGGGACCCGGGCCTCGCGGAGCGCGGGCACGCCCTGCTCGACGCGCTGGGGTTCCACGGCATCTCGCAGGTCGAGGTGAAGCGCGACCCGCGCGACGGCCGCGACAACCTCATCGAGGTCAACCCGCGGTCGTGGCTGTGGGTGGGCCTCGCGACCCGGTCGGGGGTCAACCTGCCGTACGCGTGCTGGCGCGACGCCGTCGGCCACCCGACGACGTGGCCCGACGGCCACCGCGACGGCTGGCGGTGGTTCCTCGCCGGCAAGCACCTCGCCGGCAGCGTGCGGGAGATCCGGCGCGGCGAGTGGGGCGCCGCGGCGTTCGCCGCGACGATGCGCCCGCCGATCGTGGAGGGCGTCATCGACGTGCGCGACCCCCGCCCCGCGATGGCCCTCTACGGCCGCCACCTGCGGAGGGCGCGTGGCTGACCTGCGGATCCGCATCGACGGGTGCCGGCCGTCCTTCGTCCCCCGCGCCCGGTGGGTGCTGGAGACGCTGGCGGAGGGGATGGACCGCGTCCCCGTGCACGTCGACGGGCCCGCGGACCTCGTCTACGCCCCGGACGCGCCCGCCGAGGGGGTCTGGATCCCCGCCGACCCGGCGGCCCAGGCGTTCTTCGACGGCGACGGGGCGTTCCCGGCGACCGCGGTGCACCGGGCGCGCGACCTGACGCTCCTGTTCGCCCCGACCCACCCCGGCGAGGCCGTGCCGGGCGACCTGGTGGCGAGCGCCTTCTACCTGCTGGCCCGCTGGGACGAGCTGCGCATCGCCGAGCGCGACCGCTTCGGCCGGCTCCCCCTCGCGGCGAGCGCGTTCGGCCGGATCGCCGGGTTGTCGCTCGAGGACCCGCCCGTCGAGGGCTACCTGCAGGCGCTGCGGGCGGCGCTGCGGATCGCCCCGCCGACCACGTGGGGCGTCGCCCTCACGCACGACATCGACCGCATCCGGAGGCGCACCCCGAAGGGCCTCGCCGGCATCGCCCGGCGGCGGGGGCCGCGGGGCGTCGCCGCCGTGCTCGCCGGCCCCGACCCGTGGGACAACGTGCCCGACCTGCTCGAGGCGGCGTGGCAGCGGGGCGCGCGCCCGACGGTCTTCCTGATCGGCCGCAACGCCCACCCCCTCGACGGGACCCCGCGCCGCGTCTACGAGCGGGAGCGGGCGTCGATCGCGGCGGCCGTGCGCGCCGCGGGCGCCGAGGTGGGGCTGCACGGCGCGTTCGCCTCCTCCGAGGACGGCGCGGCCCTCGCCGCCGAGCTCGCCGGGCTGCGCGCCGAGGTCGGCGCGCCCGTCGACGGCGTGCGGATGCACTACCTGCGCTTCCGGTACCACGAGACGGTGCGGTGGCTCGAGGCGGCCGGCGCCCGGTACGACTCCAGCCTCGGCTTCAGCGAGGCGCCCGGGTTCGCCGCCGGGATCGCCGGCCCCTTCCGCCCCTACCTGGTGGGCGAGGAGCGCCCGGCGCGGCTGCACCTGCTGCCGCTGGCGGTCATGGACACGACGCTGCACTCCCACCTCGGCCTCGACGCCGCCGAGGCGGGCGCGCGGGCGCTGGCCGTGCTCGACCGCGTGCGGGTCGCCGGCGGGCAGGCGGCGCTGCTGTGGCACAACACGTACCTCGCCGACGACCGCGCACCCGGCTACGGGCCGCTGTGGGGCGACCTGCTCGACGAGCTGCTGCGCCGCGGCGCGGCGCTGGGACCCGCCGGGGAGCCCGCGCCGCCCGCCCCCGGGGCGCGGCTCGACGGGCGCCGCGTCGTCCACCTGACGAGCGTCCACCGCCCCCGCGACGTGCGGATCTTCCACAAGGAGGCCGCGGCGGCGGCGGCGGCCGGGGCGCGGGCGTGGGTGGCGGCGCCCGCCACGCCGATCCCGCGGAACCGGCGCCTCGCGGCGGGGTGGCGACTCGCCCGGGCCGCGCGGGCCCACGACGCCGACGTCTACCACGTCCACGACCCGGAGCTGCTGCCGGCGGCCCTGTGGCTGGCCCGCACCGGCGGGGCGCCGGTCGTCTACGACGTCCACGAGTACCTGGGGCAGACGACGCGCACCAAGCGGTGGCTGCCGGGTCCGCTGCGGCGTCCCCTCGCCCTGGCGGTGGAGCGCGCCGAACGGTGGGCGGCCGGCCGCCTCGACGGCGTGGTCACGGCCAACGAGGACCTCGCGGCGCGGTTCGCCGCCGCCGGCGCCCACGCCGCCGCGGTCACGAACTCCCCCTGGTCCGGCGCGTTCCCCGCCCCGGAGCCGATGCCCGACGCGCCCGTGGTGCTCTACGTCGGGGGCATCGGTCCCCTGCGGGGCATCGACGTGATGCGGGACGCCTTCGCGCGGGTGGGGACCCCGGGCGCGCGCCTGGTGCTCGCCGGACCGGGCGACCCCGGCGCGATGCCCGACGGCGTGACCGCGCTCGGACGCGTCGACCACTCCGCCGTGCCGGGACTGCTCGCCGGCTGCCGCGTCGCGTGGATCCCGCTGCAGCGCCACGGCAACTACGATCGCGCGGTGCCGACCAAGCTCGTCGAGGCGATGGCCGCCGGTCGGCCCGTGGTGGCGTCCGACCTCGGGCGCATGGGCGCCATGGTGCGCGCCGCGGGGTGCGGCCTCGTGGTGCCCCCCGGCGACGCCACGGCCCACGCCGAGGCGCTCGACCGCCTGCTCGGCGACCCGGACCTCGCCGCGCGCATGGGGGCGGCGGGCCGCGCCGCCTTCGTGGACGGCCTCGGCTTCGAGTCGCAGGCGCGCGCCCTGACCACGCTCTACGCCGGGGTCCTGCGCCCGTGAGCACGATCACCTACGTCTCGCAGTACTTCGTCAGCGCCGACCAGCCGGGGGGCGTCCGCCACTGGCAGCACACCCGCGCCCTCGCCCGCGCCGGCCACCGGGTGAGCGTCATCACCTCCTACGTGCAGCACAAGGAGCGGACGATCCCCGAGCGGTACGCGGGGAGGCGGGTCGTCCACGAGGTCGAGGACGGCCTCGACGTGTGGCGCACCTACTCCACCCCCGGGTACGGCCGCGACCTGCGGTCCCGCGTGGCGAGCTACGGCACGTTCGCCTGGTGGTCGGCGATCGCCTCGGCCCGCACGCCCCGCCCCGACGTGGTGGTGGCCTCCTCGCCGTCGCTGCCGTCCGCCGCCGCCGCCGCCGCCATGGCCGCCGCCCGCGGCGCGCGGTTCGTGCTGGAGGTCCGGGACCTGTGGCCCGACTCGGCGATCGCGATGGGCCTCGTCAACGACGCCCGCACCATCGCCGTCGCCCGGCGCCTCGAGGCCTACTGCTACCGGCGCGCCGACCGCATCGTCGCGCTCACGGAGGGCATCCGCGACGGGATGATCGAGCTCGGCGTCAGCCCCGCGAAGATCACCCTGATCACCAACGGCGTGGACCTGGAGATCGGCGCCGACCCCGTGCCCGCGGCGGCCCCGGTGCCCGACGACGCGTTCGTGGCGATGTACGTCGGCGCCCACGGCACGTACAGCTCGCTGGAGACGGTGCTCGACGCCGCCGACCGGCTGCGGGACCTGCCCCGCGCCCGCGTCGTCCTCGTCGGCGGTGGGGACCGCAAGCCCGCCCTGGTCGAGGAGGCCGCCGCGCGTGGCCTCGACAACGTCGTGTTCATCGACCCGGTGCCGAAGCGCGAGGTGACCGCGTGGCTCGCCCGCGCCGACGTCTGCCTGCTGCCGTACCAGGACAACCCGCTCTTCGCGGGCGCCCTCCCCAACAAGGCGTTCGACTACCTCGGCGCGGCGCGGCCGATCATCGCCGCCGCCCCCGCCGGGGAGCTGACCCGCATGGTGGAGCGGGCCGGGTGCGGGGTCGCCGTCCCCCCGGAGGACGGCGCCGCCCTCGCGGAGGCCATCCGCCGGCTCGCCGTCGACCCGGAGGGGGCCCGCCGCATGGGGGCCGCCGGCCGCGCGTACGCCCTGGAGCACTACGACCGCGCCGCCCTGGCCGCGCGGTTCGTCGCGGTGGTCGAGTCGCTTGCCTGAGGGGGCGGTGGAGCCGGTCGGGGGCCGCGCGAAGCGCGCGCTCGACCTCGCCGTGGCCATCCCCGTGACGCTCGCCCTGTCGCCGCTGCTCGCCGGCATCGCCCTCTGGGTGCGCCGCGACTCGCCCGGCCCCGCGTTCTTCCGCCAGGAGCGCATCGGCTTCGCCGGGCGGCCCTTCCGGGTGCTGAAGTTCCGCACGATGGTCGTCGGCGCCGAGGGGATGGGCGCCGGCCTGGCCGTGACCGACGGCGACAGCCGCATCACCCGGGCGGGGGCGGTGCTGCGCCGCCTCTCGCTCGACGAGCTCCCCCAGCTCTGGAACATCCTGACCGGCGACATGAGCCTCGTCGGACCCCGTCCGACGGTCGCGTCGCAGGTGGAGCGCTACGACGACCGCCAGCGGCGGCGCCTCCTGGCCCGCCCCGGCCTGACGGGACTCGCCCAGGTGAGCGGCCGCAACGCCATCCCGTGGTCGCAGCGCATCGAGATCGACATCGACTACATCGAGCGGTGGAGCATGCGCCGCGACCTCCTCGTCCTCGCGCGGACCGCCCTCGTGGTCCTCGGGCGCGAGGGCACCTACAAGGGCCCGCGCGGCGGGTTCGACCTCCCACCCGGACCCGGAGCCGCAGATGGCTGAAGTCAACGTCCTGCTGACCTGCGCGGGACAGCGCGTGGACATCGTCCGCGCGTTCCGCGCCGCGCTCGCCGCGGGACCCCATTCGGGACGCGTCGTCGTCAGCGACCTCGACCCCCTCTCGCCCGCGCTGTTCGAGGCCGACCTCGTCATCGATCTGCCGCCGGTCGACGACCCCGGGTACGGCGACGCGGTCGCCGCCGCCTGCCGCCGCGAGGGGATCCGGGCCGTGCTGCCGCTCACCGACCTCGACCCCGTCGTGCTGGCGCGGGCCGCCCCCGCGATCCGCGCGGCCGGGGCCGTGCCGTTCCTGCCGTCGCCGGAGGTCGCCCTCGGGTGCCAGGACAAGTGGGAGTGCCACCTGCTGCTGCAGAAGGTCGGCCTGCCCTCGCCCCCGACGTGGCTGCCGGGCGAGGTCGATGTCGCCGACCTGCCGTTCCCCGTGCTGATCAAGCCGCGCCTCGGGTTCGCGGGCCGGCACATCCACCGCTGCGCCGACCCCCGCGAGCTGGAGTTCTTCCTCGGCTACAGCCCCGCGGAGAGCGTCATCCAGCAGGCCCTCCCCGGCCTCGAGTTCAGCATCGACTGCCTCGGCGACCTCGACGGGCGGGCCCTCGGCGCGGTCCCGCGGGCGATGCTGCAGAGCAAGGGCGGGGAGCAGATCAAGGGCGAGACCCTCGACGACCCCCAGCTCGTCGAGCTCGGCGCCTCGACCGTCGAGGGCCTCGGCCTGGCGGGCCCGAGCACCGTCCAGTGCTTCCGCGACGACGGGCGGATCCTCGGCATCACCGACATCAACACGCGCTTCGGCGGCGGCTTCCCGCTGCCGCAGGCCGCCGGGGCCGGCTACCCCCGCATGATCGTCGGGATCGCGGCCGGGGAGCGGCCGGAGCCGCGCCTCGGCGCCCACACGCCGGGGGTGGTGATGACGCGCTACCTCGACCAGACGATCCTCACGCGGGACCCGGGCGGGCTCGTCCCCCTCCCCCCGGTGCTCTAAGGTCCGCCGTCGTGGATCGCGAGATCACCCTCCGTGACTACGGCCGCGTGCTCTGGAGCGGCCGTTGGCTCATCCTGGTCGCCACCGTCGCCGCCGCCGTCGTCGGGCTGCTGCTGACGTTCGTGACGACGACCACCTACACGGCGACGGCCCGCGTCTTCGTGGGCCAGGCGACCACCGTCTCCGGCGCCCCGTTCAGCACGCCGGGCACGAACCCGGCGACCGCGCCGACGACCCTGACCGGCGACAACCTCGTCACCCAGGTGGCGGAGGAGATCGGCGTGACCCCGTCGCGCGTGCGCCGCGGCGTGACGATCAGCGCGCCGCGCGCCCCCGGCGGCGCCGCCGGCAACCAGCCGACGATCGTGACGATCACGTTCGTCGATGAGGACCGCCGGATCGCGCGGGACGGCGCGAACGCCTACGCGGAGGTCGTGAACCAGCGTGCCCTCGCGAACTTCTCGGGCGTGTTCGACACGTACGCCCGCGGGGAGGAGCGCGCCCGCGCCGACGTGACCCGCCTCACCCGGCAGATCACCCAGCTGCAGGCGGAGCTGCGGACCGCCGGCGCCGACGACCGGGCGGTCGTCGCGACGCTGCTCTCCTCGGCCGGCCAGCAGCTCTCGCTCGCCCAGACGACCCTGACGACGCAGGAGCTGAACCGGGCGAAGGCCGAGGCCAACGAGAAGCCGGAGATCCTGTCGCTCTCGGAGAGCCCGAGCTCCTCCAGCAGCGCGCCGAACCGGCTGCGCAGCGTGATCCTCGCGGGGGTGATCGGCCTGCTCGTCGGGGTCATCGTCACCTTCGTCTGGCGCGGGAGCCCGGCCGGTCGCGCCCAGCGTGAGTAGACGCGCCGCCCTGCTCGTCGCCGCCGCGCTCACCGCGGCCGGCGCGGCGGGGTGCGGGGGCGGGGGCGCCGACGCGCAGGAGCCGCCCGCCACCGCCCCGCCGGCGGGCGCCGTGGTGGTGCGGGTCGTCGACGGCGACACCGGCGCGCCCGTCGCGGGCGCCCGGGTCACCGGGTTCCGCGGCCGCGAGGAGGTCGCGCGCGCCGAGTCCGGCGACGACGGCCGGGCCGAGGTCCCCGAGGGGACGCGGTACGTGGAGGCCCGCGCGCCGGGACGGCCCATGGCCCGCGCACGCGTCGAGGGGGACGCGGTGGAGCTCGGCGTCTACGACCCGGCGCTGCAGAGCCCCGAGTACGGCGGGGGGCCCGAGCGCGACCGCCACGTCCCGGGCGCCGGCGCGCCGCCGCCCGAGGGCGCCCCCACCTGGAGCTTCGAGAGCCGCACGCTGCTGGAGTTCCCGCCGGCGGTGGCCGACGGCCTGGTCGCCATCGGCAACAACGCCGGCCGCGTCTACGCCCTCGACGCGGCGACGGGCGACCTGCGCTGGGCGCGCCGCCAGAAGGGCGAGATCGCCTCGAGCCCCGCGATCGCGGACGGCCGGGTGCTGATCGCGTCGATGGACGGCGCGCTCACCGCCTGGTCCGCGGGGGCGGGGACGCGGCTCTGGCAGTTCTCGACCGGCGGCAGCCCCATCGAGAGCTCCCCCCTGGTCGTCGACGGGCTGGTCTACGTGGGCGCCTGGAACGGCACCCTCTACGCCGTGGACGTCGCCACCGGCAGGTCCCGCTGGACGTTCGCGGCGGCGGCCGACATCAAGGGCAGCGCCGCCCTCGCCGACGGCCGGATCGTGGTCGGCGACTACGCCGGCAACGCCTACGCCCTCGACCCGCGCACCGGCGAGGTCGCCTGGCGCTACACGGGCGGCCAGCGCTTCTACGGCGGGCCGGCGGTCAGCGGCGACACCGTCGTGATCGGCGACGTCGGCGGGTCGGTCATCGCGCTCGACGCCGCGACCGGCGCCGAGCGCTGGCGGCACGACGCGGGCGCGTTCGTCTACTCGACCGCCGCCATCGCGCGGGGGACGGCGTTCATCGGCTCGTACAGCGGGCGCTTCGAGGCCCTGGACCTCGCGACGGGAGAGGTGCGCTGGTCGTTCGACGCCGGCGAGCGGATCTCGGGGTCCGCCACCGTCGTCGACGACGTCGTCTACACCGCGACGCTCTACCGCGACGGCGGGCCGCGCCGCACCTACGGCCTCGACGTGGAGACCGGGGACGTCCGGTTCGAGACGGACGACGGGCGCTACTCGCCCGCCGTCGGCGCCGGGCGGACGCTGTACCTGGTCGGGACGCGGACGCTCGATGCGCATCGGGCGCCGTAGGGCGCTGGCGGTCGCCGGGGGGGTCCTCGGCGTGCTCGTCCTCGCGGCGGCGGTCGTCGCCATCGGCCTCTGGCGCGGCTGGTTCGACGAGGGCAGCGTGGAGGGGACCACGGAGGGCTTCGTCCCCCAGGAGGCGCCGCGCGGGGCGGAGGACGCGGGCTCCTGGCCCGAGTTCGGCTTCGACCCCCGCCGCACGCGGGCGAACCCGGCCCTCGACCTCGCGCCGCCGTTCCGCCGCGCATGGGAGTTCGACGCCGGGTCGCTCGTCGAGTTCCCGCCGGTGCTCGGGGCCGGGAGGGCCGTCGTCGGCACCAACGCCGGCCTCGCGATCGCCCTCGACCTCGAGACGGGCGAGGAGATCTGGCGGGTCGCGCTGCGCGGGCGGGTGGCGTCGTCGCCCGCCCTCGCCGGGGACCTCGCCCTGTTCACCACCATCCGCGGCGACGTGATCGCCCTCGACGCGGCGACGGGGGAGCAGGCCTGGCGGAGGCGGGTGGGGGGCGCCGTCGAGTCGTCGCCCCTCGTGGTCGACGGCAGCGCCTACATCGGCACCCTCTCCGGCCGCGTGATGAAGCTCGACGCCCGGACGGGCGGCGTGCGGTGGACGGCGCGCGCCACCGGCGAGGTGAAGGCGAGCCTGGCCCTCGCGGGGCGCAACGTCGTGGTCGGCGACTACGGCGGCAACGTCTCCGCCTACCGGGCCTCCGACGGCGCCCTCGCGTGGCGCACCGAGAGCCCCGGTGAGCAGCTCCGCGGACCGGGGCGCTTCTACGGCGGGCCGGCGGTCGCCTACGGGCGCGTCTTCATCGGCAACGTCAACGGCCGCGTCGTCGCCCTCGACCGCGACACGGGCGAGGTCGCCTGGGTGCGGGTGCTCGACGACTTCGTCTACTCGAGCCCGTCCGTCGCCGACGGCCTCGTGCACGTCGGCAGCTACGACCGGCACCTGTACGCCCTCGACGCCGTCAGCGGGCGCATCCGCTGGAGCGTCGACTTCGGCGAGCGCATCTCGGGGTCGCCGTCGGTGATCGGCGACGTCGTCTACGCCTCGACGCTCGCGCGCGTGCCCCGCGAGGGCCGGACCCTCGGCCTGGACGCCCGCACCGGGGAGCAGCTCCTCGACTTCCCCGACGGCCGCTACAGCCCGGCCGTGGCGGTCGAGGGGATCCTCGTCATGACCGGCGTGCGCACGCTCTACGGCCTGACCCCCCGGTGACCGTCGGCCGTCTCGCGCGGGCGGCGGCGATCGTCGCCCTGTTCGGCCTGCTGTCACGCGTCCTCGGGTTCGCCCGGGAGATCGTCCTCGCCGCCGCCTACGGCGCGACCGGCACCACCGACGCGTTCGTCAACTCGCTGCTGATCGTGAACTCGGTCGCCGCGGTCCTGCTGTACACGCTCGTCACCCTGATCATCCCGACGTTCCAGCGCGAACGGGCCGACAACGGCACCGAGAGCGCCTGGCGGCTCGTCACGGCCCTCGCGATCTGGGTGGGCGGCGCCCTGGTGGTGCTCGCGTCGCTCGCGGCGATCTGGCCGGAGGCCCCGGCGGCCCTTTTCGGGCTCGACGCGACCCGCGCCGCCGCCACCGCCGACCTGATCCGCATCATGGCCCCCGCGCTCGCCATGCAGGGGTTCTCGGCGATCTTCACCGCGATGCTCCAGATCCACGGCCGCTTCGCGGGGCCGGCGGCGGTCGGCGTCGCGTTCAACGCGGGCGTGATCGTCGCCGTCATCGCCGGCCAGGGCACGATCGGCATCGAGGCGGCCGGCTGGGGCGTCACGATCGGCGCCACCCTCCAGGTGCTGCTCCAGCTCCCCCAGTTCTGGCGGCTGCTGCGCGAGGCGCGGGCCCGCCCGGCGGTCACCCACCCGCGCCTCGGGGCGGTGGGCCTGCTGGCGCTGCCGGTGCTCGGGGCGTCGGTGCTGCAGCAGATCAACAGCTTCACCGACAAGTTCTTCGCGTCGACGCTGGAGGAGGGCCGGGTCGCCGCCCTCAACTTCGCGTCGGCCCTCGGGCAGGCGCCCCGCGTCGCGCTGCTGCTGCCCCTCCTGACCCCGCTGTTCCCCGTCATCGCGAAGCTGGTGTCGGAGGACCGGGAGGCCGACGCGCTCCGGGTCTTCCGGCGCGTCCTCGGGCTGCTGGGCCTCCTGTCGATCCCGATGATGGCCCTGATGGCGATCTACTCCCACGAGATCGCCCAGCTCGCCTTCCAGCGGCGCGCGTGCGGCACGGAGTGCGTCGATGAGATCGCCCCGCCGCTGCTGTTCTACGCCTTCGCCCTGTGGCCGGCGTTCGCGTCGCTGCTGCTGAACCGGACGCTGTCCGCGGCGAACCGCCAGAACGCGATCCTCTGGACCACCGTCGCCACCGTCGCGATCACGATCGTCCTCGACATCGCCCTCCTCGGCCCGATGGAGCAGGCGGGCCTCGCCCTGGCGGCGACGCTCGGCGTCTACGCGAACGCGGCGATGCTGATGGTGCGCCTGCGGCACCACTACCCGCGGGTCGGCGTCCGCGGGCTCGCGGCGCGGCAGGGGCGGCTGCTCCTGGCGGGCGCGCTCGCGGCCCTCACCGCCCTCGCGTCGAACCTGGTGCTGCCGACCGACGACATGGGGTCCCTCGAGATGCTGCCGTCGCTGGTGGTGAAGCTGGCGGTCGCGGTGGCCGTCTACATCGCCGCCGCGTGGGCGCTCGCCCGGGAGGAGCTGGACGAGGGCAGGCGGTCCGTCGTCGCCCTGGTCACCCGCGGCCGGTAGGGTGGCCGCTGTGCCGACCTCCGTTGTCACCGGCGGGGCGGGGTTCCTCGGATCCCACCTCTGCGACCGGCTCCTCGCCGCGGGTCACCGCGTCATCTGCGTGGACAACCTCGACACGGGGACGCTCGAGAACATCGAGCACATCCGGCAGCCGGAGTTCGCGTTCCTGCAGCACGACATGATCCAGCACGTCACCATCGACGAGCCGGTCGACTACGTGTTCCACCTCGCGTCGCCGGCGAGCCCGATCGACTACCTGCGGCTGCCGCTGCACACCCTGAAGGTGGGGTCGTACGGGACGCACAACGCCCTCGGCCTGGCGAAGCGCCACCGCGCACGGTTCCTGCTCGCCTCGACGAGCGAGGTCTACGGCGACCCGCAGCAGCACCCGCAGAGCGAGAGCTACTGGGGCCACGTCAACCCGATCGGCCCGCGCGGCGTCTACGACGAGGCGAAGCGGTACGCCGAGGCCCTGACGATGGCGTACCACCGCCAGCAGGGCGTCGACACCCACATCGTGCGGATCTTCAACACCTACGGCCCCCGGATGCGGCCACACGACGGCCGCGCCATCCCGACGTTCGTCCGGCAGGCCCTCGAGGACAAGCCGCTGACGGTGTTCGGCCAGGGCCAGCAGACGCGGTCGTTCTGCTTCGTCTCGGACCTGATCGAGGGCTTCATCCGCCTCATCGACTCCGAGATCCACACGCCGGTCAACATCGGCAACCCCGGCGAGTTCACCATCCTGGAGCTGGCCGAGGTGATCCTGCGGCTCACCGGGAGCCGCTCCTCGATCGTCTACGAGGCGCTGCCGCAGGACGACCCCACGGTCCGCCGCCCCGACATCGGCCTCGCCCGGAGCCTGCTCGGCTGGGAGCCGACGATCGGGCTGGAGGAGGGGCTGCGCCTCACCCTCGAGGGCATGGGCGTGGAGGTCGCGGTCGCCTGATCCCCCCGCGATCGTCGCGCGTGGCCTGACCAAGCGCTACGGGGGCTTCACGGCGGTCGACGGGATCGACGTCACGATCGGCGCGGGGGAGTGCTTCGGCTTCCTCGGCCCGAACGGCGCCGGCAAGACGACGACGATGCGGATGCTGTCGTGCCTCGCGCCACGCGACGCGGGCCGGCTCGAGGTGCTGGGGCGCGACCCGGACGTGGACCCGCGGGAGCTGAAGCGGGGCCTCGGGGTGGTGGCGCAGGAGACGACGCTCGACCTGGAGCTCACCGTCCGCGAGAACCTCCTCGTCTACGCCCGGTACTTCGACATCCCGCGGGCGGAGGCCGCCCGCCGCGCCGACGAGCTGCTCGGGCTGATGGCCCTCGCCGACCGGGCCGGCGACGCCGTCGACCGCCTCTCGGGCGGGATGCGGCGGCGCCTCCAGATCGCCCGGGCATTGATCAACCGCCCGCGGGTGGTGCTGCTCGACGAGCCGACGACCGGCCTCGACCCCCAGGCGCGCCATGCGGTCTGGGAGCGCCTGCGGCTGCTGCGGGCCGGGGGCGCGACGCTGGTGCTGACGACGCACTACATGGACGAGGCCGCCCAGCTCTGCGACAGGCTGGTCATCATGGACGCCGGCCGGATCGTGCGGACGGGGACGCCCGCCGAGCTGGTGGCGCGCGAGGCGGGCCGGGAGGTGCTGGAGCTGCGGGTCGCGGAGGCCGACCTGCCGGCCCTGCTCGCCGTCGCCGACGGGCACACCCGCGGGCATGAGGTGGACGGCGCCCTCGTGCTGCTGTTCACCGACGACGCGGAGGCCCTGCACGGGCGCATCCGCGCCGCGGGGGTCCCGGCGGCGCTGCAGGCCGCCCGGCCGGGTGGCCTGGAGGACGTGTTCCTGCGCCTCACGGGCCGGCGCCTGCGCGACTGACGCGGGCGGCGCGCCCGGTCAGGCGGTGCCGGGCACCTCGTCGTCGTCCTCGTCGGCCCACGCGTCGCGCGCCCACAGGGGTGGGCCCCCGAAGCGCTTCGCGAGGAGGATCCCGAGGCCGTACAGGACGATCTGGGGGGCCATGAGCAGCAGCATGCTGAACGGGTCGCCGCCGGGCAGCACCGCCGCGAGGGCGGCGATCACCACGAGCGCGATCCGCCACTGCTTGATGTAGAGGTCGGCCGACGCCACCCCGATCCGCGCGAGGGCGACCATCGCGACGGGGACCTCGAACATCAGCCCCGACGCGAACATCAGCGTCGTGACGAACCCGAAGTACTCCCCGGCGCGGACCTGGGTCTGGAACGTGTCGCCGCCGAAGTTCAGGAGGAAGTCGAGGGCGACCGGCAGGACGACCCAGTAGCCGAACGCCACCCCGGCCACGAACAGCGACGACGCGCCCGCGACGATCGCGAGCATCCGGCGTCGCGACTGGTCCTGCACCGCCGGGATCACGAAGGCGTAGACCTGGTAGAGCCAGATCGGCACCGCGGCGAGGATCGCCGCCCAGAAGCAGACCTTCAGGGTGGTGAAGAAGGGCTCGGTCGGCGAGAGGGTGATGAGGCCCGTGTCCTCGAACCGCTGCGGCAGCGGCTCCTCGAGGAACGCGATCAGCTGCTCGTGGAACGCGTACGCGGCGGCGAACGCCACGACCAGCGCGAGCCCGGCGACGATGAGGCGGTTGCGGAGCTCGTCGAGGTGGTCGACGACGCTGAGCTGCTCGTCGCGCGACGCCCGGCGCAGGCGCCGATCGCCCAGGACCCCCATCTATGCGGCGGCGGGGTGGCGCTCAGGCAGCGTCGGCGGGCCTCGGCGGGGCGTCACCCGGCACGACGACGCCCTCGAGCACGGCCTCGTCGTCCGCGACGACGGGGGTGGTCACCGTCTCCGCGGTCGGGGCGACGGGACGCGCGGGGGTGCTGCGGGGCTCGTCGTCGAGCATCGCGCCCTTGAACTCGCGGATGCCGCGGCCGACGGAGCGACCCATCTCCGGGAGGCGCTTCGGACCGAACACGAGCAGGGCGATCACCAGCACGATCAGGATCTGGATCGGTGAGATGTCCAACATGGATCCCCGGTTCTCGTCGTCGTGGACGATCCAAGGTTAGCCCGCCCCCGTGCCGCCCACCAGCCGGGGCGCCCGACGGCCGCTAATGTCCCGCGGATGGCCGACCCCGCCGCCGACGCCGTCGTCCGCCAGATGCGCGACGCCATCATGGACACCGACCTCAAGCTGCTGCAGGCGGTCAACACCCGCCTCGAGCTCGTCGCCCGGCTGCGCGCGTACAAGCGCTCCCAGGGGATGGACTTCGTGGACCAGGCCCGCGAGGACTGGATGCACCGCTACCTGGCGGCGTCGAACCGCGGCCCCCTGAGCGAGGAGGGCCTCCACGAGATCTACGGGCGCCTCCTCGACCTCACCAAGGCGGAGACCGCCGAGGACGACCCCGCCGGCTGACCGCCGGGCCGGGGTCCCTACCCCTCGGTCATGAAGTCGTCGGGGCTCACCTGGTCGAGGAACTCCTTGAACTTCTCGACGACCTCGTCGGTGTCCTCGACCTCGTGCTCGAACTCGATGCCGCTCTCCTCGATGACCTTGTCCGCGGCGAAGATCGGGGCGTTGCTGCGGACGGCGAGGGCGAGGGCGTCGCTCGGGCGGGAGTCGATCTCGATCTCCGACGCGGCGGCGCGCAAGGTGATGAGCGCGTAGAACGTGTTCTCGCGGAGCTCGGTGACCGTGATCTTGGCGATCTCGGCGCTCAGCTCGGAGACCACGTCGGTGAGCAGGTCGTGGGTCATGGGCCGGGGGGTCTCGGCGCCCTGCAGCTTCATCAGGATCGCGGCCGCCTCGGCGTGCCCGATCCAGATCGGCAGGAACTTGTTCCCCGACACGGTCTTCAGGAGGACGATCGGCTGCTTGCCGACCATGTCGAAGCTCACCCCGTAGATGACCATCTCGTGCACGGCGCGCCCTCCGTTTCTCCGGATCCGGGCGGCGGCCCGGGCGTCGATCATAGCCGCGGTCCGGTGGGGCGGCCTCCCCACGGGGCGCGGCGCCCGTGGGGGCCGGACGGGCCCGTGGAGATGGCCCGGCGAGGTTGATACCCTCCCGCGACCCGTATGGGTGGGGGCGATTAGCTCAGTCGGTTAGAGCGCATCTCTGATAAGGATGAGGTCCCTGGTTCGAATCCAGGATCGCCCACTTCAAGGCCGGACCGGTCCGGCCGGCTCGCGGAGGTCGTCTCAGGCGTGAGCTCGGGGCTCGGCAGCGCTCCCCAGACGGACGCACGGCGGATCAGCTGCCTGGTCGCCGACGACCACGCCATCGTGCGGGAGGGCCTGCGCCGGGTGCTGTCGCAGATCGACGACATGGTCGTCGTCGGGGAGGCGTCCTCGGGCGAGGCGGCGCTGGAGCTGGTCGCCCGCCGCCGCCCCGAGGTGGTGCTGATGGACGCCCGGATGCCGGGGATGGGCGGCGTGGCCGCCGCGGGGCGCATCACGACGGACCACCCCGAGGTGCGCGTCGTGATGTTCACGGCCCACTCCGAGCAGGACCTCCTGTGGGAGGCCCTCGACGCGGGGGCGCAGGGCTTCGTGCTCAAGGACTCCGAGAGCGCCGCCCTCGTCGGGGCCGTGCGCCAGGTGGTCGCCGGGGAGCCCTACGTGGACCCGCGGCTCGCCCCGGACTTCCTGCGCCAGCTCGCCCGGCCCCGGCCGGGGGGCATCCTGAGCGCCCGGGAGCGGGAGATCCTGCAGATGCTGGCCGACGGCCACTCGAACCGCGAGGTCTCCGAGCGTCTCGTGGTGAGCGTCGAGACGGTCAAGACGCACGTGAAGCACATCCTCGCCAAGCTCGAGGCCGAGCACCGCACCCAGGCGGTCGCCATCGGCATCCGCCAGGCGCTGATCCGCTAGCGCCATGACGGCGCGTGGAAGCGGCGGCGCGGCGGCCCTCGCCGGCATCGTCGCGCTGGTCGGCGCCGAGGCGGACCTGGAGCAGGCCCTCCCGCGGGCACTCGACGTCGTCGCCGCCGCGACGGGCGCCGCGACGGTGGCGATCTACCTCGGCGACCCGGCGGCGGGCGGGCTGGAGCTGCGGGGCGTCGGCGGCCCGGGCGACGGGGGGACGCGCCCGACCACGGGGTTGCGTCCCGCGACGGCGCCGGGGGTCTGCGCCGCGCTGGCGGCGGGACGGGACGCCGACGAGGGCGCGCTCGGGGACGAGCTGGAGGCCCTCGGGCTGGAGGGCGGCCGCATCCTGCCGACGCGCGTCGGGGGCCGCACCGTCGCCGCGCTCGGGCTGGCGCCGGCGCCGCTCCAGGACGACGACGACGCCACCTCGCTGCGCACGGCCGCCCAGTTCCTCGGTCTCGGATTGCGGAATACGCAACTCGCATCGGGTGTCCGGGACCGGGTGCGGGAGCTCGACCGCCAGGCGGTGCAGCTCGGGGCGTTGACCGAGGTCGCCCGCCGGGTGGCGGCGGCCCTGGAGCCGGCTGACGCGCACCGCGTCGTCGTCGCGGAGGCCCGGGCCCTGGTCCGCGCCCACCGGGCGGTGCTGCTCCTGCCCGGTCGCGGTGGCGGGCTGGAGGTCGTCGCGGCGGAGGGGCCGGACGCCGACGACCCGCTGCTCGACGAGGAGATCGCCCGGGCGCGGGCGGGGTCCGCCGGGCGGCGGGGGCGGCGCGTGGCGGTGCCGATCGCCGTCGCGGAGGGCCCGGGTGCGGCGGGGATCGGGGTGCTGGCGGTGGGGCGCTCGCACGGGGGGCCGTTCGACGAGGACGACGTCGAGCGCCTCCGGGGCCTCGCCGACCAGGCGGCGATCGCCCTCGCGAACGGCCGGCTGCTGTCGGATCTGCGGCGCGAGCAGGAGGAACGCCGATCCCTGGCCGCCGCGATCGTGCTCGCCCAGGAGCAGGAGCGGCGGCGGATCGCGGAGGACCTCCACGACGGGCCGGTGCAGGAGCTGGTCGGGGTGGGCCTGCTGCTCGACGCCCTCGCGGGGGACCTGGCGCCCGCCGCGCCGGGGGCCGTCGAGGACGTGGAGCGCGCCGCGGCGGCGGCGCGCGAGTCGGTGCGCGGCCTGCGCCGGGCCATCGCCGATCTGCACCCGCTCCTGCTGGAGCAGCTCGGCTTCGCGGCCGCGGTCCGCTCCCAGCTGGAGCGCCTGGAGTGGGCGGGCGTGGAGGTCGAGGTGGACGTCGCCGCCGCCGACCGCCTGCCGGAGACGGCCCGCACCGTGGCGTTCCGGATCGTGCAGGAGGCGATCGCCAACGTCGCCCGCCACGCCGCGGCGACCCACGTCACCGTCCGCGCCGCACGCCGGGGGGAGGACGTCGTCGTCGAGGTGCGCGACGACGGCCGGGGGTTCGATCCCGCGGCCCCCCGTGCGGGCCTGGCGGCGGGGCACCTCGGCCTGGCGGCCATCGAGGAGCGGGCACGCCTCGCCGGCGGGGTGCTGTCGATCCGCTCCAACCCGGGTGCGGGGTCGGTGGTGGAGCTGGTGCTGCCCGCCGCGGCGCCCGCCGCGGGGTCCGGTCAGGCCGGTGGCGACCCGAGCCGGTCGAGTGCGGCCGACAACGCGCCCTCGTCGGCGAACCGGAGCTCGACGACGACCTGACCT
>VFQU01000798.1_pt1 | contig 22940 bp, 21 predicted proteins | sample 3512311 | NCBI WGS metagenome assembly VFQU01 (sample SAMN10412377, study PRJNA504923) | tailings metagenome | isolation source: Relicate 3 Philex TSF3 active mining site | place: Philippines: Tuba, Benguet | collected 2017-08-29
GTAGTCTGAGCATCTTTTTCATTTTAATTCTCATCCTTTCCTTCAGGGCACTACCGCAGAACGCAATACGCCACTCATCAATGTACTCATTGAGCAACTGAGTCAGCATTCCGAGTTTGAAACTTGGCGACGCAAAGGCAAGCTTTCTTCTGCTGTCGTCTCTGAGCTTTGTAAGCCTCTCAAAACGGATTCTCGCTTTACTGGTCAACCCGTTCGCCTCTACGTCTCCGCAGAACGAACCGCCACTTACATCTTCAAGTCCTGGTTAGCCATCCAGAAACGGCTGCAACAGAAACTGGATGGCAAATTGCGCTGGCTAGACATGCTCCAGAGCGATGAGGAATTAACTCAAGCCAGTGGCATTGACCTCACCAGAATTCGCGATCGTGCGGCTGCAATTCTGCAACAACTTCAGCCCGCAGATTCCGATGTAACAGCCTCAAACTCAAGGCAGAAGGGGAAGAATACCAAGAAAAAAGCAAGCCCCGATCGCAGTTTAGCCAATCAGCTTTTAGATCGCTATCAGAACTCAAAAGATGTCCTGAATCGATGTGCGATCGCCTATCTCCTGAAAAACGGGTGCCAAGTTCCTCAACAGGAAGAAGATCCTCAAAAATTTGCCCACCGTCGCCGCAAGCTTGAGATCCAGGTCAAACGACTCCAAGACCAAATTGAAAGTCGAGTCCCACATGGACGGGATCTAACAGGACAAAGCTGGCTAAACACCTTAGAAACCGCAACCCAAAACGTTCCCAAGGACAACACAGAAGCTAAACGTTGGCAAGATAGATTACTGACTCAACCTAGTATTCTCCCCTTCCCCCTGATCTGCGAGACAATTGAAGATCTAGTTTGGAATAAGAACGAAAACGGGCGGCTCTGTGTTCACTTTGGAGGTTTGAGCGACCACACCTTTGCTATCTATTGTGATCAACGCCAACTACATTGGTTTCAGCGCTTTTTGGAAGATCAAAAGACGAAGAAAGCCAGCAAAAATCAGCACTCTAGCGGTCTATTCACGCTTCGTTCTGCCCGTCTCGCTTGGCAAGAAGGTGAGGGAAAAGGACATCCTTGGGATGTGCATCGCCTCACCCTCTACTGCACAGTTGACACTCGGCTCTGGACTGCCGAAGGAACGCAGCAAGTTCAACAAGAAAAAGCTGCCGAAGTAGCCAAAAAGATTACGCAGATGGAAAGTAAAGGGGATCTTCTAGAGACTCAGCAAGGCTATGTCAAACGCCTCAACTCTACCCTTTCTCGCCTCAATACTCCCTTCGATCGTCCGAGCAGACCTCTCTATCATGGACAATCTCACATTGTTGTCGGACTGTGCATGGGTCTAGAAAAACCTGCTACCATTGCCGTCTGCGATGCCCATACCAATCAAGTTCTCGCTCACTACGGCATTCGTCAACTACTTGGAGAGAACTACAGGCTACTGAATCGAAGACGTTCCCAACAGCAGAAAACTGCACACCAGCGTCATAAAGCTCAAAAACGATCTGCCCCAAACCAAGCTGGAGAATCCGAACTGGGACAACATATAGACCGATTGATTGCAAAAGCGATCGTCACGATCGCCAAGACCTACAGCGCTGGCAGCATTGCCGTCCCTAAACTCAGAGACATTCGAGAAATCGTAGAAGCAGAGATTAAAGCTAAAGCACAACAGAAATGCCCAGGCTATCTAGAGGGACAACAGAAATACGCGAAGCAGTACCGTGCCAGCGTTCACCGTTGGAGCTATGGCAGACTCATTGAGAGTATTCGCAGCCAAGCCACCAAACTTGGGATTGTAATTGAGGAAGCAAAACAGCCGCTGGTTGGAAAGTTAGAAGAGAAAGCGCAAGCAGTCGCGATCGCGGCTTACCAAGCGCGGGCTTAGAACCAGCAGTTCCGAGAGCTTTGCACCATGAAAACCGAATATTCAAATAGCGCCGCGACGTATACTGCTTGCAGTGTACGCTTCGTGAAAAACTAGGGTTAGTTTGTCTGTCGGCAGACAGTCTTGCTTTCTGACCCTGGTAGCTGCTCACCCTGATGCCGTCCGATGTGAAACTTTGGTTTCTCAAAGGAGATTAAGTCATGGTTGAAGAGTTCATCTTCTTTAATTATGGCGTAGGTGCGCTCCCGGCAAAAAGGGCGCGGATGTACTGTTGTAGTGGCTACCGAACCACCCCCAATCAAGGGGGAACCCGCTTCTATTCTTTGTTTCAACGATCAACAAGAGGGTATTTTCTCAAATTGATCCGCGCGAAGCTTCAAATTCAAGTGATGTCTGGTTTTAGGACTTTAGGCAGCATTAGAATCTTGAACTTTGATAACTCGGATAGGGATAGACAAAGTGATCCGCGCACACAAATCCTGAAACTGATACTCAATAAAGGTTTGAGGAGTGTGCGGTCGCAATTGCCTGTCCTAATTGAGGCAGGTTGAAAGTACACGAATTGGGCGCTCATCAAAGGTGAAAATGGAGTCGCAATTGCCTGTCCTAATTGAGGCAGGTTGAAAGAAGTCTCCGCAATCTGGCTGGTCGTCAGTTGTAATCCGGTCGCAATTGCCTGTCCTAATTGAGGCAGGTTGAAAGATCTCCGACGGATAGCATCCGTCCGCCCTTAGCCGTCGCAATTGCCTGTCCTAATTGGGGCAGGTTGAAAGTCGCTGTTTGAACCAGGGCTAACACTTGCGTCCCTTTGTCGCAATTGCCTGTTCTAATTGGGGGAGGATGGAAAGAGCATTGAGCTTGGCAAAATAGTAGGAGAAATTAAAAGTACCTACTTCAATTAGCAAGGATTGACAGGAACTTTGCAAACTAGATTGTAGAAGTTGAGCATCATTGATTACAACGTTTTCCAGGCGGGTTGAAAGATCAACAGGGAACACACCAGTTATCGAATCTTGTATGTGCTTCGTGACATTAACTTGTCACCACCATTTGAACGACACTAATTTGTCATCACGACATTTAATTCGTCTCGACGACATCAATTTGTCCCCGATGACACCTAATTAGTCACTGTACAAAATAATAAAAACCGACAGTCTTCCTGAGAAATCTGTCGGCCAGTCGTGTGTTCCCTGTTGATGACTCGGCTAAAGTTGAGTCTTCTACAGTATGTCTGTGGTTAATGATACTGTGAGTGATCGAGATCACACAAGTGGATGATTCTAATCATCGATAGATTAATGCCCGCTCATTGCCGCATCGAATCGACGGTTAATCTCTTCCCAATTCAGGACATTCCACCAAGCATTGAGATATTCCGGTCGTCGGTTCTGATACTTCAAATAGTAAGCATGTTCCCAAACGTCATTTCCCATAATTGGCGTATGACCCTCTATCAATGGGCTATCTTGATTTGGCGTTGAAAGAATTTGCAAATCGCCTTGCTGCGATCGCACGAGCCAAACCCAACCGCTACCAAAACGTTTTGTGCCTGCGTCGTTAAACTGCTGCTTAAAGGCATCAAAACTACCGAAGGAATTATTAATCGCTTCAGAAATTGCTCCAGTCGGTGCGCCGCTACCATTTGCACCCATAATTTCCCAGAACATCGTATGGTTCACATGCCCACCCGCATTATTGCGAACAGTAGTACGAACATCTTCCGGGACTCGATCGAGGTGAGTCACCAGATCCTCAACAGACATACTTTGTAAGTCGCTGTATTTCTCGATCGCTGCGTTCAAGTTATTCACATAAGCGGCATGGTGCTTATCGTGATGGAGTTGCATCGTCGTTGCATCAATGTAAGGCTCCAACGCATCGTAAGCATAAGGTAACGGTTTCAGTTCAAAAGCCATGATTTGAATCTCTCCAATGAATTGTCCGAAAACTTGTTGGCTGAAGTGACAAGTCAGCTTTAATATCTAAATCATAGTCATTCTGATTTTGAGTTGCATTAGCAAATCCGAAATTCTAGGGCGGGTTAACCGTACAATTAGGGGCAAAAAGCCTTTTGAATCCGAATATTTTAGAAAATGCTGACAACATCTATCTTGATACTGATTCTCATTAAAAAAGGGGCGTTTGCCCCTAACATGGATAATTCTTGATTTCTACAAACTTCGCTCAGTCGTTTCAGCGAAACGTCTCAACAATGCGGACAAAGAACTCGACACCCATCCCCAATACCGTTTCATCAAAATCGAATCGAGGATGGTGGTGTGGAAAATCTAATCCTTTCTCTGAATTAGCCGATCCTAAGAAGAAATAGCATCCTGGAACTTCTTGCAGAAAGAACGCCATATCTTCGCCCCCCATCGTTTGGCAATCCGGCACAACTCCTAAGGGCGATTCGATCACCGTTTCCGCGATCGACCGAACTAAATCCGCGATCGCGCCATCATTAATCACAGGCGGATACAGTACGTCATAGTTGAATTCATACGTTGCGCCATGTGCCTGACAAATCCCTGCGACAATCTGTTCAATCCGTTGAGCAAAATATCCCGCATATTTGGGGTTAAAGTAGCGGACTGTGCCTCTGAGCCGCGCTGAAGCCGCAATCACATTACAAGCTGTCCCAGAATGGAATTCACCGACCGTCACGACTGCTGAATCGATCGGATCAACGTTCCGCGCCACGATCGTTTGCAGCGTATTCACGATTTGCGCACCGACTAAAACCGAATCAATCGTTTGTTGCGGAATTGCGCCATGTCCGCCTTTCCCAACGATCGTGAAGTCAAACGTTTCCACGGCTGCCATCAATGCCCCAGTCCGCACACCCACCATTCCCAAGGGCAAATTATTCCAAATATGCAATCCGACGATCGCATCGACATCTGGGTTTTTGAGAACCCCTGCTTCGATCATCGGTTTTGCTCCACCTGGCCCTTCTTCAGCGGGTTGGAAAATGATCTTCACCGTGCCTGAAAAATCACGATGTTGCGACAGATAATAAGCCGTTCCAAGCGCGATCGTTACATGTCCATCATGTCCGCAAGCGTGCATCAGTCCATCATGCTGCGACTTATAGGGCACATCATTTTGCTCTTGAATTGGCAACGCATCCATATCGGCTCGAATTGCCAAGACTCGACCCGGACGATTTCCTGCGATCGTGGCGACAATTCCGGTTTTTGCAATTCCGGTTTCGTGTGGAATCTGCCATTCCTGAAGTTTTTGGGTGATAAATTCAGCCGTTAATTGTTCGCGAAAGCCGAGTTCAGGACGTTGATGAAGTTGTCTGCGCCAGGTGACGAGTTGAGCTTGCAGCGATCGAATTTCCAGTCGAATTTGTGAAACATCGACTGAAGGTGAACTTAGGAAAGTAGAAACCATGATAGGAAAAACCTTTTTCGTGATAGAAAAACTCTAAGCTTAGACTTCCACTATCGCAAACTTCACTCCTGATGGGATCGTGCCCTAAAAATAGAAGCCGGATTTTTCTGAAAAATCCGGCTTCTAGCAGCTCTAGTAGTTCATCACAAAATCTGTAGAGGATAAGGAGCGAGCTAAGCCTGGTTTCTCCCCACTCCCCATCTCCCCACTCCGCTTACACTTTCTCAGCCAAGCGATAAGCACTCGTCAATTTCTCAAGTTGCTGCACCAACAAACTCAAGAACAAGCCTACATCGGTCACAACGCCAACCGATTCAACCGAACCACGATCGCTGAGTTTCGTCACAACTGCTGGATTGATATCAACACACACCATCTTCACGCCCGATGGGGTCATATTGCCTACCCCGATCGAATGCAACATCGAAGACAACATCAAAATCATGTCTGCGCCTTCAATCAAACGCGCATAATCTTGCTGTGCTTCGATCAGATCCATCTTCGTATCGGGCAATGGACCATCATCACGAATCGATCCAGCAAGCGAGAATGGAATATCATTCCGAACGCATTCGTACAAGATGCCACTCTTGAGCACACCTGCTTCCACAGTTTTGGCAATGCTACCGTAGCGCCGGACTGTGTTGATCACTTTCAAGTGATGGCGATGCCCACCTCGGACAGAAACCCCTCGTTTCATATCCACACCGAGCGATGTCCCGAGTAATGATTGCTCCATGTCGTGAACTGCGATCGCATTGCCACCGAGCAATGCCTGCACATAGCCTTCTCGAATCAATTTTGCCAAATGTTCGCCGCCACCTGTATGAATCACAACAGGCCCTGCCGTCACCACAACTCGACCACCTTGATCGCGAATTTGCCGCAATTCCCAAGCAATCTGCTCGACGACTAATTCCACTCGCCGCTCACTCGAAACGCCTGCACCCATAAAGCTAAATTCTTGAGTGTTGCGCTGATCGCGAGTGCTCGTCTTCCGAATCGTGCGAATGCCTTCCACTCCGACGACAACGCGATCGCTCGTGGTCAAATCTCGCAGTAATTTACACTGAGCACTCTTACCATCGGCAGAAACCGCGATCGCACCATCCATTCTCTGACGATCAACTCTCACCCATTCGCAATTCACCCGAACCTCAGTCGGATAAATCGTCGTCACATAGAAATCATCCGGTGCAACGCCATCTTGAACCACTGCCTCAAGTTCAGCATCACAGACTTCGGTTGGACGCGGCAAGGCTCCTAAATCGATCAACTGTGACATGATCGTTTCCATCAGATCATGCGACGGAGCCGATACCTTCACTTCCGCAGAAGACGTACTTTGACGCTGTGTTCCCAAGCTGAAATTCAAGACCTGGAAGCTTCCCCCCGCTTCAACAATCACATCCAATGCTCGGTTGATCAGACCCGAATCGAGCAAGTGACCTTCAAGTTGCACCACTCGGCTCTCGATCGTTGCCACCGCATGAAGTTCCACCCGGACAGGTTCAGTCACCCGTAAGGTCAAACATTTTGCGGCTCCTCCAGCTTTGAGAAATTCTGTCAGCGGCGTTTCTAGCACTGTAAATCCGGCATCTGCTAAGCGCTGTTTCAGTTCAGCACTCGCTTTATTCATAATCACAATATGATCGAGATTCACCGCATTACACGCGAAATTCACCGCATCAGGTTCTGCGATCGCGATGCGTTTCTCAGCGGGAACTCGCATCTCAATCAAGCGATTAGAATACGCATCAAACGCAGGTGGATAGTAAAGCAAATAGCCATTGCTCAACGGACAGAAGCAAGTATCTAAGTGATAAAAGCGCTCATCCATTAAGCGCAGGGATAACACTTCGACATCCAGCCATTTTGCCAAGTAAGGATGTGAATCCAATTCAGATCGGAAGCCATACCCTGCCCAAAGCCAGCGTCCTTCACGATCGAACAAAGCATCGCCCGCGCCTTCAAACGGCAGTTCTGGCGGAAGCTCGTACACGGTGAACCCATTGTTCTCGAACCATTCTTTGAAAAAGGGTTCTTCTCCCTGCCGTTCCTTGTGATAAAAACGACTCAAGACAGCCGTATCTCCTAGTACTAAACCCGCATTAGCGGTAAAGACCATATCGGGGACACCTTTTTGTGGCGTGACCAGATCCACGATCGCATGTTGCTTGATCAAGTCATGCAAACCGTGCCATTGTTCTACTGCGCGATCGCGCGACGACTTGTGAATATTCCCTTCCATCCACGGATTAATCACATAATCCACATCGTAATGGTCAGGAGCACACATCAAAATCCGAATCGAAGATGTCATAGAGAAAAATCTGGGTAAATGTGTATTCTGGGGTGTCCCTCAATGAATGAGAGTGTGCACCCCAAGGTTGTCTCGATGTTGTATCGATGACTACAGGACATCCTGGGCTAACGTCGAACTTGTAGCGGCAGACATTCGATCCATTCTAGGAACAAAGGGAACGCTTAATTCCTAAAATGTGTCAGCAAACGATGAACTCATGAAGAGAGGCTTAATGCGATCGTAGCGCTCACAAACTGCATTAGCCAACCTTCTCGTGCTCAACGACGGCAAGATATTCCGAAAATAATTTAAATTAAAAAGAGCATTCCGAATCTCAGAACGCTCGCAAACCAGAAACGAAGTTAACGCTTTGAGATGAAATGCACCCAGAACTGATGATCTGTACAGCAAGTTTGATAGATCAGATTGTAAGAATAAGTCAGTCCTGCACCTGTGGTGTAGATATCGTAGTGGCTGAGTTCAGGATTTGGATCAAACATTAATTCACCATACGGATCATTGACGATAAAGCCTTTTTCGTTGTAGCCAATGATGCAAATGATATGTCCGGATGGAGTAAAGTAACCATGCACGATCGCTGGATTGCCCTGAGCTAACCATTCCTTAACTTGCTCAAAGCTTGCAGTTTGCGTAAAGCGATCGTGGCAGCCATAATCTTCAGCGACTTGAGCGATCGTTGCGGGTTCATGGCGATCTAAATTCTTTTCAGTGCAATAGCGATCGAGTTCATCAGGAAAGCGGATACTTGGATTACGCGGAGGAACTCGGAAGTAAGACAGCACCATTGCAAGACTTGTAACATTGCAGGTTCCGTACGGATTATCGGAGTTATCTAACTGATCGAGATAAGGTACGGCTAAACGAGTGGCTTGCGGAAAGTTCACCTTTCCATCTTTGAGAATGACCGCATGACGTTGGAAGATCATCCAGGTTTTTTGACCTTGAAACGATCGATCAGCAAACGTAACTTTGAGATGGTCTGCAACAACAGTAAACGAGCTAATCTCTAAAACCGTTTCGGCTGCGATCGACTGTTTCTGATCGGCAGGAAGCTTGCTAGAGTCGATGGGCTGCTGCTTGAGAACTGAATTGACTAAGACTTTGAGTTGTAGCATCTGACGCTCCTGACAAATGGTTGCCTGTGACAACAGGGAGACGCGATCGGTTTGCGGATGAAACAAAAAAAAGATAGAGAAAATTTTCTCTATCTTTTCTGAAAGATTGGGAGCGATGACAAGTTCCAACTAGGATTCTTAAGATTGCGTCGCCGAATTGCTACGCAGTATGAGTAACCTTGCTATACAAGAATTCTAATGCTCGGTTCCGTAGATCAGAGGATCGCGCCACAATCATCGATTACATCTGTTGAGTAAACAGATGTAATCTCGTAAAACCGTTACTTGCTAGCTGTTTCCACAGCCGGGGTAGATTCTGGGATAGGAGTTGTGGATGAACCAAAGGCAACCCGTAAAAAGGGTGGAGCAAGAAAGGTTGTCAGAATGACCATGATAATAATCGATACCTCCAACGGCTTATCCAAAATGCCGCTAGCTGAGCCGATGCCAGCAAACACTAGACCTACCTCACCTCGAGGGATCATCCCAACCCCGATCGCCACTCGATTGATGCCGGGTTGTCCGAACACTGCCCAACCTGTGATCAGCTTGCCGATAATCGCCACCACCATCAAAAAGATAGCAATCAAGAGACCCGCCCGATTCTCCGGTACTGTCGGGTTCAACACACCGAGGTCGGCACGCGCTCCCACTGTCACAAAGAAGATGGGTACCAGTAAATCGGCGATCGGTTTGATTAATTCATCTAACTCGTTCCGGGCATCGGTTTCATCGAGCACCAAACCCGCTGCAAACGCGCCCAAAATCGCTTCGAGATGAATGGCATTCCCTAAAAATGCCATAAAGAACGCAAAGATGAATGCCGGAATAACAATATTTCCACGGGTTTTGAGCTTATCTACGATCGCTACAAAAGTTTTGTTAAAGATACCCCCCAACAAAATTGAACCCATCAAAAATGCCGTCGCGCTGACAATCAAGTAAATGACATTGGTAACATCAATCTCACCCGTTTTAGCTAAGCTAGCAACGACAGCTAGAACAATAATGCCGAGGACATCATCAATCACTGCTGCGCCAACAATGATTTGCCCTTCTTTGGATTTGAGTTGACCTAGCTCTGACAAGACTTTAGAGGTAATGCCGATACTCGTTGCCGTTAATGCGGCTCCCGCAAAAATTGCTGGAATTGCTGCGACATGAAAGAGCATCATTAACCCTGCCGTACCCGCTGCAAAAGGTGCTGCGACTCCGACGCAGGCGACCACCGTGGCTTGAATTCCCACTTCCTTTAGCTGTCGCAGATCGGATTCCAGTCCAATTTCAAACAGCAGAATAATCACGCCGATTTCAGCCAGAACCGAAATCACTTCACTTTGCGACTCAAAGATCCGAGTCATCGCATCCGGTGCTAACTGATTTAATCCTTGCAGCGCTGACATAATCACCGAGTCAGAGGCAGATAGCCCCCCTTCGGGAAAGATCACCAGATGCAATGCCGAAACGCCGACAATCACACCCGCGACCAGTTCCCCCAAAACGGGCGGAAAATCTAATCGCCTAGCGACTTCTGCGCCGAGCTTGCTGGCTAGGTAAATCACCACCAGCGTCAGCAATACGCCAGACAGAATTAGGGGTGAATCTTCAGCAACAGCGGTCGCCAGGAATGGTATTGGAGTCATGAGAGCGGCTATCCCCCCACTAAAAGGATGCAGAATGTTGGACAAAATCATGAATTTAGAACAACGAAGGTTAAGGGTTTGAAAGATTCATCAAACTGCGGACAGTTATGAAAAAAGCAACCGATCGAATCAAAGACTCTCATGCTTTGGATGCGGTTGCCTGGATCGAGACAAGCCTATTAAACCGACAATGAAAGCTATCAAAGAAAATCTAGAATTTTCAAGGGTTCCAGCCTCAAAAATGCACTCTCAATCATTGCCGGAGTCATAGCTTTCAATGAGTAACGGGGGCAAATGAGTGTTGAGATGATCTCAACAGCCCTCTGGTCCACAGAAACTTCTCCCGTACAGTACCTCTGCTTCACAGAGATAGGCAATGCCGGCATAATCGGTGAAAAACGTCAATGCAACTTGATCTGCAATTTTCTCAGCCATCTCCCGAGTTTCGGTGAGGATCTCGAACTTCACATTCGAGTCGGTGTCGGCAGTGTTGGGTTTACCTGTAGAGCGCACGTTGCGACTGCCTTTACCGCCAGTGTCCACCACTGTGTAACCGGTTGCCCCGCATTCCTCAATGATCTTGGCGACCTTTTTCAGCAGAACCTTTTCCGTAACGATGACAAGCTTGTTGGCTTTCTTAGACATATTGGCTGTTTCCTTAAACGATGTACATTAACATGCTGGGTCTGTCGAGCTAAGGGAACACCGACAGACCACGGCCCGTCATTATAGTCCGCCGATCGCTTGGGCGAGACCGACGAAGAACGGGATACATAAGCCGATCGCAATGGGTGTACCGATGGCTGTGGACGCGCCGATATAGGCAGAGGGGTTAGCCGATGGGATACCCGCTCTCAACGTGGGTGGACCTGAGATGTCTGAACTAGAGGAAGCAATGACAGCCAGGATCACGACACCACCCATGCTGAATCCTGCAACGTAGTGGGCAATCATGCCGAGACCAAAGGCGATTAGCCCATGCACAAACGGTGCTGCCACGCTATACACGACATACCATTGAGCCACCTTGCGCAGTTCGCCAAGTCTTGACCATGCTTCCATGCCCATGACCAACATCAAGATCGAGAGCAAGCCGCGAAAGGCAGGGTCGTAGAAACCTTTATAGACACTCTCTGGTCGGGTGAATATGCCAAGCGCAAGACCTAACAACATTGCTGATAAGGCAGGACCCCGAAGGCTTTCCTCAATGATCGGCCATATCTTGACCCGATTATTCGCAGCCCCTTGATTGCTGAGATACTCCTGCTTGCTGAGATACTCCTCCTCGGTGAGATGCGCCTGTGCAGCCTTCAGCTTCTTCTTGTTGAGATAAATGTTGGCGACCACAATCGCAGTCACGAGGGCGGGGATATCCATGAAGGGATAGAGTGCGCCTGCCCATGCCTCGAATGGCACTTTTTGTTCTTCCAGTACTGTCAGTCCAGCAGCCATCGTGGAGCCACTCACGGCTCCAAACAATCCTCCAGTCGCGATCGCATCGACGACTTTGACCTTTGGCAGCTTCGCCAATGTATAGCGCGCGATGAAGACAACCAGAATCCCTACGACTACTGCACAGATCATAGGTAACACCATGTCCGCCAGGTTGGAGTTACGGATAGCAATGCCACCGGTCAGACCGATTTTGGTGAGCAGCATGAAGACGATGATTGTACAAATCGACTCGGGAATTACCAATTCACTCCCGAGAGCAGCAATGATCATCCCACCAATCAAAAAAGCGAGTGTTGGGGACTGCAACTGCTGCACGAAGTCCATGACAAACAAGGACCAAAAATCCATAAATACCTCCTTCTCCTCTGTCGAGGAGTGTTGCAGTGAATGAACTGAATGAACTTTCAAGAGTTAATCGAGAGTAAGAGTGAGGCGCTTCACTCTTGAAACACCTGTGGCGCACGAAAACCTGTAGTCAGGGCGCTCACAAGGGTCACTCTCCAAAATGAGTCTAAAAATTGAGCCATGTTCCTCTCCAAAAAAGGGGCTGAACTGCACGCCGTTGCTCAAGAAAATTGGGCGCAAAAATCCCTAGATTAATCTCATGAATTAATCTCAACAGCGTCTGATTTTGAAGTAGTTGATCAATGTCAGTGGGAAAATCATTGATTTCAATCAATCGATATGATTGACCCCACGAACGATTTGATTAACTATATTCAGTTCAAGTAAATGATTGAAATAACCTTATCGTTATTTCTTGTATTCCGTCTAGTCTTAAATAGATGAAAATCCAAGAAAAACCAAATGGAGCGAATAAGAAAAACCTCTTAATTCGCTCTAGACTTTTGAACAGTATTGATATTTGTTGATAGATTGGCGCTATTTCATGGGCATCTACGAACAGTATTGAATTCGCCCAATCTTGAGTCCTAAGAATATCTATAATTAAGCTTCTTCTTCTATTTTGTAAATCAAGCGAATTGGACAGAATCCAGAGAGACGTTTTGGCGATGAGAGAGAAAAAATAGATGCGCTTCTTATAAATCGATTCAAAGTAGCGCATCTGTTCAAATACTTGGGACAGGCTTCGGTGCAAGCAAACTTTTGAGAGCGTTGGGCATTGCATTCATTCGGTAATGAAGGGGATTCAATACTAATTTTTAGTATTAGATTTCAATTGAATGCCCTTCACTGGCTCCTGAAGATTAGTTACGTTATTCGTCGTCGTGAGCGAAGCGATTATAGAGGAAATCCAATGCATAGTTTCGCAGTTTGTAATACTCTGGTGTTTCCATCATCCGCCCACGATTTCGAGGACGGCGGAATGGAATCTCCATCACTTCTCCAATGTTTGCCGCAGGTCCATTAGTCATCATCACTAATTTATCTGCAAGAAATAACGCTTCATCAATGTCATGCGTAATCATCAACACCGTGCATTTGTGAGTGTTCCAGATCTTCAAAAGTTCTTCTTGCAATTCTTCTTTGGTGATGGCATCTAATGCACCAAATGGCTCATCTAAGATCAAAACTTCTGGACAAATTGCAAGCGCACGGGCGATTGCAACTCGCTGTTTCATCCCGCCTGAGATTTGGGTGGGCTTTTTCTCCATCGCGTCGGCTAGTCCAACCAGTGCCAAAAAGTCTTTGACAATCTGAGTTTTCTCAGATTTGGGCTTGTCAGGATAAACCACGTTGACCCCGAGATAGACGTTTTCAAACACGGTGAGCCAAGGCAGCAGGGCATATCCCTGGAACACAACCATGCGATCGGGACCAGGTTTCTCGATCGGTTTACCTTGTAGCAGAACAGAACCTGTGGTGGGCTTGGAAAATCCGCTCACCATGTTGAGCAAGGTAGATTTTCCACAACCCGAGTGACCGATAACGCAGATGAATTCACCCTGATTAACAGTGAGGTTGACATCTTTCAAAACCGTGTAGTCGCCATTTTTAGTGGGATACACTTTGGAGACTTGATCGATGACGAGAAAGGGATGGGTTGCTCTAGAAGCAGAGCTTTGTGCAGATTGTGCCGAAGTCACCATTGTTCTAGATGATTGAGTGGTTTGCATGGTTAGGAGAGGGTTGATGTGCAGAATGAGGTAGCACGGCGGTGTTGCTGCGCGATCGACGGATCGGTGTTCTCTTAATCCTCCAAATCTGGAGGATCGAGCGAATGTGTGGATTCTCGATCGCGCACACCTTAAGCTGCCAGAATGCCTGGAGCTTTTAGCGGAATGTCTGCCATGTAGACATCGTGCTTAATCTTGAGGTGGTTGAGATAGCCGATTGGATCTTCTGCGGTAAAGGTTGTGCCATCAAACAGTTGAATTGGTCCGCGACTGTAGGAAACATCCTCTAGTTCAAGTTCACGAGACGCGATACTAAAGACACTCACCTTACAAATCCGCTCTAGAATTTCCACCCAGTTCCGCGGGAAGGGAATATCGCCCCACCGAGCCAACTGCGTCAGAATCCAAAGATGCTCTGTCCGGCTGGGACGGTTGACCCCTGCTCCAAAGAACTGAGGGTGTGAGTTCTCGCGCGGCGACCCTTTAATGTCACAAGTACTATGGCTGCCATCGCCAAGCCCAATGTAATCCATCTCACAATCGAGATATTGCGGTTGAGACAGAATCGCTTGAACTTCTGGATGATTTTCTGGATTTGCACAATAAGCACAAGCTTCGAGCAGTGCTTTGACGAGGGCAACGTGCGTGTTGGGATAGGTATTTGCCCAATCTTCTCGAACGCCTAGAACCTTACCAGGATGACCATCCCAGATTTCTAAGTCAGTTGCGATCGTATAGCCAATTTTGTCGAGCGAAGCCCGAATATTCCAAGGTTCACCAATGCAGTAACCATCAATGTTTCCAGCTTCTAGCTGAGCAACCATCTGCGCTGGCGGAATGGTTGAAATGGTTAAGTCTTTATCTGGATCGACTCCACCTGCCGCGAGCCAGTAGCGCAAGAGTAGGTTGTGCATCGAAGCTGGGTGAACGACTCCAAAGGTATGACGTTCATCTACACTCTCAAGCAGCATCCGCTTTAGCTCAGCCAAGGTGGTAATGCCTTTGTCAAAGAATCGCTTGTCGAGTGTAATTGCATTTCCGTTTCGGGTCATAGTCAAAGCACTGACGACAGGGAGGGGTTCTCCTAGTCCACCGACGGTTAACCAAACAGGCATCCCAGAAGGCATTTGTGCGGCATCTAAATATTTGCCCGCAATACCATCTTGAATTCCCCGCCAGCTTGATTCACGCACTAAGTTGACTTCATCTAAGCCATGATGGGTGAAGAAGCCTTTCTCTTTGGCAATGATCAGGGGAGCCGCAGCTGTGAGCGGGACAAATCCGATTTCAAGATTGATCTTCTCTAAGCCATGACGAGCGATCGCGGTTGTTTTTCTTGCTCTCAGTTTCTTGATCTGCTTTTGCTGATTCAGGAAGTAGATGATTTCACTTCGATAGCTGTAGTAGTTGGGATGATTGACGACTTCCATACGCTTGCGAGGGCGAGGAATGTCTACTTCCATGATTTGCCCGATCTTTGATTCGGGTCCATTCGTGAGCATGACAATGCGATCGCTCAACAACAAAGCTTCATCGACATCGTGCGTGACCATGACAGCAGTCACATGGCTCTCTTCGCAGATTTTCATCAATTGTTCTTGCAAGTTCCCGCGAGTCAGCGCATCTAACGCACCGAAAGGCTCATCTAGCAGTAAGAGCTTCGGACGAGTTGCTAGCGCCCGTGCGATCGCAACGCGCTGCTTCATTCCGCCAGAAAGCTGATCCGGTGGCTTATCCACGGCATGTCGAAGACCAACTAAATCAATGTGTTCTTCAACAATTTGGTTCCGCTCGGCTGCTGAAAGATCTTTCATCACATTGTTAACCGCCAGCGCAATGTTTTGGCGCACGGTCATCCAAGGCAAGAGCGAGTAGTTTTGAAAAACCACCATTTTATCGGGACCGGGGCGTAGGATTTGTTCGCCTTGCAGCATCACGACACCATCTGTCGGTAAATCTAAACCTGCAACCATGTTCAGTAAGGTGGATTTACCACAACCCGAGTGACCAATCAGCGAGATAAATTCGCCCTGCTTAATTTCTAAATCAATTCCCTTCAGTGCAACGTAGTTGCCACCACCTTGAAGGGCAAAGGTCTTTTCAAGACTTTCAACAGTAACAAAGGAAGTCATAACTAAAACCTGGAACGACAGTGGTTAAGTGTTTCAGAACGGAATAGAGAACGATCGCTGGGATAAAAAGTGAAGGATGCAGAGGCGCAAACGTCGGAGAACAAATCCAGTCCTCATCATCCTTCACCTCTTGCTACCGCAGTGGAGCAAGCGCGCTAGTTCTTGGATTACCGTTGGCTTTGCGGCAAGATCTTATTCTGAAGCCATGCCATCAGGTTATCGAGCAACCAACCGACTAAGCCAATGTAAACCAAGGCTAAGATGATTTCACTCACCTGACTGTTCTGATAAGCGTTCCAGATAAAGAAGCCAATCCCCACAATCCCGGACATCACAATCTCTGCTGCAATAATCGCCAACCAAGCCAGACCAATTGCAATTCTCAATCCAGTAAAGATGTAAGGCAGTGCAGAGGGAATCAAAATCTTGAAGAAGTACTCCGACTTGGGCAATTGCAGCACTTGAGCAACGTTGTTATAGTCCTGCGGAATCTGTCGGACTCCCACTGCGGTGTTGATTAAGATCGGCCAAATCGCAGTAATGAAGATCACGAACAGTGCAGCAGGCTGGTTTTGCTTCAATGCAGCAAGTGCGATCGGAACCCATGCCAAAGGTGGAACGGTTCTTAAGATGTTGAAAATTGGATCGAGACCTTTTGAAAGACGTTTGTTCAATCCAACCAAGATGCCTAAGCTAATGCCTACCACTGCGGCAAACGTATAGCCAACTGCAACCCGTTGCAAGCTGGAGAACACTTGCCAGAATAGCCCTTTGTCTGTGCCACCCTTGTCATAGAACGGGTATAGAATCAAAATCCGAGTTTCTTCAATGACTTTGAAAGGCCCTGGCAAATCGGTCGGCACAATCATGGTCAGAATTTGCCAAAGGGCGAGCAATCCGAACAATGCTCCAATCGGCATCAGAATGTTGTCGAGTGTCTCTTTGGTCTTGTCGTCCCAAGTGAAGGCGGGGAATGTTGTCGATCGCTTCCGGGCGATAGTCATGACGGTTTGCTCCTTATTAACTGCGGTAGGTGTTTAACAAATCAGACAAGTCATTCAAAGTGCGAGATGCACCGATTTAGCAACTACGCTGCTAGCTTCTTAATCTTTAAGCTGTCGAGATAAGCTTTGGGATTCTCTGGGTCAAACTTGACTCCATCGAAAAACTCTTCCACGCCTCGGGATGTGCTTGTGGGGATGTCAGCAGCAGCAACTCCTAATTCTTGAGCAGCTTGTTTCCAGAGGTCTTCGCGATTGACTTTATCAATCATTTCTTTCGCTTTGTCTAGCGTGTTTTGTGGCAGGAAGCCCCAACGGACACTTTCGGTTAAGAACCACAGATCATGGCTCTTGTAAGGGTAAGACACGCTGCCTTTGCTATCTTTCCAGTACATCACAGCTAGTGATTTGTCATCGACGGTGCGCTCACCCAAGTTGTATTTGCCCATGAGCGGCTCGATGAGGACGTTCTCTGGAACGTTGAAGTATTCACGGGTAGCGAGGATTTTCGCCATTTCAGTCCGGTTGTTGAAATCATCACACCATTGCTGAGCTTCCATCACAGCTTTGAGCATTGCTTTGGTTGCTTTGGGGTGCTTATCGACCCAGTCTTTGCGAACTGCAAGGTACTCTTCTGGGTGTGCTTTCCAGATTTCTCCGGTCAAGGCAGCAATAAATCCAGTCTTATCAGCAACAATACGAGCGGGCCAGGGGTCGCCTGTACTGAATGCATCCATTGCACCACGTTTCATATCGGCAACGGTTTGTGCAGTCGGTACGGTGAGCAACTCAACATCTTCTACTGGATCAACGCCACCTGCTGCAAGCCAGTAGCGAATCCAAAATTCTTGGTTTGCTTTGGGGAAGGTGTAAGCGGCTTTGAAACGTCCGCCTTGAGATTTCAGACCGCCAAAGAATGCAGTTTGATCGGCGAGTTTCAAGCCAATGTTTTTACCAATGTGCTTGTTTGCGATCGCAATTCCATTTCCTTGAGTGTTTAATTGCGCCAATACATACATTGGAACTTGAGCGCCATCGGTAATAATGCCTTCAGAAATCAAGTAGGGCATCGGCATTTGCCATTGTCCCCCATCAATTCCGCCGCCACCTGCGCCAATTTTGGCGTTATCGCGGGCTGCACCCCAGTTTGCTTGCTTATCGAGCGAAACTTCAGTTAAGCCATGCTTGGCAAAGAAACCTTTTGCCTGAGCGATGATCAGCGGGGCTGCTTCAACGATCGGTAAATAGCCCAATTTGACCGTTTTAACTTCAGGTTCTTCGCCTGCTTTGACGGCAGAACCTACATTAGCAACGGGAGAAGCTTGTAGTCCACCGGTCGTCTGCTCTGGGGGATTTCCTAGGCATCCTTTTAATAAGAGCGTAGAAGCAGTAGTTGCTCCTGCTGTTAATAAAAAGTTGCGCCGTGACATCGACGAAAAACGCTTCATATCCAACTCCCAAACATAGATAAATCAACGAATTAAGCGCTCGATTGAGCAAGCGAATCTGATCCAGAGATTCTTGTAATCACTGGAGTCTAGCTATTCAGACTGCGAAAATCTAATGTGCAAATTCAACGACAAAAATTAAGTTGAATTGCTGCATCACACCAAGCAAAAGCAGCCCTTTGAGCCGCAAAAATTAGACCAGCTTTGGCAGTTATTAATCGGTTTAACTTACTTGTTTAAGTCAATCAAACTTGATTAATCTGTTGAATATTAAGATACTCTGAAATTCTGTAAAAAGTCTAGACGTTGAATTGCAAATAAGACCATAAATCTCAAATCTAATAGATGGATTTCAGTCTATAGATTCTCATTCCTGGATAGTAATTACTCCGATAAGTAAAGGATATATTAGTGATGAGTTACAGCTAAAAAAATACTGTGTATTCTGCTGAAATTCCTACTGTGAGAAGACTACGCATGTTTTAAATAATTTGTATATGGCCTAAATTAATAGACTTATTTCTATTTTTTAGAAAGTATCTCTCCTCATCTCATAGGCTCAACTCATTGGAATTATCAAAATCAAACATACATTGATGAGATTCAATAATTTCATCGATTCTTTGAGATGAATAGATGAAATTAAGGTAATTAATTGGGTTGCTCTATCCATTGAGCGAATCCACAATGAATCATTACTGAAAGCCCTAAAACTGTAAACTTCTGTAAACCTTTATTTGCATCTCAGGTAACGAACTATTGCGGTTAATAACGAAACCGAAAAGTTTTACGCGCTGTCTTTTGACGTAGGGATTTTCCTGAAGACAGCATGACACTGGTGAGAACTGCTTACCGAATGTTGATGTTTAAGAGAAGAACAAAATGATTCGCAGAATGAGAACACTGTTGGCTACAATCGTCCTGTCTGTGGTGTTTCTAACCACATTGATCAGCCAACCTGCATTTGCAGCCGACGCAGCAGCAGGCGGAAAAGTCTTTAATGCAAACTGTGCAGCTTGTCATGCAGGCGGCGGTAACGCAATTAACGGCGCAAAAACTTTAAAGAAAGATGCGCTGACCGCAAATGGCAAAGATACAGTTGAAGCGATCGTTGCTCAAGTGACGAATGGCAAAGGTGCAATGCCCGCATTCAAAGGTCGTCTCAGCGATGACCAAATCCAATCCGTTGCACTCTACGTCTTAGATAAAGCAGAGAAAGGTTGGTAAGCGGATTTTGGAATTCAGGCTTGAATAGAGGGTAAGGTGGAGATCTGTTCCGAATATTCAATCCTGAATTCCGCACTTTATTCATATGTGGCGTAAATCGATTTTAGAGTGGCTAAAACAGCGTCCCTGGTTATTGGTTCCGTGTCTGGCGTTAATTCCGCTGGCTGGCGTTTATTTGAATCAGCAAAGTCATAGTGAACCTGCACCGCTGCCTTCTCCGATCGCATCTCCGTTGCCAAGCCCGATCGCGTTACCCTCACCTCCGCCGAAATTAGCGCAACCCGTTAAGTCTCCCGCTCCAAAAAAGACGTTAACGCCAGTTGATCCGAAGCAATTTACTCCAGAAGAAGCTGCCCTGAATGCGAAAACCAAAGCGGCATTGATGGCTTCGATTGGAACGGTTGATTCATTAATTGAAATGCAAGTTGCGATCGCAATGGGACAACCGAGTTTGGCGATCGCGGCTTCTCAAGGTGCAACGATTCTGGATGGAGAAGGAAAGCCCATCGGTCAACTTTCGTCTGGAAATTCTTACCCGATTCAGGGAATTGGCGATCGTATGAATTTCGGCAACGGACAATTACCAGGAATGGTGATGATTCAGCCCCCGCCGAACGGAATTCTCTATCTTGGAGACAAACCGTACCGAGGTCGATTTTTACTCGCGGCTCAAGGCGGAAGAATTTGGGTCGTGAACTATATTAATTTGCGACACTATTTGCATAGTGTCGTTGCCAGTGAAGTTTCACCTAGCTGGAGTGCAGAAGCGCTAAAAGCTCAAGCCGTTGCGGCGCGATCGTATGCCTTAACTTACTATTTCCGGCGCGCTCAACCGCTTTATCACATGGGGTCTGACGAATATTTTCAAGTCTATAGCGGTATCTCTAGAGAAGCAGATGCCACCAATCGGGCGGTTGATCAGACCGCAGGGGAGTTTGTCAGCTATCGCGGCGGAATTGTCGAGTCGCTGTATGCGGCATCGGATGATATTGTCGCAGAAGCCTTTCGAGGCAAGGGAATGAGCCAACTAGGAGCATTGAGCCTTGCCGAACAAGGATATAACTATCGTCAGATTTTGGCACGCTACTATCCGAAAACGGGAATTGCTCGGATTGAGCAGGATCACGAATGATGCAAAGATGCGATCGCGTTTAACAGCGTTTGCGATCGCAATGGGCATTCCATAATGTAAGTATTGACTGGAATCAGACTGCCTACAGCAGTGAGCGAATTCTCGATCGGGCTACATCCTCCGAGTGCGATGACAAATTTTGGATCGGGCATTTGTTCGTAAAGCCGGATCAAGGTCGGGGCAAAATTGGGCGTGACTAGGCTAGCTGTGATGAGTAAATCAGCGGGATGAGCAGGTGCTTTGTGGGTACTCAGCAATGATGCAACCTTGATGAAGCAGCAAGTCGGCTCACATTCAGGCGAAGACAGTTCAGAGCGATGGATCTGTTGATATAAATTGTTGACGGTTGTTAGGATTGCATTTTCAAACAGAGGCTGTTTGTTCGGGTGCAATTTGTCTGCAATTAAGATTGTGTTTGGCATGGGACTGAGTATCCTGAGTGTGATCGATTGAATGCAGAATCAGTTCATTTTTCGCGGTTGTTGTAGCGTTGTTGCGAAGAGACAGTTTCAGTTTGACATAATCTTCTGAGATGACATCCGGAGTTTTGCAGAGATTCATATTTGACTGCTAGCAAACACAAAAAATGGGAGGCACGATCGTGCCTCCCACCTCTTCAGAGTTCAATCTGTTTAAAATTCAATCTGCAAACTATGCGTTGGTCGGTTCAGGTGTCCCTGCGATCGCGCCTGTGGCATCTGCCAAATTCAACTTCACAGTCTTGACTTGATCAACTTTCGGCAAGATCAAGCTCAAAATTCCATCTTTGAACTCAGCTTTGACTTGATCATTCTTCACTTCAACTGGAAGAGGAATGACTCGTTGAAACTTACCATAGCGGAATTCGCTTCTAAAGAATCCACCTTCTTCGGTCTTTGATTCTTGGCGATGCTCACCTGCTAACGAAACCGCATCTTTGGTCACCTGAACATCAAGATCCTTTGCGTCAATGCCAGGGAGTTGGGCGCGGAGAACAAACTCATGACCTGTATCTTTTAATTCGACTGCAGGAGTCCAGTCAGTCGGCTCATGGGTCATCGGAGCCATCGAATCAAGCAATTGGTCAAATTGGCGACGGAATGTATCGATTTCTCGCCAGGGTTGCCAGTAACGAACTAACATCTTGTCACCTCTTGAAAAACGATTAAGAACTTGAATCTTCATGTCCTTATCGTGCCGCATCTTGAGGCAATCGACAGTCGCGTAAACTGTACTCTCTGAGTAGAGCTAACCGACTATGCTCAGACAAGCTAAGCTAAGACAAATTCGACGAGTGAATTGACACCTAGCGCATATTCAATGTCATCAATCTGATCGTGGTCGCGCCATTCATCCAAGACACCGAGTAAACAGCGTACGGCTAAATCCCGCTGAATCAATTCTGTAACGGCTTGCCATGCATCTGGCGCGTTCAGGAAAAATCCAAGCTGGATCATGCCTCCTTCATGCCACCAGACCCCAATCCAACCGGAATCTTGCTCTGTGATTTCGATGTGCTGTCCGAGGTAGGTCATCACTGTTTTACCTTAGTTACAAATCTTGAATGCATCTCAGCATACGATTTGCGATCGCAGTTTGACCTCTACTAAAAAGAAGGGATCGTACAATTCGTCTCCCTATTCAGAGGAAGAGAAGTAGTACAACCCCTAATGTTGAACTTAAAAGAGTTTTACAATCTTAAGAAGCGCTGCGAGTGACTAATCCCCACAAGAAGATTGCAATCATTGCACCCAGAATTGCCACAATTAAGCTCGGTAGGCTAAATACCGAGATGGCAATCTTACCGCCGCCCGTGATCAGCGAGAATAAGCTACCTCCTAGCATTGCGCCTGCAATTCCCAAAATCATGGTGCTGAGAATGCCGCCGCCTTGGCGACCGGGATAAAGCAGCTTCGCGATCGCGCCAGCGACAATTCCAAGTAATGCCCAAGCAATAATGTTCACAGAAGTTTCTCCTAGAGCTTCAAAGTCTTAGCTGATAAGAATGTGCGATCGCAGGTATAGAATAGCGACCGACTTTTTCTATCTGTGGAGATACTATATCTTCCTCTTTGCTTTTAACAAAGCAATAAAATTTTTATTTAATAATCTACGAC
>VFQU01000799.1_pt1 | contig 22915 bp, 13 predicted proteins | sample 3512311 | NCBI WGS metagenome assembly VFQU01 (sample SAMN10412377, study PRJNA504923) | tailings metagenome | isolation source: Relicate 3 Philex TSF3 active mining site | place: Philippines: Tuba, Benguet | collected 2017-08-29
CGGGCGGCCGTGCGCTGCCACGTCCAGGCCCACGGCGGCGACGACGAGGCGGCGCGCGCCTATCTCGATGCCGCCCTGGCCCATCTCGAACCCGTTCCGCCGGTGCTGGCGGCGGTCGGCGGGCTGTCCGGCTCGGGCAAGTCCACCTTCGCCCGGATCGCCGCGCCTGGCCTCGGCGCCTCGCCGGGCGCGGTCATTCTGCGCAGCGACGAGATCCGCAAGCGCCTATTCGGGGTCGGCCCGCTGGAGCGGCTGCCGCCGGAGGCCTATGCGCCGGAGGTCAGCCCGCGGGTCTATGGCCGCATGTTCGAGGACGCCGGCCACGCCTTGGCTGCCGGCCGCGCCGTTATCCTGGACGCTGTGTTCATGAAGCCCGAAGAGCGGGCGGCGGCGGCCGAGGTCGCCCGCCACGCGAGCGCGCCGTTCCAGGGGCTGTGGCTCGAGGCGCCGCCCGCCCTGCTGCACAGCCGGGTCTCCGGGCGCTCCGGCGACGCTTCGGACGCCGATGCGGCGGTCCTGGACGCCCAGCTTTCGCGCGATCTGGGCCCGATGGACTGGCCCCGGGTGGATTCCGACGGCGCCTTCGAGCCGGCGGCCGAGGCGCTCGTCAAAGCGTTGTCCTGACACGGTTCGCGCGAGACACGCGCGAGTTTGCCTTCCCCAGCGGCCCCTTCTAGCTTACGGGCATAACTCTGCTTTTGGGGATGGAAGGGAACAGCATGCGCGGCCTGATGCAGGACTCGGCCCTTACGGTCGACAAGATCCTGGACCACGCGAAGACCTGGCACGGTGATCGGGAGGTGGTGACCCGTTCGGTCGAGGGGCCGATCGTGCGGACGACGTACGCCGAGATTCACGGCCGCGCCAAGAAGGTCTCGAACCTGCTGGTCTCGATGGGCGTCACGCTTGGCGACCGCGTCGCCACCCTCGCCTGGAACACCGCCCGCCACATCGAGGCCTGGTACGGCATCATGGGCATCGGCGCGATCTGCCACACGCTCAATCCGCGCCTGCATCCCGAGCAGATCGCCTGGATCATCAACCACGCCGAAGACAAGGTCATCTTCGTCGACCTGACCTTCGTGCCGATCCTCGAGGCCATTCTGGCCCACTGCCCGTCGGTCGAGCAGGTCGTCATAATGACCGACCAGGCGCACATGCCGGCGTTCAAGCTGGCCGGCGTTCCGGGCATGAAGTTCGGCGGCGCGCACTGCTACGAGACCGCGATCGCGGGCCAGTCGGGCGAGTGCGCCTGGGGCGGGTTCGACGAGAACACCGCCTGCGGCCTCTGCTACACCTCGGGCACCACGGGCGACCCGAAGGGCGTCCTGTATTCGCACCGTTCCAACTACATCCACGCCCTGGTCGGGCTGCAGACCGACGTGCTGGGCATGTCCGGCCTGGATACGGTCCTGCCGGTGGTGCCGATGTTCCACGCCAACGCCTGGGGCACGGCCTTCGCCTGCCCGGCGGTCGGGGCCAAGATGGTTCTGCCGGGGCCGAAGATGGACGGCGCCTCGATCTACGAGCTGCTCGACAGCGAGCAGGCGACATTCTCGGCGGCCGTGCCGACCGTCTGGCAGATGCTGCTGGCCGAACTGGACGGCAAGGGCCTGAAGCTGCCGCACCTGCGCAAGGTGGTGATCGGCGGGTCGGCCTGTCCGGAGGCGATCATTCGCGGGTTCAAGGAGCGCTACGACGTCGACGTCCTGCACGCCTGGGGCATGACCGAGACCTCGCCGCTGGGCACGCTGGGCTCGCCCAACGCCCGCGTGGCGGCGCTCTCCTTCGACGAACAGATGCCCTACAAGCTCAAGCAGGGCCGTCCGCCGCTCGGCATCGAGATGAAGCTGACCGACGACGCGGGCAACACCCTGCCGCATGACGGCGAGACGTTCGGACACCTGAAGGTCAAGGGCCCGTTCGTGGCCGGAGCCTACTTCAAGGGCGCCGGCGGCCAGATCCTGGACGCCGAGGGCTTCTTCGACACTGGCGACGTGGCGACCATCGACCCAGAAGGGTTCATGCAGATCACCGACCGCGCCAAGGACGTGATCAAGTCCGGCGGCGAGTGGATCAGCTCGATCGACATCGAGAACATCGCCATGGGCCACCCCAAGGCGGCCAATGCGGCGGTCATCGGCATCGCCCATCCCAAGTGGGACGAGCGGCCGCTGCTGCTGGTCCAGCTCAAGCCTGGCGTCGAGGCGACGAAGGAAGAGTTCATCGAGTACCTGCAGGGCAAGATCGCCAAATGGTGGATGCCCGACGACGTGATCTTCGTGGACGACATCCCGCTGGGCGCGACCGGCAAGATCGACAAGAAGGTGCTCCGCGCCCGCTTCGCCGACTACAGCCTGCCCGAGGTGCCGCTGCCGGCCGCCATGGCCGCAGCGGCGGCGGCCACGCCCAGCCTGGCGCTGCGGGCCGAGCCGGATCCGGTGATCCACGCTCCCGAACCGCCCGCCGCCGAAGCCGAGGCCGCCGACCCTTTTGAGTCCGCGGCGGCTCCTGACGCCCAGGACGCCGTCGCCGAGGACCAGGGCGATCCGCCGGACGACCCGCCGGCCCTCGACGAGCATCAGGCGATGCTCGGCGACGCCGATCCGCGCATCGAGGTCGTGGCCGACGCCGGGGAGGCTGAGCCTGTGGCGGCACCCGCGGCACGGACCGACGACGCGCCCGTCGCCGCCGTGGCGGCGGCCGTGGCCGGGCCCAGTGTCGCCGAGGCGCTGATCGCCGAAGCCAAGGCCGCCGAGGCCTCGCCGCCTTTGGAGGAGCCGTCGGCGCCGCCGCCGCAGGTCGAGGACGAGCCGCCGCTGTTCTGGGGCCCCGGCGGGGCCGAGCCGCCGCGCGCCGAGCACGTGAAGGGCAAGGGTAGCGCTGATGAGGTGCCGCCTCCGCTGCCCGGCATGCCCGACATGACCCCGCTGGTCATCGGCGCTGCGGCGGCGGCGACCGGCGCCGCTCTGGCCAAGGAGACGGCCGCGCCCAAGGCCGCGCCGATCCGGGCGCCGGCCAAGGCGGGCGAGGAAGCGCTGACCATTCCGCCGGCCAAGGCGGCCGCCGAGACGGAGTCTCTGGCCTTCACGCCCGCGCCGTTCGCGGGTGGAAACAGCAAGAAACCCAAGGCCAAGGGCGGGCTGGTCGATCACTATCTGACGATCGCCATGCTGGTGGCGCTGGCGCCGCTGGCCATCGTGGTCATCGGCGCGGCAGGCGGCCGGTTCCTGGACTGGAGCTGGCGGGAGAGCTTCCAGACGGTGTTCCTGTCGGGCCCGACGCCCAACCTGGGCTGGGCTCCGGCCATCGCCCTGGTCGGGGTGGTGACGGGCGTCATCGGCCTGCTGGCGGCGGCCTTCGGAGGCTGGAAACGCCACTGGCGCAAGGCTATGGTGGTGTTCGGCGTGACGCTGGCGACCCTGGCGGCGCTGGCCGCGCTGGCGCTGACGGCCGGCCGCCACCCGAGCATCCACGACGTCGCCACCGACTGGTCCGAGCCGCTGCTGTTCTCCCATGCGGTGATGCAGGCCCGGGGGCCGGGGGCGAACATCGTCGAGCCCTCGCCGGTGGCGCCGCTGGACGCCGGGGCGTTCGCCGGGCGGCCGGTGGCCGAGATCAACATGGAGACCTGCCCGGCGGCGCGGCCGATGATCCTCAACCGGACGCCGGCGGAGGCCTATGCGGCGGTCAAGGCGGCGATGCTGGCCGAGGGCATGGCCCTGGTCACAGACAACCCGGCCACCGGGCGGCTGGAGGCGACGGCGACCAGCCTGGTCTATGGCTTCAGGTCGGACGTGGTCGCCCGGGTGCAGGCCCAGGGCGTCGGGGCGCGGGTGGACCTGCGGTCCATCAGCCGGGCCGGCGAGGGCGACATGGGCGCCAATTGCGGGATCATCGGCGGCATCGCGGCGGCGATGGCCCGGTAGGGGGACCCCCACGCCTCAGGAAATTCCCGAGCAGGGGCGACGGGCGATTTCGCCCGGAAACGTTGGGAACAGTGGCTATACAGCCGTGGGCCGGAAGTGGCGGAATCGTGGGTCGCCAGTGGGTATCGGCATGACAACGGTGGGCCAAAGGAGGGCTACAATACCCACGCCCCTTGTCGCCGCTTGTAGCAGGCGCACGAGACGCCCCGCGAGGATTCGCGCGCCGGCGGCGCAAAATTGTCGATAATCGACAACCGGCGGCGTCAGCCCGCCAGACGGTAGTCGCTGTCCAGAGTCGGGGCGCCGTCGGTGACGACGCGGCCCTCGCGCACGAGCTGGACCACATGGGCCATCACCGAATGGGCGGCGGCCGGATGCAGGCGCGGGTCCACGTCCTTGTACAGCTCGGGCACCATGGCCTTGATGCGGCTGTGGCGGGCGAGGGCGTCGAGGATCTGGGCCTCGCGGGCGCGGCGGTGGTCGATATAGGCCTGGATGAAGGGCGCCGGCCGGGTGACGGGCGGCCCGTGCGTCGGCCAGAGGGTTGAGAAGCCGCGCGCCTTGATGCGGTCCAGGCTGTCGAAATAGTCGCCCATGTCCCCGTCGGGCGGGCTGATGACCGTGGTCGACCAGCCCATGACGTGGTCGCCGCTGAAAAGGGCGTTTTCCTCGATCAGGGCGTAGCAGATGTGGTTCGAGGTATGGCCCGGCGTCGGGATGGCCTCGAGCGTCCAGGTCGGCCCGCTGAAGACGCCGCCGTCGCAGAGCCCGACATCAGGGCGGAACTCGCGGTCGTCGCCCGCCTCCATGCGCACCTCGGACTCGGTGGGCAGGCCCTGCTGGGCGCAGGCGTAGATGGTCGCGCCGGTCCGCGCCGCCAGCGGCCGCGAGAGGGGCGAGTGGTCGGAGTGATTGTGCGTGACGAAGATATGGGTGATGCGCTCGCCCGCCGTGGCGGCGAGGATGGCCTCGAGATGGTCGTCCATGTCGGGACCGGGGTCGATCACGGCGACCTCGCCCCGACCGACGATGTAGGTGCCGGTGCCCTTGAAGGTGAAGGGGCCGGGATTGTTGGCGACGACGCGCCGGATGAGCGGCGAGACCTGATCACAGGCGCCGTACTCGAAGGTGATGTCGCGGACGAAGGGAATCATGCGGCGCCGACTCTGGGTTCCTGGCGAATGAGAAGCACAAACGCATCGGCGAGCAAGCCGGTCGCGCGGAGCTTGTCGTTTAGCGGCAGGGCGATCGGCGGTCCCATGTCGGTCTTGTTGACGTCGACGATGTAGAGCCGGCCGTCCGCACGGTCGCGGAGAATGTCGAGGCCGCCCCAGTCCATGCCCATGGCGGCGCAGAAGCGGCCGATGGTCTCGATCTCGGCGGGGCTGAAAACAGCCTCGGGCGTGGTCAGTTCGACCGCGCAGTTGTGGTTGGCGAACCGGTTGTCGACCGGCCGTTTCTTGATGAAGACCGTCACCGGCCGGCCGCCGACGCAGGGGGTGCGCAGGTCGGCGACGAGGGTGCGGCCCTCGCAGGTCTCGGTGTTGTCGATCAGCCGCTGATAGGTCTTGCCGGGCAGGGCGGGGCAGGGGGCCTGGACGATGCGCCCGTCGTGGACGCCGTTGTCCTCGCCCTTCTCGACCAGCGGCCCCGTCGCGCTGGCGGGGTCGACCATCAGCGGATAGCCGAAGACCTCCTCGAAGACCCGCGCCACGCGGCTCTTGGTCACGTCGGTGCAGGCGAAGTTGATGCGCCGGCCGGGTCCGGCGTTGGGCGTGGCGCCACGCGCGCTGTCGTCGAAATAGAAGGCCGCCTCGGCCTCCTCGGGCCTGCGCGCCGGGCGCACGCCCGCCCAGGCGGCGCTGGCCCAGACCAGGTACCAGGGGCGCGGGACATCGGGGGTGAACCAGACCCTGGGACCGGGCCGCGTCAGGCGCATCCACAGGCCGCGCAGGCGCACCGGAACGTAATAGGCGAACCAGACGAGGGCTTCCTCGACCAGGGCGCGGTCAAGCCGCAGCACCACGCCGGTCTTGCGGACCCGGATGCGCCCGTTCTCCAGCGCGAAATCGGAGCCCCAGAAACCGCCCGACATCGGATACTCCCCGCCCTCTCGGCGTCGCAGGGTTAATTAGGCCAATTCGCATCACGCACAAACGACTTGCCCGCGAGGGGCGTGTGATCGGCCCGGCATTTGCGGAGGAGGACCCAGTTCCGGGCTGGGAGGCGTATGATGGCGCTGGCGACGTTCCTGTTTGTTTCAAAACGGCTCCAGAGGGTCTGTTTCGCCATCCTCTGTCTCATGGCGGCCCAGCTTGTGCTGGCGTCCTGCGAGCCCGAGCCGGCGGCGATGGCCGCCCGCGTCAGCCTCGACGGCCGCTGAGCGCAGCCGTCGCGCGCGGAGGCGGCTTGAGAGGCGCGGCGAAGCGGCCTTGAATGGCGCCATGGCCTCGGACCCCGACCTGTCGCAACTGCTCGCCGAGGCCGGACGGCAGCGGCAGGCCGGCCGATTCGAGGCGGCGGCCGAGGCCTATCGCCGGGTGCTGGAGCAGCGGCCGGACCTGCCCGACAGCTGGTACAACCTGGGCCTGGTGCTGCGGCGCGCCGGGCGGCCGGAGGCGGCGCTGGCGGCCTATGGCGAGGCGCTGGCGCGGCGGGTGTCGGGACCGGCGGAGGTGCATCTGAACCGCGCGGTGATCCTGGCCGACGACCTGCGGCGCCCGGCCGAGGCGCGGGCGGAGCTGGAGGCGGCTCTGGCGCTGGACGCCGGCTACATTCCCGCCCTGCTCAATCTCGGCAACCTGCATGAGGACCTTGGCCAGCGCGACGAGGCGCGGGCGGCCTACGAGCGGGTGCTGGCCCTGTCGCCGGGTCATCCCGTGGCGCTGGCCCGGGCGGCGGGAGTGGCGCGGGTCTCGGGCGCGGACGATCCCCTGATCGGTCGTCTGCGGCAGGCGCTGGCCGACGGTTCGCAGGACAGCGCAGCGCGGGCCGAGCTGGGCTTCGCGCTCGGCCGGGTGCTGGACGCGGCGGGCCTGTACGAGGAGGCGTTCGCCGCCTACGCGCGGGCCAATCGGGATTCGCGGGCCAGCGCGGCGCCGGGGCGGGGCGCCTACGACCGCGCCGCCGAGACCCGGCGGGTCGACCAGATCATCGCCGCCTTTCCGGATCCGGTGCGCGGGGCGGGCGACGGCGCGGCGAAAGGGGATGGCCCGACGCCAGTCTTCATCGTCGGCATGTTCCGCTCGGGCTCGACCCTGGTCGAACAGGTGCTGGCCAGCCATCCCAGGGTGACCTCGGGCGGGGAACTGGACATCCTGCCGCGCCTGGCGCGGCGGCGGTTCTCGCCCTGGCCGATGGCGGCGCGGTTCGCGACCGACAGCGACTGGGCGGCGGCGGCCGGCGACTATGGGGCCGCACTGGCCGAGCGTTTTCCGCAGGCCGACATCGTCACCGACAAGCGACCGGACAACCTGCAGCATGTCGGGCTGATCAAGCGGATGTATCCGGGGGCGAAGATCATCCACACCGTGCGCCAGCCGCTGGACAACGCCCTGTCGGTCTTCTTCCTGCACCTCGACCACCGCATGGCCTGGGGGCTGGATATCGAGGATGCCCTGCATTTCATGGAGGGGCAGGCGCGGCTGGCGGCGCACTGGCGGGCGCTGTACCCGGATGATGTCCTGACCTTCGACTACGACCGCTTCGTCGCCGACCCGAGGCCGGAGGCCGAACGGCTGCTGGCCTTCTGCGGTGTGGAATGGGACGAGGCCTGCATGGCGTTCCACCAGACCGAGACCATGGTGCGGACCGCCAGCGTCTGGCAGGTGCGCGAGCCGCTGTACGCGCGGTCGTCGGGGCGCTGGCGGCGGTATGAGCGGGAGCTTCGGGCGGTGGCGGATGCGCCGTTGCTGGCGGGGTTGCTGGCGGGGGCTTGAGGGCGTGGCCGGGGTGCGTCCTTCGACACGCGCTGCGCGCTGCTCGGGATGACGGGCAGGGGAGGACGCCCACCCTCTACGTCATGCTGAGCAGCGATCGGCAGATCGCGTGTCGAAGCACGCACCACCCTTCCCCCTCAATGGGGGAAGGGCGGGGATGGGGGTGTATCCCCGGTGTTTCCAGAGGGGTGAAAGAGGGCGCCGTCGCCCCTTCATGATCAACCCGAAGCTCCTCCGCGCACACCCCCACCCAACCCTCCCCCATCGAGGGGGAGGGCTCTTGTTGGTACGCGCTGCGCGCTGCCCAGGATGGCGGAGTGGGCTCGGCGGGTTAGCGGAGGACGGCTGCCAGGTCGTAGCCGGCGTTGGCGCCGAGCTGGACGAGTTCGTCTCGGGGGCGGGCGCCGGTGGCGGCCTGGCCTAGGGACCAGGTGACGATCGAGCGGGTGCCGGAGCGGCAGAAGGCCAGGACGGGGCCGTCGGCCTCGGCGATCGCTTCGGCCTGGAGGCGGACCTGGTCGGGCGTCGGGCCGCCGACGACGGGGATGTGGACGAAATCCATGCCGGCGGCGCGGGCGGCCGCTTCCATCTCGGCGCTGGAGGGCTGGTCGCCGGCCTCGCCGTCGGGGCGGTTGTTGATGACCCGGACGAATCCACGCTCGGCGGCCTGCGCCATGTCGGCGGGCGAAAGCTGCGGGGCGACGGCGAAATCGGGCGTCACCTGGCGGATGTCGGTCATCTGGGGTTCATCTCCGGTGGGGTTCGTTGACAACATCGGGACCGGGTGGAAGTTTCGCAACCGCCTCGGCGCGCCTCGCCGTTCAGTCTCAGGGTCCCAATGCTGCGTTTTCTGTCCCGGCGCCTGCTGGTGGCGATACCCACGCTTTTCCTCGTCGTCACACTCGCCTTCTTCATGATGCGGGCCGCCCCCGGCAGCCCCTTCGTCAACGAGCGTCAGCTGACGCCGGAGATCCAGAAGACCGTCGAGGCCAAGTACGGTTTCGACCGGCCGCTGATCGAACAGTATGGCCGCTATGTCTGGGATGCAGTGCGCGGGGACTTTGGCCCGTCGCTGAAATATCGCGACAAGACGGTGCTGGAGATACTGGGCGACAACTACAAGGTCAGCCTGTGGCTGGGCCTGTCGGCGATCCTGGCGGCCTCGATCATCGGCGTCTTCCTGGGGGTGATGGCGGCGCTGCGCCAGAACCGGCCGGTCGACTACGGCACGATGGCGCTGGCCATCCTGGGCGTCTGTATCCCGACCTTCGTCACCGCCCCGCTGCTGGTGCTGGTGTTCGGCTCGATCCTGGGCTGGCTGCCGCTGGCCGGCTGGCGCTGGGAAGAGGTCGCCGGCATCCAGTTCCCGGCCTGGCGCAACATGGTGCTGCCGGTGACGGTGCTGGCCCTGCCGCAGATCGCCATCATCTCGCGCCTGGTGCGCGCCGGGATGATCGAGGTGCTGCGCTCCAACTACATCCGCACGGCGCGGGCCAAGGGCCTTCCGGAAGGGATGATCGTGCGCAAGCACGCCTTGCGCGCCGCCCTGCTGCCCCTGGTCAGCTACCTGGGACCGGCCTGCGCCGGCCTCCTGACCGGGTCGCTGGTGGTGGAGCAGATCTTCAACCTGCCGGGCCTGGGCAAGTTCTTCGTCATCAGCGCGATGCAGCGTGACTACACCGTCGTGATGGGCATGGTGATCTTCTACGCCGCCCTGATCCTGATCCTGAATCTGATCGCCGATATGCTGTATGCGGCGCTCGATCCCCGCGTGAGGCTGGCGTGAACGTGAGCACGATGATTCCGGGCTCGCCGCAGCGGGCCGAACTGATCCAGCAGGCGGTCAAGGGCCGCTCGCTGTGGGACGACGCGCGCGCGCGCCTGCTGCGCAACAAGGCGGCTGTGGCCGGCATGATCGTGCTGGCGGTCATGGTGCTGCTGGCGCTGATCGGCCCCTTCTTCACGCCCTACAGCTATGACGCGGTGACCAAGACCGACGTCTGGGCGCCGCCGGGCACGGCGGGCCACCTGCTGGGCGCCGACTCGCTGGGCCGGGACCTGCTGGCGCGGCTGTTCGCCGGGCTGGGCGTGTCGCTGGGCATCGGGGTGGTGGCGACGGCGGTGTCGCTGGTCATCGGCGTCGCCTGGGGCGCGACCGCCGGCTATCTCGGCGGCAAGGTCGACGAGGTGATGATGCGGATGGTCGACACGCTCTACAGCCTGCCGTTCATCTTCTTCGTCATCCTGCTGATGGTCACCTTCGGCAAGAACATCTTCCTGATCTTCATCGCCATCGGCGCGGTCGAATGGCTGACCATGGCGCGGATCGTCCGCGGCCAGACGCTGTCGCTGAAGCAGAAGGAATTCATCGAGGCCGCGCGGGCGGCGGGCCTGGGCAGCGGCGCCATCATCGCGCGCCACATCGTGCCCAACCTGCTGGGCCCGGTGGTGGTCTATGTCACGCTGACGATCCCGGCGATCATCATCGCCGAGAGCTTCCTGAGCTTCCTGGGCCTGGGCGTGCAGGCGCCGATGGCCTCGCTGGGGACGCTGATCTCCAACGGCGCCAAGGACATGGAAATGGCCCCCTGGCTGCTGATCTTCCCGTCGGCGACGATGGTGCTGACGCTGATGGCGTTCAACTTCATCGGCGACGGGCTGCGCGACGCCCTGGACCCGAAGGACCGCTGATGCCGGTCCTTCGCGAGCCCGGAGAGGGCGCCCGGCCCTCAGTTCTGCCGTTTGGCCCGGACCGTATCGAGGCCCTGGATCTTCATGAAGTAGCTGCCCAGGCTGGCTGTGCGCAGCTCGACCTTCGTGCCGGCGGACGGCGCCTTGCGCAGCCGCTCGCTGTCGATCTGGACCCAGATGGCGCCGTCCTCGAGCTCGACCACCAGCTTGCCCTGGCTGTTGAAGCGCGAGGAGGCGATGGTCGATTCGATGCGATCCAGCTCCTCGACCCGCTCGCCGCGGGTCATGAAGCTGGGCATCTGGAAGTTGAAGCCGAAGGCCGCGCGGCGGGCCTGGCGAACCTGGGACCGGTCGACCACGACCACATCGCCCTTGGCCTCGGCCGCGTCGAGGTTGGCGGCGGCCTGGTCGTAGCAGGCGAGGCGCTGGCCCGGATCGGCGATCTGGCGGCAGTCGACCAGGGCCTTGAGCGCATCGGCGCGTTCGGGCTTGTCGGCGGCCTGGGCGCCAGGGGTCTGGGCAAAGGCCGCCCCGGGAATCATCACGGCTCCGGCGAGGGCCAAGGCAATGCTGTTGGAACGTAGCGTCATGACCGTCTCCTACCCGAACTCGCGCGCCATAGAAGAGGCGCCGCGTCGCTTCCGCAATCTCTTCCTTGCGGGGGCCGCGCTTCTGGTGCTGGCCGGATGCGAGCAGGCGCCGTCCAGGCCGCCCTGTCCGGAGGGCAAGGTGTGCCTGATGATCGGCAACACCAACGAGCCGGCGACGCTGGACCCCCACAAGTCCACCGGCACCTGGGAAGACCGCATCCAGAGCGACATCTTCATGGGCCTGGCCCAGTCGGCGGCCGACGGGACGACCATTCCGGGCGTGGCCGAGCGGTGGGAATCCTCGGCCGACGGCCTGACCTGGACCTTCCACCTGCGCGAATCCTACTGGTCGGACGGCGTGCCGGTGACGGCGGACGACTTCGTCTTCTCGCTGCGCCGGGTGCTCGATCCGAACACGGCGTCGGAGTACGCCTCGCTGATCTACCTCATCAAGAACGCCAAGGCGGTGAACGAGGGCAAGGCGCCGCTGGAGGCGCTGGGCGTGCGGGCGGTCGACGCCCGGACGCTGGAGATCAGCCTGGAGCATCCGGCGCCCTACCTGCCCGAGCTGACCCGGCACCATGTGCTGTACCCGGTGGCCAAGCACGCGGTGGAGAAGTTCGGCGACGCCTGGGTGCAGCCGCAGAACTTCGTGTCGAACGGCCCCTACATGCTGAAGTCCTGGCGGCTGGGCGACCACGTCCTGGCGGTGAAGAACCCCCGCTTCTGGGAGGCCGACACCGTCTGTGTCGACGAGGTCCGCTACTATCCGACCACCGACGCCATTTCCGCCGAGCGCCGCGTGCTGCGCGGGGAGCTGGATATCAACACCGACATCCAGTCGAACCGCATCTCGCGGCTTCGCACGACGATGCCGGGCTATGTGCGCACCCACACCTACCTGGGCGTGACCTACATGGCCTTCAACAACAACCCCAAGACCGGCGTGCCGGCGTTCCGGGACCGGCGGGTGCGCCAGGCCCTGACCATGGCCATCGACCGCGACTTCATCGCCAAGGGGCTGCTGCGCGGCGGCCAGCTGCCGGCCAACACCCAGGTTCCGCCGGGGGTGGCCAACTACAAGCCGGCCAAGCCGCCCTACTGGGCCGAATGGCCGCTGGAGAAGCGCCAGGCCGAGGCGCGGCGGCTGCTGGCCGAGGCCGGCTATGGCCCGAAGAACCCGTTGAAGATCGAGCTGAAGCACCGCAACTCGGCGGACCCGATGCTGTTCATCCCGGCCGTGCAGGCGGACTGGAAGCTGATCGGCGTCGAGGTCACCCTGGCCCAGCAGGAAGGGCAGATCTCCTACGCCGACTACCGGGTGCGGAACTTCCAGGTGGCCGATGCGGCCTGGGTGGCGGACTACAACGACCCGACCAGCTTCCTGGATCTGCAGCGATCCTACTACGGCCCGCAGAACTACGGCGACTACAACAATCCGGCCTATGACGCCCTGCTGGCCAAGGCGGACAATGAACCCGATGCGGTAAAGCGCGCCGAATACATCGCCGAGGCAGAGCACATCATGCTCGAAGACGCGCCGATCGCGCCGATTTACTTTTACATCAATAAAGCGCTGGTGAACCCGCGGATCACCGGATGGGTCGACAATCTGGTCGATCACCACCGGACACGGTGGCTGTGCGTGAAGGACCGTCCGGGCGCCCGCTAAGGCCGCGAATCCGGAAAAGTCCCGGCGGGCCTTGCTCAAATCGGGTAGGACCCGCCGATTCCGTCGAAACATGACCCAAGGTGAGGCGCCGCGCTTTGCGGCGCCGCAAAACAGCGTGCTGTGGGCTGTGGCGCGGATGCGACATTATCGCGTCGATTACATTACACACAGGCAATGAACGTTGACCGCCTTTCACGAGCGGGCCTATTCCTTGTCGTAACCGGGTGCAAATTGTGTCCGGGAGGCCCGAAATCAAACTTTTCAGGGGAGCGTCACCGTCGTGTCACGGGACGCTGGCTCGGAGGGAATAAGTTGAAAATCCAAACCACGCGCGGCCGCCTGTTGGCGTCCACGATGATCTGCGGCGCCGCCTTCGCCGCGCTCGCGACCGCCGCTCCGGCGTTCGCCCAGGACAGCGAAGTCGACGCGGTCTACGTGACCGGCTCGCGCATCCCGCAACCGAACCTGGTCACCACCAGCCCGGTCACGCAGGTCACCTCCGAGGACATCACCACCCAGGGCGTCAACCGCGTCGAGGATCTGGTCAACCAGCTGCCGCAGGCCTTCGCCGCGCAGAACTCGACGGTTTCGAACGGCGCCTCCGGTACGGCCACCGTCAACCTCCGCGGCCTCGGCTCGGTCCGCACGCTGGTGCTGATCGACGGCCGTCGTCTTCCCTACGGCTCGCCGAACGACGCCGCCGCCGACCTGAACCAGGTCCCCTCGGCGCTGGTCGAGCGTGTTGAAGTCCTGACCGGCGGCGCCTCGGCCGTCTACGGTTCGGACGCCATCTCGGGCGTCGTCAACTTCATCATGAAGAAGGACTTCGAGGGCGTTCAGCTGTCGGGTCAGTACAGCTTCTACCAGCACAACAACGACTATGACGGCGTGGGCCGCGTCCGTCAGGAAGTCACCCGCCGCGCGCTGACCAACCCGTCGTCGTTCCAGCTGCCCGACGACAACGTCATCGACGGCTACGGCAAGGAAGTGTCGCTGCTGATGGGCGTCTCCTCGCCCGACGACCGCGGCAACGTGACCCTGTACGCCACCTACCGCAACAACGACGCCATCCTGCAAGCCAACCGCGACTACTCGGCCTGCACCATCGGCGCGCCGAACGCGGCCTCCGGCCCCAACACCTTCAGCTGCGGCGGTTCGGGCACCTCGTTCCCGGGCCAGTTCACCGACTTCTCGACCTTCGCCTACACCGTGGGCGGCGCCGGCGGGAACCAGTTCGTGCCCTACGACGCGAACGTGAACGCCTACAACTTCGGCCCGATCAACTACTACCAGCGCCCCGACGAGCGTTACTCGATCGGCGCCATCGGTCGTTACGAGATCAACGACAACGCCGAAGTCTTCGCCCAGCTGATGTTCACCGACTACGCGACGGTCGCCCAGATCGCCCCGTCGGGTAACTTCTTCAGCACCGGCACCATCAACTGCGGCAACCCGCTGCTGTCGGCCCAGCAGGCCACGGCCATCGGCTGCTCGGCCGCCGAGATCGCCGCCGACGCCACCGAAGACCTGTACATCGGTCGCCGGAACGTCGAAGGCGGCGGTCGTCAGGACGACCTGCGCTACCAGTCCTACCGCGCCGTCGTCGGCGTCCGCGGCATGCTGAACGACGCCTGGTCGTACGACGTGGCCGGCCAGTACAGCCGCGTGCAGCTGTCCCGGACCTACCTCAACGACTTCTCGGTGACCCGTCTGGGCCGCGCGCTCGACGTCGTCAGCGTCGGCGGCACCCCGACCTGCCGTTCGGTTGTCGACGGCACCGACCCGAACTGCGTGCCCTACAACATCTTCACCCTGGGCGGCGTGACCCAGGAAGCCCTGGACTACCTGCAGGTTCCGGGCATCCAGCGCGCGGCCACCATCCAGCAAGTCGTGACCGCCTCGGTCGCCGGCGACCTGGGCGGCTACGGCGTGAAGACCCCCTGGGCCACCAACGGCGTCCAGCTGGCGTTCGGCGCCGAGTATCGTCGTGACGAACTGGAATCGACCACGGACCTGGCCTTCTCGACCGGCGACCTCGCCGGCCAGGGCGGCCCGACCATCGGCCTGTCCGGTGTGACCGAGGTGTACGACCTGTTCCTCGAAGCCCGCCTGCCGATCATCGAAGACATGCCGGGCGCCAAGCTCCTGTCGGTCGAAGTGGCCTACCGCTTCTCCGACTACGGCTCGGGCGTGAACACCGACACCTACAAGATCGCCGGTGACTGGGCTCCGTCGGACGACATCCGCTTCCGCGCCAGCTACCAGCAGGCCGTCCGCGCCGCCAACGTCATCGAGCTGTTCCAGGCCCAGGGCCTGGGCCTGTTCGACGTCGATGAGGATCCCTGCGGCCCGGCGATGACCGCCACCCTGGCCCAGTGCCAGGCGACCGGCGTCCTGCCGGCGCAGTACGGCGGCGCTTCGCTTGACAGCCCGGCCGGTCAGTACAACTTCTTCGGTGGTGGTAACCCGAACCTGCAGCCCGAAACCGCCAAGACCTACACGGTCGGTTTCGTCCTGACCCCGTCGTTCGCGCCGGGCCTGTCGCTGTCGGTCGACTACTTCGACATCGAAGTGCAGGACCTGATCTCGACCTTCGGTCCCACCAACACCCTGGCGGCGTGCTACGACCAGAACATTGCTGCGGCCTGCGCCCGCATCAATCGTAACGCCCTGGGCAACCTGTGGACCAACGGCGGCTTCATCGAAGACTTCAACATCAACATCGGTGGCCTGCAGACCAAGGGCGTCGACATCGTGGCCAACTACGGCTTCGACATCGGCGACATGGGCGGCCTCGACCTGTCGTTCGTCGGCACCTGGCTCGAAGAGCTGGTCACCGATCCGGGCGACGGCCTGACCCCGTATGACTGCGTCGGCAAGTTCGGCGCGACCTGCGGCGTCCCGACCCCCGAGTGGCGTCACCGGTTCCGCGTGGGCTGGGATTCGCCGATCGGCGTCGATTTCGCCTTCACCTGGCGCTACATCGGCGAAGTTGAAGTGGACACCGGCGGCGCCGGCCGTCTCGACGGCACCCTCGACGCCCAGAACTACTTCGACCTGTTCGCGGCCTACAAGGTGACCGACACCGTCCGCATCCGCGCCGGCGTCAACAACGTGCTGGATAGCGATCCGCCGCTGACCTACAGCGTCGGCACCACCGGCAACGGCAACACCTTCCCGCAGACGTACGACTCCTTCGGTCGTTACTTCTTCTTCGGCTTCACCTGGGACTTCTAAGACCCCAGGCCTGAAGAGGTCTTGCGAAGGCGGCGGGCGAAAGCCCGCCGCCTTTTTCTTTGGCCAACGAAAGCCCGGGCCAGGTGCTCAGAGGCTTCCTCGGACTCACTCTCTTGGCCCAACATCATTCAGCTCGCCTTCCATTCAGACAGGAAGAGGCGCGGCCTCTGGCGGGAACGCTGCAAGCTGCGCGGTCGTGCGTGAGGACGGCATCGCCGGGGCCGGCACGGCTCCTCATCCAAGCCCGCAGCCGCGCCCTCGCCAGGGGAGATGAGCGCCCCGTGGCCACATGCGTTGGCCTGGCGCCCACGGCGCTGGTGCTCGCTGACCTGGCCCGAGCCCCCGCAGCGTCTGCGGAGGCCTGGGGCGTCTGCGTCGGGCGGCCGGGCTTGCCCGAGCGAGGCGCGGTCTTGCGAGCGCAGATGGCGCGTCTTGACCGTCTCAGGCCCGTGCGGCGGGAGGCGCTGTTTGACCGCTGCGGACCGGGCCGGGCGCCATGCGGGTCCAGGCGGGGCGATCCGATTCGAAGAGCCGATTGACGCCGGCATGCTCCGTCGGTGCGCGGCCTCTCATCCGGCGTTGGGCGCCACCCCACGCCGCAAGGGAAGGGAGAGCCTCGCGGCAAGGGTCGTACGACGGCCATAGAAAAAGGGGCGAGGTTGCCCTCGCCCCTGATCCTCTGGGGCGTCCCTCGCGAGACGCCCGGGTCGGTGCAGCCCTAGAGGCCGCCCGGACCGCACTCGGTGCGCAGGTAGCCTTCAACGGCCGTCAGCACCTCGCCGCCCTGGCCGGGCATCCAGGTCGCATAGCTGTGACCCATCTGCGGCAGCTCCAGGTACTTCACCGGTTTGCCGGCTTTCTGGAGGGCGTTGCGGAAGCGGTGCGACTGCTCGACCGGGACGGTGTTGTCGTAGTCCCCGTGGTAGAGGAACACGGGGATGGAGGCCCGGTCGGCGACAGACAGCGGGTCGAGACCATTGATGGTCGGGCGCTGGTATTCCCGCTGCAGGCGGTTGAACAGGGCGCCGGTCCGGAAGCTCTCGAGCTCGGCAACGCCCGCGCCGGCGACGGCGCACTGGTAGACGCCGTTGTTACGCACGGCGGCCGCCATGGCCGAATAGCCGCCGAAGGAGTAGCCGTGCATGGCGATGCGGTCCGGGGCGGTGAGCTTCTGCTCGACCATCCACTTGGCGCCGTCGTCCATGTCGTCCTGCATCTTCTGACCCCATTCGGAGTCGCCGGCGCGCCACAGCTTCTGGCCCCAGCCCTCGGATCCGCGGAACTGCGGCTGGAGGACGACGTAGCCGCGGGCGGCGAAGTACTGGGTCCAGCCGCTGCCGTCCCAGGTGAGGCTGTCACGCGACCAGGGACCGCCGTGCGGCAGCACGATGGCCGGGTAGGGACCGGGGCCCCAGATCGAGGCCTTGGGCTTGGTGACGAAGGCCGGGATCATCAGGCCGTCGCGGGCGGCGTACTGCACCAGCTCGGTGTCGCCCAGGACGTCCGGATTGATGTAGGGGCGCGACTTGCCGAGCAGGACGACCTGGCCGTTCCGCATCAGGTAGAATTCCGGCGGCTGGCTCGGACCCGACTTGACCAGCAGGAAGACGGTCATGTCGTCCGACCAGTCGGCGATGTTGATGTCGGCGCCGTCCGGAACCCGGAAGCGGGTCTTCTCGCCGGTGGCGACGTCGGTCCAGCTGACCATCTTGGTCTTGATGCCGAAGGCCTTGCGCAGGTCCTTGGCGATGGCGTCGATCTTGCCATCCAGCCAGTACTGCTCGCCGTCAGCGGCTTGGAAGGAGAAGCCGAGCAGGCGGCCATAGTCCTTGGCCCCGCCCGACTGGATCGTGCCACTGGCCTCGAACATCGGGTGCTGGAAGGCCGGCTCGATGATCTTCTTGGCAGCGATGTCGTAGAGGAAGATGCCGGCCTTGTCCCGGCCCTCGTTGGTCAGGATGTAGATGACATTGGGATCTTCGCTGAAGCCGACGATCTCGCGGGTCTGGCGCTCGGCGGCGAAGTTGCGCCAGTGCTCTTCCCAGTTGCCGTTCGCCGGGTTGCGGATCCACTGGGCGATGTAGACCTTGCCGCCCTCGTAATCGACCGACACGCGCGCCCGGACCTCGCCCTTGAGGTCGAGCTGCTCCTGCCCGAACTTGTCGGACTGGGTGTAGAACTTGCTCATCTGGCCGGTGTAGAGGTTCAGCTTCGAGAGCGCCCCGCCGCCCGACACGACGACGTTCTTGTCGTCGTAGGGCATGGTGGAGACCATGCCGCCGCGGACGATGTTCGTCTGGTCGAACTTGCCTTCCATGTTCATGATCTTCGACCCGGACAGGTCGCTGAAGAACGAGCGGAACAGGTGGCCCTTGTACTCGCCGCTGATCACGGTCTGGCGGACGGTAAAGTAGATGCGGTCATTCTTGACGAAGGAGACCGACCAGCAGTCCTGGCGTTCGCCGCAGCCCAGAGTGGACGGCGGCTTGTCCATGGCGTCGGTCTTCCAGATGGCGATCACCCGGGTCTTGCCGTCCGGCGAGACGACCGCCGCGAGGTGCTTGCCGTCCGGCGACAGCGACACGCTTGTGATGTTCGGCTCCCGGCCGAAGGCTTCGGCGGGCGGCGGACCGGCTGGCGCTGCGGTCTGGCCGACGGCGGCCGACCCCAGGATTCCGGCCGCCGCGACGGCCAGGCAGATGTTGCGGACTATGGCTTTCACTTGTCAGACCCCGAGGTTGATTCCGGTGCTCGCGCGGCGGGAGAAGTTTCGCGGGACGATGTTCCCTCAAGATGCGAAACTCGGCCGAACGCCCCTTCCGCCGCACAATCTAGCTGGAAAACGCCCGACGCCAAGCTGTTCCTGCCCGGGGCGGGAGCCCGAAACATGGGCGCCTTCGAGCCGACTGTGGCGAGATTGTAACGCCCCCATGACGAATGGCCTCAATGGCGTCATGATTGTTGTCGGGTGGGGTGAAGCCGCTTAGGGTCACGTCCACCGCGCGGAACCTGCGTTTCGCGAGCGGTCGCCAGTGCGGCCGCAGGGGATCATTCGGGCTACTGGGGAAAGTGCTCAAAATGCTGGATCGCAAGTTCTTGCTTGGAACGACCTTCATCGCCGGCTTCGCGGCGACTCTGCTGGTCGGTCCTACCGTCGCCATCGCGCAGACGCAGCAACCCGCTGCCGCTGCTGCGGAAGAGGATGAAGAGGAAGAAGAAGACGGCTCCGTCTCGGCGCTGGTCATCACCGGTTCGCGGATCAAGCGTTCCGAGTTCAACAGCTCCTCGCCGGTCCAGGTGATCACCTCCGAGCAGTCCACGCTCGAAGGCCTGGTCGACACGGCCGAAATCCTGCAGCAGTCCTCGGTCGCCTCCGGTTCGTTCCAGGTGAACAACCAGCTGACCGGCTTCGTCACCGACGGCGGCCCGGGCGCAAACACCATCTCGCTCCGCGGCCTGGGCGCCACCCGCACCCTGGTCCTGCTGAACGGCAAGCGCGTCGGCCCGGCCGGTACGCGCGGCACCGTCGGCCCGGTCGACCTGAACGTCATCCCGAACTCGATCGTCGACCGCATCGAGATTCTGAAGGACGGCGCTTCCTCGATCTACGGTTCGGACGCCGTCGCCGGCGTCGTGAACATCATCACCAAGACCAACCTCGACGGCTTCGAAGTCAGCGCTTTCGCCAGCGTTCCCTTCGAGGAAGGCGGCGAGCAGTACCGCATCAACGGTTCGTGGGGTAAGACCTTCGACCGCGGCTACATCAACGCCTCGCTCGACTACCGCGAAAGCAAGGTCCTGCGCCGCGGCGACCGCGACGACACCGCCTGCGCCGCCGACTACCTGTTCAATGCGCGCACCGGCCAGAAGGGCGCCCGGATCGACTATCCGAACACCGACCCCGGCCAGCCCTACGCCAACGACCAGTTCAAGTGCTACGGCCTGTTCTCGCGGATCGTCCGCACCACGGCCTTCGGCGACCTGATCTACCCGGACGCCGGCGTCGTCTATCCGACCGCCGCTCAGGGCAACAACGCCCCGCTGCTGCCGGGCGGCGTCCAGCTCGCCCGCCAGGGCCGCGCCGGCTATCCCGCGACCTTCCCCTATGGCCACTATGACGCCGAGCCCTATGCTCGCGGCTCGGTGATCAGCCCGGTGAAGGTGACCAGCTTCTACACCAGCGGCGGCTTCGACATCCTGCCGAACATGGAGCTGTACGGCGAGTTCCTCTACAACAAGCGTGAATCCGTCCAGTACGGCTCGCGCCAGTTCTTCCCGCAGGTGTCTGCCGCCAACGCCAACGTGCCGGCCGGCTGGTCCGCCGTCCTCCAGCCCACGGGTCTGCCCTACCTGCCGATCATTCCGCTGAAGTCGGACCGCGCCCAGGAAGTTGACTACTGGCGCGGCGTCGTCGGCCTGCGGGGCGACATCGGCCGCTTCAGCTGGGACGTCTTCTACCAGCACAGCGACTCGGACGCGACCTACGGCACCGACATCATCTACAATGACCGCGTCCTGGCCGTGACCGGCGCCGCGGCCTGTAACCAGGCTGCGATCACCATCTCGGGCGGCAACTGCGCCGACCTGCCGGGTGGTATTCCGTGGCTTTCGGCGCGCGTGCTGTCGGGCAACCTGAACGACGCCGAAAAGGCGTTCCTGTTCGCCCACGAGTACGGCGAAACCACCTACACCCAGGACCTGATCGAAGCGACCTTCTCGGGCGAGCTGTTCAACCTGCCGGCCGGTCCGGTCGGCGCGGCTGTCGGCGTCACCTACCGTGAAGACTCGATCGACGACATCCCGGGCTTCAACGAACGCAACGCCAACATCTGGGGCTCCACCGCCGCCGGCCGCACCAAGGGTTCGGACCAGGTGTTCGAAGTGTTCGCCGAAACCGAGATCCCGATCTTCAAGGGCCTGCCGGGCATCGAGAGCCTGGATGTCCAGGTTTCCGGCCGCTACACCGAGTATGACTCCTACGGCTCGGGCTCGACCTACAAGCTGGGCCTGAACTGGCAGATCACGCCGGCCTGGCGCATCCGCGCCACCAAGGGCACCTCGTTCCGCGCCCCGGCGCTGTACGAACTGTACCTGGCCAACCAGACCAGCTTCGCCAACCAGGGCGCGGTTGACCCCTGCATCACCTGGGAAACCGATCCCAACCCGCTGATCCAGGCCAACTGCGCGGCCGCTGGCGTGCCCATGGGCTACACCGGCGCCGGCACCTCGTCGGTCCTGGTGACCACGGGCGGCGGTCTCGGCATCCTCGACGCCGAAACCTCGGAAGCCTACACCCTGGGCCTGATCTGGACCCCGAGCTTCATCAACCTGTCGGTCGCGGTCGAGTACTTCGACTTCCTGGTTGAGGACGAAATCCGTCAGTTCGGCGCGTTCAACATCGTCAACCAGTGCTACAGCTCGGCCAGCTACCCGACCGACCCGTTCTGCACCCTGTTCACGCGTAATCCTTCGACCTCGGCCCTGCGTCCGAACGAAATCATCACGCTGAACAACAGCTACGTGAACGTCGCCGAGCAGGTGAACCGCGGTATCGACCTGACGATCCGCTACCAGCACGAGTTTGACTTCGGCCGCCTGACCTTCGACAGCCAGTTCACCTGGCAGACCAAGGACACCATCGAACTGCTGGGCGGCGCCGCCGTTCAGGACGACAATGGTGAGACGACCGAGCCGGACTTCACGGGCAACATGTCGCTCCGCTTCGACCGCGGCGACTGGACCCTGTTCTGGAACGTCGACATGATCGGCAAGCAGTCGGATACCGAAGAGTTCGGCGGCGATATCTTCGCCCAGTCGCGCTACGCCGACCTGCCGAACGGTATCTCGTCGGCCAACTGCGCCGCTGCGAACAACTACTGCGTCTACTACAAGCAGTATAACGAGTTCACCGCGTACCATAACTTCTCGGTGCGCAAGCGGATGGACGACTGGACGTTCCAGGCCGGCATCAACAACATCTTCGACGAGCGTCCGCCGGCCCAGTCGGCTGCCCAGTTCCGGATCGGCACCGCCGCTCTGAACCTGTACGACATGCGTGGCCGCCGCGCCTTCGTGAGCATCACGAAGCGCTGGTAAGCAGAGCAGTCTCCGGGAAACCGGAAAGGGCGGCAGGGAAACCTGCCGCCCTTTTTCTTTGGGCTGAGCGTGCGTGCTTCGCCCGCGATCCTGGAGGATTGCTGCTCAGCATGCCGTGAGGGGCGGCGCACCCAACGTCGTCATCCTGAGCAGCGCGGAGCGCGTGTCGAAGGACGCAGGGTGGGAGCGCCCCCTCAGACGGCTTCGCCGCCCCGGCTGTCGCCCTCCCTCCGGCGTTCGCGCCTAGGATCAGTCCACCGGACTGATCCTTCCGCCTGACGGCGGACCGGCGCTCACCCCCCGTTCGCTGCTTTGCAGCGGGGGAGCATCTTGCAGCCATGCTGCCGCTTACACTCAAGATCCGCCCTCGCCCGCCTGCGAGCGAACAGGAGGAGGGGGACTCCGGCGCCATCGGCGAGGGGGTGGAGGGGGACTGCGCCAGGGGTGGTGACGGCGCCCCATTCACCCCTTCGGAAGCACCGGGGATACACCCCCAACCCTGCCCTTCCCCCATTGAGGGGGAAGGGTGGTGCGTGCTTCGACACGCGGCCGTTGGCCGCTGCTCAGCATGACGGGAGGGGTTTGCGCCACCCAGCGTCCTTCGACCCGCCCTCCGGCCACAGCGGGATACGCCCCCAACCCTGCGATGGCCCCCATTGAGGTGCGGGGCGATCGCATATGGTCTCACGCCCGCTGATCGGGGTCGGTTGAGGGGCCGCGCCGGCGTCCGGCGAGGCTGGATAAGCCGCCACATCGCAGCTT
>VFQU01000800.1_pt1 | contig 22863 bp, 24 predicted proteins | sample 3512311 | NCBI WGS metagenome assembly VFQU01 (sample SAMN10412377, study PRJNA504923) | tailings metagenome | isolation source: Relicate 3 Philex TSF3 active mining site | place: Philippines: Tuba, Benguet | collected 2017-08-29
CCTGCTCTCGCAGGGCGTGACCTGGAACACTCCCAGCGGCGGCGAACTGCAGCTGACGTTCCACGTCGCCGAAGACGTCAACGGTCTGCGCCGTCAGGTCGAGATCTACCGGCGCACGCTGCTGGCCTGGCTCGGCGGCCTCGGTGTCCTGCTGCTGCTGCTGCTGATGGCGGTGCTGCACTGGAGCCTGGCGCCGCTGCGGACGCTGACGCGCGATCTGCGCCGCGTCGAACAGGGCGGCCAGCAGCGCCTGACCGGCAACTATCCGGTCGAGGTCGCCGGCATCACGACCGGCCTCAATGCCTTCATCGACGGCGAGCGCCACCGCCTGACGCGCTATCGCAATACGCTGGCCGATCTCGCGCACAGCCTCAAGACGCCACTGGCGGTCGTGCGCAACCAGCTCGAATCCGACAGCGATCCGGAGCAGCTGCGCTGGACCGTGCTCGAGCAGGTCGGCCGCATGGACGAGATCGTCGCCTACCAGCTCTCGCGCGCCGCGACCTCGGGACACTCGACGTTCGCCGCACCGTTGCCGGTCGAGCCGTACGCCGAGGAAGTCGTGCGCAGCCTCGAGAAGATCTACGTCGCCAAGAACATCCTGTGCGAGTTCGACATCGACGCCCAGTCGCGCTTCCACGGCGAGCTCGGCGACCTGATGGAAGTGCTCGGCAACCTGCTCGAGAACGCGTTCAAATGGGCCACGCACCGCGTCGTGCTGACGGTGCGCGAGATCGCGACGCGCGACAAGGCGCGGCCGGGCCTGCAGATTCTCGTCGAGGACGACGGACCGGGCATCCCCGAGGACAAGATCGACCACATCCTGCAGCGCGGCGTGCGCGGCGACGAGCGCGTGCAGGGCCACGGCATCGGCCTGTCGATCGTGCAGGACATCGTCAAGGCCTATCGCGGCGAGCTGGTCGTTTCGCGTTCGGCGCTCGGCGGCGCACGCTTCGATGCGCGCTTCCGCGTGAACTGAGCTCGGTCGGATCGCGGGCGAGCTGTCCGCGGCCGCGTCAGTGTGGCTTGGCGCCTTCGAGGATCGTCTCGGTCAGGCGCTCGTAGTCGCCGCCGAAATGGTGATTGCCCGGCAGCGTGACGACGCGGAAGCGCTGCCGGTCGATGCGCGTGCAGGCGTTGTCGTCGTCGCCTTCGCCGGCCACACACAGCAGCGGCACCGTCAGCTTGTCGATTTCCGGCGCGACCGGCTGACCCTCGTCGCTGTCGCTCATCCAGTTGCTGACGTGGAACTCGAACGTGGCGTTCAATCCCGGTGCGAGCGCCGCGCCGTAGGCGATCTGCGCACGCGTCGCCTCGGGCAGCCGGTTCAGCGCGAACGGCAGCACTTCGGCACCCATCGAATAGCCGATGACGATCGCGCTGTGCCTGCCCCAGCGCTGCAGGTAGTGCGTCAGGATACGGTCCAGGTCTTGCGCGGTGCGTTCGGGCGTCTTGGCCGACCAGAAGTACTTCAGCGTCGACAGGCCGACGACTGGGATGCCGCGCCCCGCGAGCGTGCCGGCGACCTCGCGGTCGAGGCCGGCCCAGCCGCCGTCACCGGTCAGGATCACCGCCATGCGCTCGTCGGTGCCGCCGCTGGCCGGCACCTCGACCAGCGGCAGATCGGCCAGATCGGTCGGCGCGCTCGAGCGGTCGGCGCGCCGTGCGTCGTCGGCGAGCGCATCGAACGCGCCCAGATAGTCCGCGCGCCAGGCCGGCTGCAGCCGGTAGTCCGGGCCGGCGCCGCTCGACGCGACATAGCGCGCGTCCGGCACTGCGGCCACGAAGGCCGCGACGTCGCCGCCGCCGGCAGCCGACGCGGACTGCAGCACGATCCACGGTGCCGGTGCCGCGGTCGGCTCCAGCGCGTCGTGATGCGGCGTGGCGGCGGGACGGCTGCGCAGCGCGTAGGCGCCGCACAGCGACTTGTCGAGTGCGATCGTCGGCGAAAAGCCCAGGCTCAACGCGCCGGCGAACGTGCCGGGCGGCTGCTGGACCAGGATCGCATAAGCCATCGTCGCGCCGGCCCCGACGCCGGCGAGCAGCGGCGGCGTGAAGCTCGCCAGGCGATAGTGCGACTGCACGGCGCGGCCCAGATCCTCGAAATCCGACGACAGGTACAGGCACGGCGCGCCGTCGCGATCGACAGTCGCGGCGAAGCGCGCGTAGTCGATGCCGACGACGAGGGCGCCGCGTTCGGCCAGCGGCTCGGCGAGCGCGGTCATCGTCGCGTTCCATCCGCCCCGGTCGGACAGATACAGCACGACGTCGCTCGGGACGCCGGCGGGCTCGATCACGGTCAGCGCGCCGAAGCGGCCGAACGCAAAACCGGTGTCGGTGCGGACCGGGCCGGCAGCGGCCGGCGGCGTCGCGTCCGCGTCCGCGGGGTGCGGCAGATCGGTGTAGCGCAGCCAGACCACGGCGATGCCGATCAGCAGCGTGATCATCGAGAGCCAGGAGACGAGCGGGCGCAGTCGGGTCATGAGTCGGAACGCGTCGTGGTCGAGAGGTGGGGCTGCCCGCGCAGCGCGGCCGGACCGCGATTGATCAGGCGGGTCAGATCGAGGAATACGCCGGCCAGATGCACGCCGCCGGGCGCGGCCAGATAGCGCGGCCGCCAGTCCGGGCCGAACTTGTCCTTGTAGCGGCGCAGGCCTTCGAAGCCGTAGAAGCGTTCGCCGTGGCCGGCCAGGAAGCCGAGCAGGCGCTGCGAACGCGCGGCCAGGCGATGGCGCGCCATGCCCGACAGCGGCGCCATGCCGAGATTGAAACTCCGATAGCCCTGCGCCTGGCCCCAGAGCATCAGCTCGATGAACAGGAAGTCCATGACGCCGCGCGGCGCGTCGGCAGCGTGGCGCATCAGGTCGATCGACAGTTCGCCGCCGGCCGGTGCCGGCCACAGGTTCGCGAACGCGACCGGCGTCCCGTCGGCGGTCAGTACGACCGCGGCCGGAAAGCGGCGCAGATAGTCCTCGTCGAAGAAACCCAGCGAAAAGCCCTTCTCGCTGCCGGCCTTGAGCGCCAGCCATTGGTCGGAGATGCGTCGCAGCGCGGGCAGCCAGGTGCCGATCTCCTCGGCCGCCAGGTGCACGACGCGCAGCCCTTCGCGCTGGCCGCGATTGCGCGACTGGCGCAGCTCGGCGCGCGCGCTGCCTTCCAGGCCGAACCGGGTCAGGTCGACCACGGCGTCCTCGCCGAGCTTGACCAGGGCCAGGCCGAGGTCGAGATAGGCTTCCAGATCCTCGCGCTCGACCTGGTAGAACACGCAGCGCAGATCGCGCTGGTCGGCCATCTCGCGGAACGTCCAGCGCAGCCGCGCGCGCTCCTCGGGCGAGCCGAGCGGATCGCCCATCGCGATCAGCGAGCGTCCGCCCTGACGGAACATCAGCAGGCCGCCTTCGCCGGTCGTCAACAGCGCCTTGTCGCCGAGATAGGCCAGATTGGCGTGGCTGCGCGTCGCGGCGTCGATCCGCGGCCTGAGCGCGTCGAGCTGCTCGCGGTCCGGCAGCGGATCGCGGCGCGGTGCCGGCCGCAGCAGCTGCCACAGCGCGACCAGCGACAGCACGATCACCACCGCCAGCAACGCGCGCAGCGCACGCGGCGCGTCGCCGCTGAGCTCGAACTGCCACCACAGCCGGTTGCGATACGGCACGTTGCGATACGCGAACAGCATCAGCCAGCCGGTACCGAGCACGACCAGCGCGACGTTGCGCCACCAGATCGGGCTGAAGCGCGCCTCGAGCACCGCCGCCGGGCGCGAGAAATGGCCGCGGCCGGCCAGCAGCAGCGCGGCCAGCACGACGAACCCCGCGATCAGCAGCGGAGGATCGCCGCGGATCAATGCGATCGGCACGCCGGCCGCGAGCACGCCGAGCGTCAGCAGCCAGGCGCCGTGGCTGCAGCGCTGGATGCCGAGCGCGAGCACCAGCAGGAACACGCCGAGCAGGCTGCCGAGCAGATGCGACAGCTCCAGCAGCGGCAGTGGAGCCGAGACCACGGTCTGCTCGGGCACCGGCAGCACGCCGGCCACCAGCAGCCAGGCACCGGCCGTGAAGACCGCCGCCGCCGCCACGGCCGGGATCACCGATGCGGCCAGCCGCGAGAAGCGGCGGGCCGTACCGCCGACGCTCCAGACGACCATGCCGGCCAGCGCCAGCGACAGCGGGACCACGTAGTAGATCAGGCGATAGGCGAGGATCGAGGCGAGCAGGGCATTGCGATCGATCTGCGGCAGCGTCTGGATCAGCGTCCACTCGAACACGCCGAGGCCGGCCGGCACGGTCGAGATCACGCCGGCGAGGATCGCGATCACGTAGCTGCCGGCGAACTCGACGAACGGCGGCGCGCCGTCCGGCAGCATCACGTACAGCGCGCCGGCCGCGCAGCACAGCTCGGCGGCACTGATCAGCAGCGCGAGGCCGGCGACGCGCCGGCTCGGCAGCCGCAGCGAGATCCGGCCGATCGACAGCTGGCGCGGCTGGCGGCCGAGTGCGATCAGGCCGGCCAGCAGCACGCCGAGGATCACGATGCCGAGCCCGCGCCAGAACGTCGCGTCGCCCGGCAGCACCGCGGCCAGATGGGCCGGCGCCGTCGCCAGCGTCAGGCCGGTCAGGCTCCAGGCGCCGAGCAGGAAGGCCAGACTGACGTGCACGGCGATCCGGCCGACATCGGCCAGGCCGACGCCGGCATCGCCGTAACCTTTCAGGCGCACCGTGCCGCCGGTCAGCGGCGCCAGTCCGAGACTGTGGCCGAGAGCATTGGCGACGAACGAGGTCGCCGCGAGGCGGACGGGGGCGACGTGTTTGTCGACCAGGGCCAGGCCCTGGCGGTCGAACAGCATCAGCAGCGCATAGCTGGCCAGCGTCAGGCCCAGGCCGGCCGCCAGCGCGCGCAGCGGAACCGCACGCAGCTCGGCCATCAGCTGATCCCAGTGCGTATCGCGGAACTCGTGTTCGAGCGCGTAGAGCGCCAGCGCGACCACCAGGACACCGAGCACGCTGCGCAGACGCGTCGGCGAGAAGGGCAGTTTCACGCAGTGAGGGTTCGGTCGATCCGGCGATCCGGGGGCGCCGTGCATGCTACTGCGGCGAGCCCCGACTTGGCACGCGACGGTGCGGGCCGTCCGTTCGTCATTCAGCTTGCCGGGGTGGACCGTGCGCGTCCCGGCACGGCGATACGGCACGGTGTGCAAAGCAGCATCGCTTTGCGCAGAATGCGACTACTCCCCAGGCGACTCCCGATCGATGGTTCCGAACGCGCCCCTGTTTCCGACACCGGCGGGTCACCGCGCGCCCCGGCTGAGCGTCGTGGTGCCTTGCTACAACGAGGAAGCGGTGATCGGCCAGACGCATCGGCGGCTGGCCGCGGCCTGCGCCGCTGCGGTCGGCGACGACTACGAGATCGTCTACGTCGACGACGGTTCGCGCGACACCACCTGGCCGCTGCTCGAGGAGATCGCCCGGTCGGACGCTCAGGTCGTCGCGGTCTCGCTGTCGCGCAACTTCGGCCACCAGCTCGCGCTGAGCGGCGGCCTGTCGGTCGCGCGCGGCGAGCGCATCCTGATGATCGACGCCGACCTGCAGGATCCGCCCGAGCTGCTCGGCGAGATGATGCGGCGCATGGACGCCGGCGCCGACGTCGTCTACGGCCTGCGCACCGAGCGCGAGGGCGAGACCGCGTTCAAGAAGTCGAGCGCGCGGCTGTTCTATCGCACGCTCAACCGGCTCACCGACCTGCCGATCCCCGAGAACGTCGGCGATTTCCGCCTGATCAACCGACGCGTGCTCGACGCGCTGCTCGCGATGCCCGAGCAGCACCGGTTCGTGCGCGGCCTGATCGCCTGGCTCGGCTTCCGCCAGGAGGCGCTGCCGTACGTGCGCCACCCGCGCGCGGCCGGCGAAACCAAGTATCCGCTGCGGCGCATGCTCAAGCTCGCGGCCGATGCGATCACCGGGTTCTCGGTGCGGCCGCTGCGCGTCAGCATCCTGTTCGCCGGGCTCTCGTTCGGCGTCGCGTTGGCGATCCTGGCCTATGCGCTGGTGTCGTGGATGCTCGGCGACACCGCACGCGGCTGGACCAGTCTGATCATCATCGTGGCACTGTTCTCGGGCGTGCAGCTGCTGTGCCTGGGCATCATCGGCGAGTACCTCGGCCGGATGTTCATGGAACTCAAGCGCAGGCCGCTGTTCGTGTTCCGCGAGATCAGGACGCGCGAAGGTGGCGCCGGCGCGGTGCCTCCGTCCACGCCGCAGCACGCTGCGCGTACGCCGGAGGCCGCTCCGTGACGGACGCTCGCGGCGACCGCAGCACCGGCACGTCCGCGATCCCGACGCCGCGCCGCGGCCATGTGTCGGCGCTGACCGCGCGGCTCGCGCCGTTGCTGGCGCGGATCGCCGACAGCCCGGTCGCGGCGATCCTCGCGCTGTATGCAATGTCGAGACTGGCTCTGCTGGCGATCGGCGGACTGACCGTCGTCGCGATCGACTCTACGGTCTATCTCGACACGGGCCGCTCATTGCTGTGCCGCTGGGATTGCGGCTGGTATCTGGAGATCGTGCGCCACGGCTATTCGGCGATCAGTCCGGTTGACCAGCCGGGACAGACCACGCTGGCGTTCTTCCCGGTCTATCCGCTGCTGATCGGCGCGGTAACGGTCGTGTTCGGCATCGACGTGCTGCCGGCCGCGCTGCTGGTCTCGAATCTGTGCTTCGTCGCCGCGCTGATCTACGTCTACCGCTACGCGCAGCTGCTCGGCTGTTCGCGGCCGGTCGGCCTGCTCGCGGTGGCGCTGATCTGCTTCGTCCCGCACGGCTTCGTGTTCTCCGCGCCGTACACGGAAAGCCTGTTCCTGCTGCTGCTGGTGGGGGCGATGTATCACGTGCGGCGCGGCCATTTCCTGGTCGCCGGCCTGCTCGCGGCCGCGCTGTCGGGCGTCCGCGCCAACGGCGTGTTCTTCGTGTTCTTCATGCTGTTCTGGATCGTGCGGCAGTTCGGCGTGACGGCATGGCTGACGCCGTGGCGGCGCCCGCAGATGTTCGTGCCGATCGTGCTGGCGCCGCTCGGGCTGTTCTGCTTCTGGGCCTATTGCTTCGCACTGACCGGCGACGCATTCGCACAGGCCTCGAGCGTCGCGCACGGCTGGGGCTGGCGCTCGGACCTGCCCTGGACCAACGTGCTGGCGCATCTGCGCACCGGCGGATTGGCCACGTTCTGGGTGCTGTGCAGCCTCGCCGCGTTCGCCGGTTCGCTATTGCTGCTCAGACTCAGGTTCTACGAAGAGTTCGGCCTGTGCCTGATGATCCTGCTGCTGCTGTGGAGCGGACAGATTCCGAACTCGCTGCTGCGCTACTGCATCGTGCTGTTTCCGATCGCGATCGGCCTGGCACGCCATCTGGACGGCAGGCCGCTGACGAGCGCGGCCGTATTCGCATGCTTCGCCCTGCTCAACGGATTCCTGATGACCGCATGGACACTCGGCAACTCGATCACGATCTGAGCACGGTTCCGGCGCTGCGCCGCTGGCTGCTGCTCGCGCTGCTGGTCGCGATCGGCTGCGGCTATCTGGCCGCGTTCGCGTTCTTCGTCGCGCGCAGCGAGGATGTCATCGAGCGGCAGATCGACGAAGACGTCGCTCGCGAAGTCTGCGCGCAGCGCGCGACGCTGCCGTTGCAGCTGGCGCTCGGCGAGGGCGGCGCCGACCTCGCGCGACTCGGCAGTGGCTGGAACGTGCCCGAGGCCGGCGGCATCTGGACGCGTGACGAGGACGCTTCGCTGATCGTCTGCGTATCGACCGAACACGATCTGGCGATCGATGTGGAGCTGCGCAGCTTCGTGGCGCGGCGGCATCCGCAGGTGAGCGTCGAGCTGCTCGCCAACGGTACATTGCTGGCGCGCTGGGAGACGCAGCCCGGGCACCAGCACGTCGCCGAGCGCGTCAGGCTGCCGCGTGCCGTGCTCGGCGACGGCCGCGTCAAGCTCACGTTCCACGTCGAGTCGCCGGCCTCGCCGCTGTCGAAGCGGGCCGGACCGGACATGCGCCGTCTCGGCGTGTTCATTTCGCGGCTGGCGATATCGGCCGTCGAGGCGTCTTGAAGCCCGGCACTGCGTCGCTCGAGCTGTCCTCGTCGCCTGTCGGACATCGGTCAGCATGACGTGCTCGGATCTTCGGCTGCTTGCCACTGCGGCCGGCCGCAGCCGTTCGGCTTGACCGGGTGCCCGTCAGCGAGCGCGATGGCGCATCGCCAGTTCGCCGACGACGTCCGCCAGCCTCAGGTCGCCGTCGCGCAGCAGCACCAGCAGATGGAACACCAGGTCGGCGGCCTCGGCACGCAGTTCGTCGCGATCGCCGGCTAGCGCGGCCAGGGCGGTTTCGACGCCTTCCTCGCCGACCTTCTGCGCCTGTCGCTTGCGGCCGCGTGCGAACAGGCCGGCGACGTAGCTGGTCTTGGGATCGGCACCGCGCCGCGTGTCGATCAGGGCCTCGAGGCGGTTGAGCCAGGGATGCGCGTCGCCGTCGCCGTCGAAGCAGCTGGCCGCGCCGGTATGGCAGGTCGGACCGGCCGGCAGCGCCTGGCACAGCACGCTGTCGCGGTCGCAGTCCAGCGCCAGCGAGACCAGATCGAGCACGTGGCCGGAACGCTCGCCTTTCTTCCAGAGACGGCCGCGGCTGCGCGAATGGAAATGCACCTGGCCGCTCGCCAGCGTCGCCGCCAGGGCCTCGCGATCGGCGTAGCCGAGCATCAGCACGCGGCCGTCGTGCGCGTGCTGGACGATCACCGGCACCAGGCCGTCGCCTTTGTCCCAGTCGATCCGGTCGATCAGGTCGCCGCTCACAGCCGCACCTCGATGCCACGCGCGGCCAGATAGCGCTTCAGATCGCCGATGCGGATCTCGCCGCTGTGGAACACGCTGGCGGCGAGCGCCGCGTCGGCCTCGCTGCGCTCGAAGACCTCGGCGAAGTGCTCGGGTGCGCCGGCGCCGCCGGACGCGACCAGCGGCAGCCGCGTCGCCGCCCGCACGGCCGCCAGCTGCGCATGCGCATAGCCGCCGCGCACGCCGTCGGCACGGATCGCATTGAGCACGATCTCGCCGGCGCCGCGTTCGCCGATCTCGCGGACCCAGCCGAGCAGATCGCGGCCGCTGTCCGATGCGCGGTCGGGACGTCCGCTATCGGCGATCACGCGCCAGCTGCCGTGGTCGTCGCTCGCCGCGTCGACGTCGATGCCGATCACGACGCACTGGCTGCCGAAACGCGCGGCCAGCCGGTCGATCAGTTCGGGCCGGGCCAGGGCCGGACTGTTGACCGAGAGCTTGTCGGCGCCCGCGGCCAGCACCTGTTCGGCATCGGCGACCGGATGCCGCCGGCGACGCAGAACGGGATGTCGAGCTCGCCGGCGACGCGCGCGATCCAGGCGGTGTCGACGCGCCGACCCTCGGGACTGGCGGTGATGTCGTAGAACACGAGCTCGTCGGCGCCTTCCCCGGCATAACGGCGCGCCAGCTCGAGGATGTCGCCGACCACGCGATGGTCGCGGAAGCGCACGCCCTTGACGACCACGCCGGCGGCGACGTCGAGGCACGGAATCAGGCGGTGCGCGAGCATGCGGCGATCTCCTCCAGCGGCAGGCTGCCGTCGAGCAGGGCGGTGCCGGCGACACAGGCGGCGACGCCGGTACCGCGCAGGGCGGCCACGTCGGCGCCGTGCCGTACGCCGCCCGACGCGATCCAGGTCAGGCCGGGCCAGCGGCCGGCCAGCATCCGGTACAGCACGAGGTTGGGACCTTCGCCCATGCCGTCGTGCGCGATGTCGGTGCTGAGCACGTGGCGCAGGCCGCGCTCGACCAGCGCGTCGAGCAGCTCGGCGACGTCGGCGTCGCCGGCGGACTGCCAGGCGTCGACGGCCGGCAGCCAGTGCCCCTGCGCGTCGCGCAGCAGGTCGAGTGCCAGGCACAGCCGGTCGGCACCGAACGCGTCGAGCCAGGCGGCGAACGTGTCGGGCTCGCGGATCGCGACGCTGCCGACGACGACGCGCGCGACGCCGGCCGTGAGCAGCTGCTCGACGTCGGCGCGGCTGCGCACGCCGCCGCCGGCCTGGACCGGCGCGCCGAGTGCGGCGATGCGCCCGAGCAGCTCGGTCTGTACGGGGCGGCGCGCGCGAGCGCCGTCGAGATCGACCAGATGCAGCCAGCGTGCGCCGGCGTCGATGTAGTGCCGCGCGAGCTCGAGTGGATCGTGGTCGAACTGCCGGCTGCGTTCGAAGTCGCCCTGGCGCAGGCGCACGACGCGCCCTTCACGCAGATCGATGGCGGGGATGATCAGCATGGCGTCGAGAAGAAGTTGGACAGGATGCGGCGGCCGGCGGCCGCCGATTTCTCCGGGTGGAACTGCACGCCGTGGACGGCGCCGGCCCGCACCGCCGATGCGAACGCGGTGCCGTAGTCGGTGCATGCCTGCGCCGTTGCGTCGACCGGCACGGCGTAGCCGTGCACGAAATAGAACCAGGCGTCGGCATCGAGGCCGTCGAACAGCGCCGCACCGGGCAGCGCGTGCGCGCGGTTCCAGCCCATGTGCGGCCAGCGCGGCTCGGCCGGCAGGCGCCGCACCCGGCCCGGCAGCACGCCGAGGCATTCGGTGTCGTCTTCGTCGGAACCTTCGAACAGCAGCTGCATGCCCAGGCAGATGCCGAGCAGCGGCTGGCCCAGCGTACGGATCAGCCGGTCGACGCCGCGCGCGCGCAGGCCGCGCATCGCATGGCCGGCGGCGCCGACGCCGGGCAGGATCACGTGACTGGCCGCGCCGACGCGGGCCGGATCGTCGCTGACCTCGGCGTCGACGCCGACCCGCAGGCAGGCCTGGCGCAGCGAGCCGTAGTTGGCGCCGCTGCCGGGAATGATGACGGCGCGTACGTTCACGCCAGCACGCCCTTGCTGCTCGGCACGTCGCCGGCGCCGCGCGCGATCGCCTGCCGCAGCGCGCGGCCGACCGCCTTGAAGCAGGCCTCGATCATGTGGTGCGTGTTCTCGCCGCGCACACGCAGATGCAGGTTGGCGCCGAGCGCATCGGACAGGCTGCGGAAAAAGTGCGCGATCAGCTCGGTCGGCAGCGTGCCGACCGCCTCGCGCGGGAAGCGGCCGTCGAACACGAAGTACGGACGTCCGGACAGATCGATCGCGACCTCGGCCAGGCTCTCGTCCATCGGCAGCGTGAAACCGTAGCGACCGATGCCGCGGCGGTCGCCGAGCGCGTCGCGCAGCGCCTGGCCGAGCGCGAGCGCGCAATCCTCGACGGTGTGGTGTTCGTCGATGTGCAGGTCGCCGTGGCAGGTCAGGCGCAGCGCGAAGCCGCCGTGCACGCCGAGCTGCTCGATCATGTGATCGAAGAAGCCCAGGCCGGTCGTCACCTCCGGCCGCGCGCTGCGGTCGAGGTCGAGCTCGACGACGATCCGCGTTTCGCGCGTCGTGCGTTCGACGCGGCCGGTGCGCGGCTCATCGAGTAGCGTACGGGCAATCGCGGCCCAGTCGCCGTCTTCGCCCAGGCGCAGGCCGCGAATGCCGATGTTGCGCGCGAACTCCAGATCGGTCTGGCGATCGCCGATCACCGCGCTGTGCGCGCGGTCGAGCGCACCGTCGCCGAGGTAGTGGCGCACCAGGCCGGTACCCGGCTTGCGCGTCGGCGCGCCGTCCTCGGGCCGGTGCGGATCGATCAGGATCTCGCGGAACCGGATGCCTTCGCCGGCGAGGATGTCGAGCAGCAGCTGCTGCGGGCCGACGAAGTCGGCGTGCGGAAAGCTCGCCGTGCCCAGACCGTCCTGGTTGCTGACCATGACCAGTTCGTAGCCGGCCTCGACACAGCGGCGCAGTGCCGAGATCGTGCCCGGCACCAGGCGGAACTTCTCGTAGCGGTCGATCTGCTCGTCCGGCGGCTCGACGATCAGCGTGCCGTCGCGGTCGACGAACAGAATCTTCGGCGCGTTCATGCCAGCGCCTCCAGCAGGGTTTCGTTCTCGTGAGGGCTGCCGACCGTGATGCGCAGGCAGTCGGCGAGGCCCGGCTGTGCCGAAACGTCGCGCAGCACGACGCCGGCGGCCAGCGCGCGCTGCAGCGCGGCGGGTCCGTCGGCGAAGCGCGCCAGCACAAAGTTCGCCGCCGACGGCCAGACCGTGCGCACCTCCGGCCGTGCGGCGAGCGCGTCGGCGAGCTGGCGGCGCTCGCCGACCAGAGTCGCGATGCGCGCCCGCGTGCGTTCGAGCGCGGCGGGCTCCAGCGCGGCGATCGCCGCGGCGACGCACGGCAGCGGCAGCGGATACGGCGCGGCGATGCGGCCGATGAAGCGTGCCACGTCCGGATGCGCGATCAGGCTGCCGATGCGCGCGCCGGCCAGCGCATGGGCCTTGGACAGCGTGCGCAGCACGACGAGGTTGTCGTAGCGGTCGAGCAGGGCGGTCGCGCTCGGTATGCCGGCGAACTCGATGTAGGCCTCGTCGACGACCAGCAGCGCACGGCCGGCCAGTGCCTTGGCGAGTCGGCCGACGACGTCGTGATGCAGCTCGCCGGTCGGATTGTTCGGCGAGCAGAGCACGACCAGCTTGGTGTCGGCGTCGACCAGCGCCAGCAGCCGCTCCGGGTCGAGCGCGAAGCCCTCCTCCGGACTCAGCGTCAGCGCGCGGTACTCGGCGCCCTGCAGTTGTGCGCCGATGCGGTACATGCCGAAGCTCGGCGCGAGGCCGACCACGTTGTCGCGCCCGGCACGGCAGAAGCCGCGCAGCAGCAGGTCGATCGCCTCGTCGCTGCCACGGCCGGTCCACAGCCGGTCCTCGGTGACGCCGTAGAGCGTGGCGAGATCGCTGCGCAGCGCGAGCGGCTGCGGGTCGGGATAGCGGTTGAGCGCGGCCGGATCGCCGTCGTCGGCCCACGGCGACTCGTTGGCATTGAGCCGGATCGCGCCGATCAGGCCGCTGCGGCGCGCCGACGCGTACGGGACGAACGCGGCCAGATCCGGCCGTGCGCGCGCGAGCGGGCTCATGCCGTCACCGCTCGGCGCTGCGGCAGCGCGGCCAGGCGCAGATCGACCGCGCGTGCATGCGCCTCGAGCCGTTCGGCGCGCGCGAGCAGGGCGGCATCGCCGCCGATCGCGGCGAGTCCGTCGGCGCTGATTTCCTGCACGTAGACGCGGCGCAGGAAGCTGTCGACGCCGACACCGCTGAACGCGCGCGCGAAGCCGAGTGTCGGCAGCACGTGATTGGGTCCGGCGCAGTAGTCGCCGAGCGTCTCCGGCGACCACGCGCCGAGAAAGATGCTGCCGGCGGCCGACAGGCGCGGCAGCAGCGCGCGCGGATCGCGCGTCTGCACGATCAGATGCTCGGGCGCATAGCGTTCGGATACGGCGACCGCCTCGTCGAGGTCGCCGACGAGGATCAATCGCGCGTGGGCCAGCGCGGCCTCGGCGATCGCGCGGCGCGGCAGCGTCTCGCTCTGCCGATCAGCGCGGCACTCGGGCTGACCAGCACGACCTGCGAATCGGCGCCGTGTTCGGCCTGCGCGAGCAGATCGGCGGCGACGAAATCCGGATCGGCACTCTGGTCGGCGATCACCAGCACTTCCGAGGGACCGGCCGGCATGTCGATCGCCGCGCCGTCCGGATCGGCGGCGACCTCGAGCTTGGCCTGGGTGACCCAGGCATTGCCGGGCCCGAACAGTTTGTCGCAACGCGGGACGCTGCCGGTGCCGTAAGCCAGCGCGGCGATCGCCTGCGCGCCGCCGAGCTTGAACACGCGCGTGACGCCGCACAGGCGCGCCGCGGTCAGGATCACCGGATCGGCGCTGCCGTCGGCGCGCGGCGGCGTCGCCAGCACGATCTCGGGACAACCGGCCAGGGCTGCCGGCACCGCGAGCATCCAGACCGTCGAGGGCAGCGGCGCACTGCCGGCCGGCACATAGAGGCCGACGCGACCGATCGGACGGATCAGCTGTTCGCAGCGCACGCCCGGCGCGGTATCAGCGTGCAGCGGGCGCGGCAGCTGCGCGGCGTGGAACGTGCGCACGCGCTCGATTGCGCGCTCGATCGCGGCACGCAGCGTGGCGTCGACGGTCGCTTCGGCGGCCGCGAACTCGGCCTCGCCGACCGCGAAGTCGGTCAGATCGCAGCCGTCGAACTGCTGCGTCAGCGAGCGCAGCGCCGCGTCGCCGTGCCTGCGCACCTCGGCGAGGATCGCGCGCACGCGCTCGAGCTGATGCGGGTCGCGCACCTGACGCGGACGGGCCAGTGCCGCCTCGCGCCCGGCCGCGTCGAGCGCGCGCCAATCCACGATGTTCATGCCAGCATCCGCTCCACGTTGAGCACCATCAGGCCGCGCGCACCGAGCCGCTTGAGGTCCTCCAGGTGCTGCCAGTTCAGCGAGCCGCTGCACAGGGCCTGCACGGCGATGTCGTCGGGCAGGCCGTCCAGACTCAGCACGCTCGGCGACTCGCGGACCGGCAGCAGGCGCGTGATCGCCGGCAGGGCCGCGCGCGGCGCCTGCATCATCAGCAGACGCGCGCCGTCGCTGCAGCGGGCGCCTTCGATGCGCGCGCAGAGCCGCTCGATCTGTTCGGCGCGCAGTCCGCTCTGCGGCAGCGGGCCGGCCGCGAGCACGGCTTCGCTGCGCAGGATCGTGTCGATCTCGTGCAGCTGATTGGCGGCCAGCGTCGCGCCGGAGGACACCAGGTCGCAGATCGCATCGGCCTTGCCGAGCCGCGGCGCGATCTCGACCGAGCCGTTCAGCACGACCACATCGGCGCGGATGCCGCTGCGCGCGAGCCAGTCGGCGACCAGGGCCGGATACGAGGTCGCGATGCGCAGCCCGTCCAGGTCCGTCGCCGCGGTGATCGCACCGCCGTCGGGCGCGGCCAGCGAGAGCCGGCAGCCGCCGAAGCCGAGCGCCTGGCGCTCGGCCGGCACGGCGGCGCCGGCGGGCGCGCCGAGGCGATACTCCTCGAGCACGTTGCGGCCGACGATGCCGAGCTCGCAGCTGCCCTCGACGAGCAGGCCGGGAATGTCGTCGTCGCGCACCAGCAGCACGTCGATCGGCAGATTCTCGCCGTAGAGGAACAGGCGGTCGCGGCTGGCGCGGAACGCGAGTCCGGCACGGCCGAGCAGCGACAGCGAGGCCTCGGCGAGCCGGCCGGATTTCTGCACCGCTACGCGCAGGCGGTCGCGCGGCACGCTCATGCCGGGCTCCTCGCGGATGCGTCGATCGCGCGCGCCGGCCGATCCAGCTTCAGGCGCCTGGCGGCGAGCCGGTAGCCGCCGGCGCCCTGGTCGAGACAGCGCGCGACGCGGCCGATCGTGGTGACGCTGACCGCGGTGTCCTCGTGGATTTCGCGATACGGCTCGCCGGCGATCAGGTGCGGGACCACGCACCAGCGGTCGCGCATCGCCTCGCGCTCGGCCGGCGTGCATAGATCGTCGAGGAAGGCACGCATTTCCTCGACCGTGCGCAGCGAGAGCAAGGCTTCGCAGAGCGAGCGTTCGGCACGGTCGGAGTCGAGCGAGGGGGTGATCGGGCGACGTTTCATTGCGTTGATGTACTAATGTGTTAGTACGTCATCGTATCGGTCGGCATCCGATCAGGTCAATCCCCCCCGGTGCCGGCTGCGCGAGAGGCCGGGGCGGCCGAAGCCCCGCGGACGCGCGCAGCGTCCTCGGCCACGCCGCCAGAGCGGGCTCGACCGTGCCCGGTGACGTCCGCCGGGACGCCGATCGCTCAGGTGCGCGTCGGCGGCTGTTCGCCGCGCTGCGCCAGCCGGCTGTGACGGATGCCGTAGCCGAAGTAGACGATCAGGCCCACGCCCATCCAGATCAGGAAGCGTTCCCAGGTCGTCCACGGCAGGAACGAGAGCAGCCACAGCGAGAAGCCGATGCCGATCAGCGGCACGAACGGCACCCACGGCGTGCGGAACGCGCGCGGCAGGTCCGGGCGCCGATAGCGCAGCACCAGGATGGCGCCGCAGATCACCACGAACGCGCTCAGCGCGCCGATGTTGACGAGCTTGGCCAGCTCGCCGAGCGGCAGCAGGCCGGCGGCGAGCGCGGTCAGCACGCCGAGCATCAGCGTCGGCCGGTACGGCGTGCCGTAGCGCGGATGCACCTTCGCGAACCAGGCCGGCAGCAGGCCGTCGCGCGCCAGCGAGAACCAGATCCGCGCGGCTGCCAGCATGAACGCGAATACGACGCTGATGATGCCGGTGACCGCGGTGACCGAGATCGCCACGCTGACCCAGGTCAGGCCGAGATCGCCGAACGCGCGCGCGACCGGCGCGTCGTTGTCGAGCGTGGAATAGTGCGCCACGCCGGTCAGAACCAGCGAGATCGTCAGGTACAGCGCCATCGAGATGCCAAGCGAGAGCAGGATCGCGCGCGGCAGGTCGCGCTGCGGGTTCTTCGCTTCCTCGGCGGCGGTGGTCAGCGTGTCGTAGCCGAACACCGCGAAGAACACGACCGATGCGGCCGCGACGACGCCGTGCCAGCCGTAGTGGCCGACACCGCCGGCGTCGACGATGCGCTCGGGCACGAACGGCCGCCAGTTCGCGGGATCGATGTAGAACGCGCCGACGCCGATGACCAGGGCGACACCGACGATCTTGATCGCGACGACCACCGTATTGAGCCGCGCGCCCCATTCGGTGCGCAGCGTCAGCACGCCGGCGACCGCCAGCGCGACGAACGCGGCGACGACGTTGAACACGCGGCCTTCGCCGGTGCCGAGCGCACCCTGCGCCCAGACCGGCAGCGGCATGCCGGCCGCCTCGAGCAGGGCTTGCAGATAGCCGGCCCAGCCGCTCGCGACCGCGGCGACGATCAGCGCGTACTCGAGCAGCAGGTCCCAGCCGATCAGCCAGGCGACGCCTTCGCCGAGCACCGCATAGCCGTAGGTGTAGGCACTGCCGGTCACCGGGATCAGGCCGGCGAACTCGGCGTAGCACAGCGCGGCCGCGGCACTGGCGATGCCGGCGATCAGGAACGCGATCGCGACCGCCGGACCGGCGTTGACGGCCGCCTGCTGGCCGGCCAGCACGAAGATGCCGACGCCGATGATGCCGCCGAGGCCGATGCCGGTCAGCTGCCAGACGCCGAGCACGCGGCGCAGATCGCGGCGCTGGCCGAGCTCGGCCTGCAGTTGTTCGACGGACTTGTGGCGTGTGAGCTGCTCGATCAGACGCATGTACGTTCTCCCCGGACGTTCGGTCGATCATAAACCGGGCGCTCGGCCCGATCGCGTGCGCGGACCGCCGTGATTGGCTAGAGTCGGCTCTATTGCATCGCAGCATCGCCTCCATGTCGCGAATCCTGGTCTTTCAGCACGTGGCCGCCGAGCCGCTCGGCACGCTCGACCGGCTGATCCGCCGCCGCGGCCACCGTATCCGGTTCGTCAACTTCGAGCGCGAGCCCGACGCACTGCCGTCGATCGACCGCTATCGCGGCCTGATCGTGCTCGGCGGGCCGATGAACGTGGCCGACCACGATCGGCGATCACATCTGAAGACCGAGCTGGCGGTCATCGAGCGCGCGCTCGCGCAGGGCAAGCCGGTGCTCGGCATCTGTCTCGGCGCGCAGCTGCTCGCGCACGTGCTCGGTGCCGCAGTGCGCCGCAACGCGCAGCCCGAGATCGGCTGGTACGACCTGGTGACGACCGAGGCCGGACGTCGCGACGCGGTCACCGCCGCGCTCGGCGAGCGCGCACCGGTGTTCCAGTGGCACCGCTACACGTTCGACCTGCCGGCCGGCGCCGAGCACCTGGCACGGACCGCGACCTGCGAGCATCAGGCGTTTCGCTATGGAGCGGCCGCCTACGGATTCCAGTTCCACCTCGAGATGGACGCGGCGCTGATCGAGCGCTGGCTCGAACTGCCGGCCTATCGCGACGAGCTCGAGGCGGCCGGCCTCGGACACGGCGCCGCCGAGATCCGCGCCGCGAGCGCCGCGCGCATCGAGGCGATGCAGGCCGCGGCCGACACGGTCTTCACGGCGTTTCTCGACCAGATCGGCCGGCCGGCTCGGCGGATCGTGCTGCCGTCACGCTGAGGCCGGTGCGACGTTGCGCAACGGTGGCGCTGGTCGTGTCGGCCGGTCGCGGGCCCGCGGCACGGCCGGGCGGACCAGGCGGCCGCGACCGTCGATCGTGGGATAGTGCAGGTACGCGCGAGGCGCGCCGGTAGGGCGATGCCTGTGCGCGCGGCCGAACGGGCGTCAGTAGATCTCCGCGACGCAGCAACGCAGGCTGCCGCCGGCGGTCTCGATCGTCGCCAGATCGACGCTGCCGATCGTCCAGCCCCAGCGCTGCAGTGCGGCGTGCTGGTCCGGCGTCAGCGCATCGGCGCCGCGCGCGCTGATCCAGACCCGCTCCGCGCTCAGGCTGATCGCGTTGCCGGCATAGGCGCGCTTCTGCTCGGGCGTCAGCCAGATCGCGCGCTCGCCGTAGGCGCGCGCGATCGCCGCCGGTACGCCCGGGTCGGTGAACCCGTCGGGCGCGACGATCGCGGTGCGGCCGGCCAGCAGCGCCAGCACGACGTTGGTGTGGTACTCGCCGGCGGCGAGCGCGAAGCAGAACGTCAGGCGCAGGCCGAACGCCTCGTGCATCGCGCGCGCCCCGTCGGCATCGCAGCGCTCGGACAGTCCGCAATAGCCGATGCCGCGCGCGCGGTCGATCACCAGCGAGCCGGTCAGCTCGGCGACATACGCCTCGTGCGACAGGTCGATCGTGCGATAGCCGAGGGTATCGGTGAAGAACGCGCGGACGTCTTCGCGCTCGGCCTCGCGCCTGCGCACGGCATGGCGCATGCGACCGACGATCAGCCGGCCCGGCGCGGTCGCGAACACGTTGTTCGGGAACAGGCCGTCCGGGCAGTCCGGGTCACCCGGAAAGCACAGCGTCGGCACGTCCGCGCCGATGCGCCGCGCCAGCGTCGCGTGCTCGGCCAGCGCGCGCAGCGGATCGGGTCGCGCGGCCATGTCCATGTAGCGGTTGTCGCGTGAGGACTCGGCCGCCAGCGAGAAATCGGCCGGCGTCACGAGGAACGCGGCGCGCGCGGTCGCCGGCGCACGCGGCGGGAAGCGCTCGTCGTCGAAGGCGGCGAGAAACGCGGCCGGGTCGGTGACGATCACGCGGCGGCCGCGACCTGGCGGTAGCGGAAGCAGCCGGTGACGTGGTCGTTGACCATGCCGGTGGCCTGCATCATCGCGTAGCAGATCGTGGTGCCGACGAAGCGGAAGCCGCGCTTCTTGAGCGTCTTGCTCATCCGGTCCGAGGCCGGCGTGTGCGTCGGCGCTTCGCGCATCGTCTTCCAGGCGTTGACGACCGGCTCGCCGTCGACGAACGACCACAGGAACGCATCGAGACTGCCGTACTCGGCGATCGCCTCGAGCGCGGCTCGCGCGTTGCCACGCACCGAGTACACCTTGAGCCGGTTGCGCACGATGCCCGGGTCGGTCAGCAGCCGCTCCAGGCGGGCGTCGTCGAGCACGGCGCAGCGCGCGATGTCGAACTGCTCGAAGGCGGCGCGGTAGTTGTCGCGCTTGGCGAGGATCGTGCGCCAGGACAGGCCGGCCTGCGCGCCTTCCAGGCACAGGAACTCGAACAGCGCGCGATCGTCGTGCAGCGGGACGCCCCACTCGGTGTCGTGGTAGTCGCGCTCCAGCTCGGTGTGCGTCGCCCAGCCGCAGCGGATCGGTTCGGCCGAGGTCATGGCCGGCTCAGACGCTGACCTGGCGGATCCAATCCTCCAGGTTGTAGTAGTTGGTGACGCGCGCGATCCTGCCGTCGCGGATGTCGAAGAACGCGCCGCCGGGCAGCACGTAGCCCTGGCCGTGCGCGGGCGGCAGTCCCTCGTCGGCGACCAGGTACTGCCCGTGCACGACGTACTCGGCCGAAGCGTTGCGGCCGTCCTCGCTCGCGCACACGACGATGTTCTCCAGACGCTCGCGGTAGCAGCGGTTCATGCGCGCCAGAAACGCGCGGAACGTGTCCTTGCCGGATTCGCGGCCGCCCTGGTTGATGTCGTGGGCGACGTCGTCGGTCAGATGCGCGAGCATCGCGTCCCAGTCGGCGCGGTTGAAGGCGGCGTAGTAGGCGCGGATCAGGTCGGTGGTGGCGGACACGGGTCTTCCTCCGGGAGGTCGGCGCGTATCATAGGCGATCCCTTCCGGCACGCCATGCGGCCTATCGCCATGCCCCGTCCCGCCTCGCGCGCCTGGCTCGCGCTCGTCGTGCTCGCGCTGATCTGGAGCTACAACTGGATCGTCATGAAGCAGGCGATGGCCCATGCCGGCCCGTTCTCGTTCTCGGCGCTGCGCTACACGCTCGGCACCGGCGTGCTGTTCGCGCTGCTGGCCGCGCGCGGCGAGCGCCTGCGGCCGCCGCCGCTGCTGCAGACCGCGCTGATCGGTCTGGCGCAGACCACCGGCTTCCAGGCACTGGTGCAGTGGGCGCTGGTCGACGGCGGCGCCGGCAAGACCGCGTTGCTCGCGTACACGATGCCGTTCTGGGCGGTGCTGCTGGCCTGGTGGCTGCTCGCCGACCGGCCGAGCTGGCGCCACTGGACCGGCATCGCGATCGCCGCGACCGGCCTGCTGCTCGTGCTCGAGCCCTGGCACGGCGTCGGCAGCGTACGCAGCGCCTGGCTCGCGGTCGGCGGCGGCTTGTTCTGGGCGATCGGCGTGGTGCTGTCGAAGCGGCTTTTCGCGCGCGGCGGTGTCGGTGCGCTGTCGCTGACCGCCTGGCAGATGGCGTTCGGCAGCGCCGGCCTGATCGTCATCGCGCTGCTGGCCGACGAGCGCACGTTCGACTGGAGCGGCCGCTTCGTCGCGATCGTCGCCTACAACGCCGTGCTCGCCTCGGGCCTGGCCTGGCTGCTGTGGTCGACCATCGTCGAGCATCTGCCGACCCAGGTCGCCGGCATGACCAGTCTCGTGATCCCGGTGCTCGGCATCGGTTTCGCCTGGTGGCTGCTCGGCGAACGCCCCGATGCGGCCGAGAGCGCCGGCATCGTGCTGATCTGCCTCGCCCTGCTCGTGATCAACCGGCGCGCCGCGGCGCCGCGTGCATCGCCGCCGGCCGGACGTACCGATCAGCCGCGATAGCCGATGCCGCGCGCCATCAGCGCGGCCAGCAGCGGCAGCAGTGCGACCAGGTGCAGCTCGACCAGCACCAGCAGGCGGATCCGGCGCCGCTCCTGCGCCGGCAGCGGCCAGGCCGGATCGGCCCGGCGCAGACGCCGCCAGCGCAGGAAGGCGCGGGTCGGTGCGATCGACAGCAGGCCGATCAGCACGAACAGGCCGATCTTGGCGTGGAACACCGGGTTGCCGAAGTAGAACGCCGCCGGCTTGGCGCCGAACAGCAGCCGTCCGGCGCCGCTCGCGAACACGGCGCCCGCGGCGATGAAATAGCCGATGTCGATGCGGACCAGAAAGTCCGGATCGGGCGCGACGTCCTTGCGTCGCAGCAGCAGATACTCGCAGAGCAGATAGCCGGCCAGCATCAGGATGCTCGCGTAATGCGCATAGGCGAGCAGGGCGTCGGTCCACATCGTCAGATTCTCCCCGGGTCGGCCGGCGGCAGCCCGCGGCGTCGCCGAGCGCGCGCGTCGATCGCGGGCCGGTCCGCGCCGCGTCGGCGCTTCGCTAGGACAGCCACGGCAAGTGATCCAGATCGACGTTGCCGCCGCTCAGCACGACGCCGACGCGGCGTCCGGCGAACGCGGAGCGGTGACGCAGGATCGCCGCCAGCACCGTCGCGCTGGACGGCTCGACGACGATCTTGAGCCGCTCCCAGATCAGCCGCATCGCCGTGACGACCTCGGCGTCGGATACCGGCAGCACGTCGACCGCGTAGCGCTGCAGCAGTTCGAAGTTGACCGCGCCGATCAGTCCGCGCAGACCGTCGCAGATCGTCTCCGGCGTCAGGTCGGTCACGCGCCGGCCGGCACGCAGCGAGCGCAGCGCGTCGTCGGCACCCTCGGGCTCGGCCGCGAACAGCTGCGCCGAAGGCAGCAGCGCGGCGGTCGCCACGGCGGTGCCTCCGATCAGGCCGCCGCCGCCGATCGGCGCGATGACCGCATCGAACGGGCCGGCCTGCTGGATCATCTCGAGTGCTGCGGTGCCCTGACCGGCGATCACCTGCGGATCGGTGTACGGATGGACCAGGGTCGCACCGATCCCGGCGACCAGCGCGGCCGCCGCGGCTTCGCGCGCGGCCATCGTCGGCGCGCAGCGATGCAGGACCGCGCTGTAGGCCGCGATGCCGGCGAGCTTGGCCGCGACCGCGCCCTCCGGCACGACGACGTGCGCGGCGATGCGGCGCGTGCGGGCGGCCAGCGCCAGGGCTGCGCCGTGATTGCCGGACGAATGGGTCACCACGCCGTGCCGCGCACGAATCTCGTCGAGCGACCACACCGCGTTGCAGGCGCCGCGAAACTTGAAGGCGCCCACGCGCTGGAAGTTCTCGCACTTGAACACCAGCTCGGCGCCGGCTAGCGCGTCGAGGCTGCTCGATCGCAGGATCGGCGTCGACGCAGCGAACGGCGCGATGCGCCGTGCGGCGGCTTCGACGGCGGAGAAGTCGGGAATCGCCTCGTTCATCAGGATCACGCCGGCAGTCGGGCCAGCGACGATACACGCGGGCAGTTTTCGCATGCTAGTGTGACCGCCGCGCACCTCGTGCCGCGGCCGCCGCCGCACGCTGCGCGCTTCGCCACGACCTGCCGCCGATCGCGCCGTCCCTCCATGTCCACTGCCGCCACGCCGGTCCGACTCGGCGACTATCGACCGCCCGACTGGCGCATCACCGACGTCGATCTGATCTTCGATCTGGCCGCCGCCGAGACGATCGGGGAG
>VFQU01000801.1_pt1 | contig 22829 bp, 21 predicted proteins | sample 3512311 | NCBI WGS metagenome assembly VFQU01 (sample SAMN10412377, study PRJNA504923) | tailings metagenome | isolation source: Relicate 3 Philex TSF3 active mining site | place: Philippines: Tuba, Benguet | collected 2017-08-29
CGATCTTGGCGATGGCGTCTCCGACGCCTCCGGCGCCGACAAGCAGAATCCTCATACCCTCATGTTATCCAGATGGACAACAAGAGCGCCACCCTCTTTTCGCTACGCCATCGCCGGACGCTCTCCGCACGCTCGCCGCGGCCTCGCCGCGGTCAGCGCTCGAGCGGCGGCACCGTTCGCGGGCGCACGAAGAGCCACAGGCTCGCGATCGACACCAGTGAGGTCGCGGCCATCACGGACCCCATCGGCACGGCGTTGGCGATGCCGAACAGGCCGACGATGGGCGACAGCAGACCGGCGAGCCCGAAGTTCATGGCGCCGAGCAGCGACGCGGCCGTTCCCGCCTCACTGCCGTGGTTGACCAGCGCGAGCGCCTGCACCATCGGGAAGCCGAAGCCGCACGCCGTGATGAAGAACCACAGCGGCACCACCGTTCCCCAGAAGCCGGCCCCGGCCAGGTCGAGCACGATGATCGCCGCAGAGCTGCCGAGAAGCACGAGCGTCGACACCGCGAGGATCCACTGCGGGGGGATGCGGCGCGCGAGCCGCGCGCTGACCTGCACCCCCGCGACCACACCGATCGAGTTCATCGCGAAAAGCAGCCCGTAGGCCTGCGGGTCGAGGCCGTACACCTCCTGGAAGAGGAACGGTGAGGCCGACAGGTAGGCGAACAGGCCCGAGAAGGACATGCCGCCGATGAGGGCGACACCGATGAAGATGCGGTCGGCGAACAGCGCACGGTACCGGCCGCGGATGCTCGCGAAACCGGCACCGACCCGCCGCTCGGGCGGCAGCGTCTCGACGATGAGCAGGCTCGCCGCGATGACGATGACCACCCCGTAGGCCGCGAGCACGACGAACAGGCCGCGCCACGGCATGACGAGCAGCAGCTGGGAGCCGATCACCGGGGCCAGGATCGGCGCGAGCCCGTTGACGAGCGACAGGCGCGAGAGCATCCGCACGAGCGGATACCCGCCGAAGAGGTCGCGCACGGTCGCCATCGCGACCACACCGCCCGCGGCCGCGCCGAAGCCCTGCAGCACGCGGAAGACCATGAGCCAGGTGACGTCGGGGGCGAGCGCGACGCCGAGGCTCGCGACGACATGGAGGCTCGTGGCGAGGATGAGCGGCAGCCGGCGGCCGACCGCGTCGCTCCACGGGCCGACCAACAGTTGCCCGAAGGCGAAGCCGACCGTGGTCGCCGTGAGCGTCAGCTGGATCACCGCCGTCGAGACGGCGAGGTCGGCCTCCACCTGGGGGAAGGCGGGGAGGTAGAGGTCGATCGTGAAGGGGCCGAGTGCGGTCAGCGCTCCGAGCACGATGACGTAGAGGGCCCGCTGGCGCCGGGTGAGCAGATCTCCGGGGTGCACGACGGACAACACGGGCTACGAGAGCGCCGCGAGCCCCTGCTCGACGTCGGCGACCAGGTCGGCGACGTCCTCGATGCCGACCGACAGGCGCACGATCGCGTCGCTCACCTCCAGCTCGGTGCCCCGCACCGAGGCGTGCGTCATGGCGCTCGGGTAGTTCACGAGCGACTCGACGCCGCCCAGCGACTCGGCGAGCTGGAAGACGTGCAGCCCCTCGGCGAAGGCGCGCGCGGCCGCGGCGCCGCCAGCCAGCTCGAGCGACAGCATCCCGCCGAACAGGCGCATCTGCCGCGCGGCGAGGTCGTGCCCGGGGTGCGAGGGCAGGCCCGGGTAGTAGACCCGGCTGACGGCCGGATGCCCCTGCACGGCTTCCGCGATCGCCAGAGCATTGGCCGAGTGGCGCTCCATGCGCACGGCCAGCGTCTTGATGCCGCGCGAGGTGAGCCACGCATCCATGGGGCCGGAGACCGCCCCGGCCGCGAACTGCTGGAACTGCACCTGCTCGGCCAGCTCGGTGTCGTTCGTCACCACCGCCCCGCCGAGCACGTCGGAGTGCCCGCCGAGGTACTTGGTCGTCGAGTGCACGACGACGTCGGCCCCGAGCACGAGCGGCTGCTGCAGGTACGGCGTGGCGAAGGTGTTGTCGACCACGACGAGAGCGCCGACCGCGTGCGCGATCTCGGCGAGCGCCGTCACGTCGGTGATCTTCATGAGCGGGTTCGAGGGAGTCTCGAGCCACAGCACCCGCGGGCGCAGCCGCTCGAGGGCCTCGCGCGCGACGGCGAGGTCGCCGAGCTCGACGGTGGTGAGCTCGATCTGCCAGGGCCCGAAGATGCGGCGCACCAGCCGGTGCGTGCCGCCGTAGACGTCGTTGCCCATGAGCACCTGGTCGCCGGGGCGCAGCACCGCGCGCAGCAGGGCGTCCTCCGCAGCGAGCCCGGAGGCGAAGCTGAAGGCGTGGGCGCCTGCCTCGAGCGAGGCGAGCTGCGCCTGCAGGGCGTCGCGGGTCGGGTTGCCGCCGCGGGCGTACTCGTAGCCGCCCCGCAGGTCGCCGATCGAGCGCTGCACGAAGGTGGACGTGAAGTAGACCGGCGGCGTGACCGCACCGGTCGTCGGGTCGAACTCCTGCCCGGCGTGGATCGCGCGGGTGGCGAAGCCCTGCAGGATGTGCGGGTCGGTGGACGCGGCGTCGTGCTCGGTCATGCGGCCCCTCCGGCGAGAGCGGTGATCAGGTCGGTGCGGTTCAGGAGTCCGATCGGGTTGCCCCCGTCGAGCACGAGCAGGGTCTCGGGATGCTGCCCCCCGGCCGCCCGTTCGCCGAAGCGCTCCTGCGCGGCCTGCAGGCTCTCGTGCGCGCCGACCAGCGGCAGGCCCGGGCCCATCGCCGCGGTGATCGGATCGGCCGCGGTCACCGCGCCGCTGGCGAGCGCGCGCAGCAGGGTGCGGGCGTCGACCGCGCCGATGACCTCGCCGAGCACGGCGGGCGGCTCGGCGCTGAGCACCGGCAGGGCCCCGCCGTGCGCCTCGAGCGCCGCGACGGCCTCGGCCACGGTGTGCTCGCGCCGCAGGTGCGCGAGCGGGCGGGCCGGCGTGCCGAGCAGGTCGGCGACGGTCGGCGAGCCGTGCGGGCGGGTGAAGCCGTGGCGGCGCATCCAGCCGTCGTTGAAGATCTTGCCGAGGTAGCCGCGGCCGCCGTCGGGCAGCAGCACGACGACCACGTCGTCGGGGCCGAGCTCGCGGGCCACCTCGAGCGCTCCCTGCGCCGCCATGCCGCACGAGCCGCCGACGAGCAGACCCTCCTCGCGGGCGAGGCGCACGGTGAGGTCGAAGGCCTCCTGGTCGCTGACGGCGACGATGCGGTCGACGACGCTGGGGTCGTAGGCGGCGGGCCAGAAGTCCTCGCCCACCCCCTCGACGAGGTAGGGCCGGCCGGTGCCGCCCGAGTAGACGCTGCCGACCGGGTCGACGCCGACGATCTGCACGCGGCCGCCGGCGCGGTCGGCGCTGACCTCGCGGAGGTAGCGGCCGGTGCCGGTGATGGTGCCGCCGGTGCCGACGCCCGCGACGAAGTGCGTCACGCGCCCCTCGGTGTCGGCCCAGATCTCGGGGCCGGTGGTCTCGTAGTGGCTGCGCGGGCCGTTGGGGTTGGCGTACTGGTTGGGCTTGAACGCGCCCGGGATCTCGCGGGCGAGCCGGTCGCTGACCGAGTAGTACGACTCCGGGTCCTCCGGTGCGACGGCCGTCGGGGTGACGACGATCTCGGCGCCGTAGGCGGTGAGCACGTTGCGCTTGTCCTCGCCGACCTTGTCGGGCAGCACGAACACGCAGCGGTAGCCGCGCTGCTGGGCGACGAGGGCGAGGCCCACGCCGGTGTTGCCGCTGGTCGGCTCGACGATGGTGCCGCCCGGCTTCAGCAGGCCCTCCCGCTCGGCGGCGTCGATGATGCGCGTCGCGATGCGGTCTTTGGCGCTGCCGCCGGGGTTGAGGTACTCGACCTTGGCGAGGACGGTGGCGCTGATGCCCTCCGTGACGCGGTTGAGGCGGACGAGGGGGGTTCCGCCGATGAGATCGACGACCGAATCGGCGTACTTCATGCGCCGAATCTATCAGCGGAGCAGCGCGCGTGACGGGGTGCTCTCGCGCCTCCGGCTCCCAGCAACTCCTGGGGTGATCTGGGATGATGGGAGGAGGCGTGCGCGCCGAATCCCCTGCCCTCCCGCCCGACAGGAGCCCCCGTGCCGGACAGCACCTCCGACCTGACCGTCAAGCAGCAGCGCGAGCAGCGCCGTGCCGAGAAGGTCGCCGCCCTCAAGGCGAAGCAGGCCCGCGAGAAGCGCAACCAGCGCCTCGGGCTCATCGGCGCGATCGTCGGCGGCGCGGCCGTGGTGGCGATCATCGTGGGCGTCGTGGTGACCTCGGCCACCCCGCCGGTCGACCCGGCCACGATCGAGATCGAGGGGCTCGAGACCTTCGACGGCCTCGAGTCGCTGCACGTGCAGACCGCCGTCGACTACACGATGACGCCGCCCGCCGGCGGACCGCACAACCCCTCCTGGCTGAACTGTGGCATCTACGAGGAGGAGGTGCCGGCCGAGTACGCGGTGCACTCGCTCGAGCACGGCGCCGTCTGGGTGACCTACGACCCCGAGCAGGTGCAGGGCGCCGATCTGGATGCCCTCCGCGACGCGATGCCGCGCAGCTACATCATCCTCTCGCCGTTCCCGGGCCTGGAGAGCCCGGTCGTCGCGAGCGCCTGGGGCGTGCAGGTGGCGCTCGACGGCGTCGACGACCCGCGCCTGCGCGAGTTCATCATCAAGTACCGCCAGTCGCCCGACGCCCCCGAGCCGGGAGCGCTCTGCAGCCAGGCTCTCGACGGTCCGGGCAAGATCTCCTGACCATGAGCGCGACGGCCGCGACCACGGCGGAGCCGGCGTCCCCCAGCGGAACGACGGCTCCCCCGCTCGGCCGCACCCGGCTGGCGGTGGTCGGGGTGATCCTCGTTCTCGTGGCCCTCGTCGCCGGGGTGCTGCTCGGCCGGGTGACCGCCGGAGCGGCCGCACCGATGCCGGGCGAGAGCAGCGCGGAGGCGGGCTTCGCGCGCGACATGCAGGTGCACCACGGCCAGGCCGTCGAGATGTCGCTGCTCGTGCGCGACCGGAGCGACGACCCTGAGATCCGCCTGCTCGCTCTCGACATCGCGACGGCGCAGACCCAGCAGCAGGGCCAGATGTTCGCCTGGCTCGCGATGTGGGGCCTGCCGCAGACCTCCGCGGAGCCCGAGATGGAGTGGCTGTCGCGCCCCGTCATCGACGGCTCGGCCGGGCACGAGGGCCACGGCGGCCACACCCCCGGCGAGCCCATGCCGGGCGTCGCGACCTTCGAGCAGATGCAGGCGCTGCAGGACGCGACGGGGGTCGAGGCCGAGCGCATCTTCTTGGAGCTCATGATCGCGCACCATCAGGGCGGGGTCGAGATGGCGGAGGCCGTGCTGGCTCGCAGCGACAACCCGCAGGTTCGGGCGCTCGCCGAGGGCATGGTGCAGCTGCAGCAGAAGGAGCTCGACTACATGGCCGAGCTTCTCGCCGCCCGCAGCTAGCCCCGCCTAGACGGGCGGGGCCGCGGCGGCAGCCTGCTCTGCGACCAGGCGCGCGTACAGCCCGCGCTGCGCAAGAAGCGCGGCGTGGGCACCGCTCTCGACGATGCGGCCGCGATCGACGACGTGGATCTCGTCCGCGCCGATGATGGTCGAGAGCCGATGGGCGATTGCGATCGTCGTGCGGCCGCTCGCCGCCGAGTCGAGCGCGCGTTGCACGACGCGCTCCGAGACCGCATCGAGCGCGCTCGTCGCCTCGTCGAGGATCAGCACCGGGGGGTCCTTGAGCAGCACGCGCGCGATGGCCACCCGCTGCTTCTCCCCGCCGGAGAGGCGATAGCCGCGCTCGCCGACGACGGTGTCGTAGCCGTCGGGGAAGCCCGCGATCGTGTCGTGGATGCTGGCCGCACGGCACGCCGCCTCGAGCTCCGCATCCGTCGCATCGGGTTTCGCGTAGCGGAGGTTCTCGGCGATGCTCGCGTGGAAGAGGTAGGTCTCCTGGCTGACGATGCCGATGCTGGCGATGAGGGATGCCCGCCGCAGTCGCCGCACGTCGACGCCGCCGACCTCGACGCTGCCGCCGGTGACCTCGTGCAGGCGCGGGATCAGGTACGAGATGGTCGTCTTGCCCGCGCCGGAGGGGCCGACGAAGGCGACGAAGCGCCCGGGCTCGATGGTCAGGCTCACCCCGTCGAGCGTCGGCAGAGCCTCCGAGGGGGCGTCGGGGTAGCGGAACACGACATCGTTCAGCCGCACCCGCCCGCGCTGGGCGGGGTCGGGCTCGACCGCGTCGGGGGCATCGGTGATGCGCGGCTGCAGGTCGAGGTACTCGAAGATGCGGGCGAACAGGGCGCCCGAGGTCTGCAGATCGAGGGCCACCCGCATCAGGCCCATGAGCGGGAAGGTGAGGCGGGCCTGCACCGTGGTGAAGGCGACGATCGTGCCCGCGGTCACGGCGACATCCTGCTGCAGCAGCCAGGCGGCCGCGAGGTAGACGACGGCCGGGATCACCGAGAGGAACACGTTGACCATGGCGAAGAACCACTGGCCGCTCATCGCCAGCCGCACCTGCAGGTCGCGCTGGCGCGCATTCTCGACGCGGTAGCGCTCGACCTCGGCGCCCTGCTGGTCGAAGCTCTTCGCGAGCAGGATGCCCGAGACGCTCAGGGCCTCCTGCGTGATGGCGGTCATGTCGCTCAGCGACTCCTGCGTCGCCGTGGCGATGCGGGCGCGCACCTGGCCCACCCGGCGCTGGGCGATGACGAGCACTGGCAGCAGCACGACCGCGGCGATGGTCAACTGCCAGCTCAGCAGGAGCATCGCGACGAGTGCGGCGATGACCGTGACCGTGTTGCCGATGACGCTCGAGACCGTGTTGCTCAGCACGCCGGCGACCCCGCCGACGTCGTTCTGCAGGCGCGACTGGATCACGCCGGTCTTGGTGCGGGTGAAGAAGGCGAGCTCCATGGCCTGGAGGTGGGCGAACAGGCGCACCCGCAGCTGCGCCATGACGCTGTTGCCGACCGTGGCGGTGAGGTGGGTCTGCGCGATGCCGAGGCCGGCCGAGACCACCCACAGCGCGAGCATCGCTCCGACCAGCTGCAGCAGCACCGGCACGTTCGGGGTGCCCTCGGGCGGGAAGAGCCCAACGTCGAAGGCCTGCTGGGTCAGCAGCGGCGGCAGCACGCTGAGCGCGGCCGAGACCAGCACGAGCGCGATCGTGATCGCGAGCGCCGTGCGGTGCGGGCGGAACAGCTCCGCGATACGACCGAGCAGGTTGGGGATGCGCGGCGCCTGCGCGTTGGCCGCCCGCTGTGCGGCGTGGTCGCCGCCCGACACGCGCGACCCCCGGCCGCCCCCACCCATGCTCATGCTGCGAGCCTAGGCGGGACCACCGGGGGTCGACGCCGTGGCCGGATCAGCCCTTCGTCGAGCCCGCCAGCAGGCCGCGCACGAAGTAGCGCTGCAGGCTGAAGAACACGATCAGCGGGATGACGAGCGAGATGAACGCCGCCGCGGGCAGTCGCTCGGTGTTGCGCCCGAAGTTGCCGACCAGCTCGGCGAGGCGCTGCGTCAGCGGAGCCACGTCGGCGGTGCCGCCCGAGAACACGAGCGCCACGAGGAGGTCGTTCCAGACCCAGAGGAACTGGAAGATGCCGATCGACGCGAGAGCGGGCAGCGACAGCGGGATGATGATCCGGAAGAAGATCTGGGTGTGGTTCGCGCCGTCGACGCGCGCCGCCTCGATCACCTCCGCGGGGATCTCGCTGATGAAGTTGTGCAGCAGGAAGATGCACAGCGGCAGGCCGAAGATCGTGTGGGCGATCCACACCGCGGGGAAGGTGCCGCTGATGCCGAGCACCTCGCTGAAGATCTGCAGCAGCGGGATGAGCGCCATCTGCAGCGGCACGATCTGCAGCGCGAAGATCAGCACGAAGAGCGGTGCCGAGCCGCGGAACTTGATCCACGCGAATGCGTAGGCGGCCATCGTGGCGAGGATGATCGGGAACAGCGCGGCCGGGATCGCGATCACGAGCGAGTTGACGAAGTACGACCCCAGGTTCGCCGAGGAGGCGCCCTGGATGGTCAGCACGTCGGCGTAGTTCTCGAGCGTGAAGCTCGGGCTGACGAAGATGTTCCACCAGCCGTTGGTGCGGATCTCCTCTGGGGTGCGGAACGACGACACCAGCAGACCGAAGGTCGGGATCGTCCAGATCACGGCGATGACGATCGCGGCGGCGGTCGCCCACGGCGACGTCAGGCGGTCCTTCACCCGGCGCGCCTTGCCGCCACCGGCGGCCACGGCGATCGCCCGGGTGCTGGTCTGCTCGGCGGCAACGGACGCAGCGGCGGGGGCGCTCATCGGATCTCCTTCTGCTTGCGCATGACGCGCACGTTGTAGAGCACGATCGGCAGGACCATAACGAACAGCACGACGGCGAGCGCCGAGCCGTAGCCCGTCTCTCCGCGGTTGAAGGCCTGCGTGTACATCTCGTTGGCGACGACCGAGGTGTTGAAGTTGCCGCCCGTCATCGCGCGGACGATGTCGAAGACCTTCAACGTCGCGATCGAGATCGTGGTGACGACCACGACGAGGGTGCCGCGGATGCCCGGGACGGTCACGTTCCAGAACGACTGCCAGGCGTTCGCGCCGTCGAGCCGAGCGGCCTCAATGATCTCCACCGGCACGCCCTTGATGGCCGCCGACAGCAGCACCATCGCGAAACCGGTCTGGATCCAGACCATCACGACGATGAGGAAGAAGGTGTTCCACGGCGAGTTGACGAGGAACGGCTGCGGATCCTGCCCGAGCCAGACCAGGATCTGGTTGAGCAGACCGATCTGCTCGCTGAAGCCCACCTCGCGGTATTCGTACATGAAGCGCCAGATGATGCCGGCACCGACGAACGAGATCGCCATGGGCATGAACACGAGCGACTTGAGCACCTTCTCGCCGTGCGACTTGTCGATGAAGACGGCGTAGGCGAGGCCGAAGATCGTCGACAGCAGAGGCACCAGCGCCACCCAGATGAGGGTGTTGATGATCACGATCGTGATCTCGGGCTGGGTGAACATCCAGACGAAGTTGTCGAGACCGACCCACTCGGAGCCGTTCGCCGTCTGGCGGCTGAAGAAGGCGAGGATCGTGGTGCGGATCGCCGGATACACGAGGCCCACGGCGAGCAGGATCAGCGCGGGGCTGAGGAACGCGGCGAGCTGCAGGAAGTCCCTGCCGCGCTTCGGGGCTCGATCGGCGAGGAACAGCACGATGCCGACGACCGCCGCGAATGCAGCCAGGCCGAGGAACATCACCCCGAACTTCTCGAACAGGTCGGACCAGAATTCCATACCGGATCAAACCTCCATTGGTTTGGGTGGACTTTCACGCTACCTGACAGACCGGCCCATCGGACAAGGTTCGTCCGATGGGCCGGCCATCAGTTGTTCAGCTCGCGCTGAGGGTTACTGCGGGAACGTCGCGTCGATGGAGCGGAGGACCTCCGCGGTCGGCGTGCCGTTCACCCAGTCGACCATGCCGGTCCAGAACGAGCTGGTGCCGACGGCGGCGGGCATGAGGTCGGAGGCGTCGAAGCGGAAGATCGTGTCCTCCCCCTGCAGGATCTCGATCGACTGGCGACCGAGCTCCGAGCCGGCGAGCGACGGGTCGAGACCCTTGTTCGCCGAGATGACGCCACCGCGCGAGACGCGCTCGTTGGCGAAGGTGTCGCTCGACAGGTAGGCCTGCAGAGCGGCGGTCGCCTCGCGGTCGTTGAACGCGGCCACGAACTCGCCACCACCGGTGACGGCCGAGGGGTCGCCCTCCGCGATCGGCGGGGTCAGGAACGCCCAGACGTCGCCGTCAGGAGCGACCGTCACGCCCTCGCCCCACTGAGCCTCGTAGAACGAAGCCTGGTGGTGCATCGAGCAGGTGCCGTCGAGGATCGACAGGCCGCCGTCCTGGAAGGTGGTGGTGACGATCGACTGCACGCCACCGAATCCGCCGTTGACGTAGTCGGGGTTGAGCAGGATCTCGCCGACGAGGTCGAACGCCTCGGTGATCTCGGGCGAGTCGAACTTCAGGTCACCCGCGACCCACTGGTCGTAGGCCTCGGGGCCGGAGTTGCGGAGCACGAGGTCCTCGACCCAGTCGGTGCCGACCCAGCCGGTGGCGTCGCCCGAGCCGAAGCCGACGCACCAGGGGCGGTACGGGCCGTCGTTGCGCTCGGTCATCTGCTCGGTGAGGTCGAGCATCTCCTGGTAGGTCGTCGGGATCTCGTAGCCGTTCTCCTCGAAGTCGGCCGGCGAGTACCAGATGTAGCCCTTGACGCTGGCGAGCAGCGGCGCGGCGTAGAAGGTGCCGTCGACGGTGCCGTAGCCCTTCCACGACTCGCTCCAGAACTCGTCGACGTTGGCCTCGACCGCGGCGGGCGCGGGCACGACGTAGCCGTCGGCGATGAGGCGCTGCAGCAGACCCGGCTGCGGGATGATCATCAGGTCGGGGGCGTCACCGGCAGCGGCGCGCACGTTGATCTGCGTCTCCGCCTCCTGGGTGCCGTTGTACTCGACCGTGATGCCCGTGCAGGCCTCGAAGTCGGCCATGCTCTCGACGAGCGCGTCAGCCTCGGTGTCGATGATCGTCGCGTACAGCTCGACGCTCTCGCCCTCGAAGGTGCCGTAGGCCTCGTAGGCCGAGCAGTCGACGTCGCCGCCGGCGCCCGGGTCGGTCTCGGCCGCGCAGCCCGCGAGCACGAGGCTCAGGGCTCCCAGGGCCGCAGCAGGCGCGATCAGCCTGCGTCGGAGAGTGGAACTCATTGTTTCCTCCTCGTTGAGGTCGGTCAGCGCGCCGATCGACGCGCGTGGTGGTGTGGGTGGTGCAAGAGATGGAATTCGGCGTCAGACGGGCCCTGGGACACGTCGTCGGGAACCGGTTCCAGGTGTCACCGTACGTCACGCCCTCCGCATGCGCAACCCGTCACCGGCGGGCCGTTACCGTTCTGTTGCCGAACTCTCCCCGAGCATCCAGTGAACCGGTCGCGGGAGAGGGCGTGAGGAACCGCTCTCACATGGCATCGGTTCCACAACGGGCTCTTTGCGGTTACACTGACCGCACGGCCGGCCCGGCGACCCGCGCACCCGCGGGGCCGGAGGGCCGTGCACCCCCATGACCGTCCAATGAAGGGCCCGGCGCCATGAGCATCCTCGCCGACGTCGCGCGCATCGCTGGCGTGTCGAAGTCGACGGCGTCGCGGGCCCTCAGCGGCCGGGGGTACGTCTCCGACGAGACCCGCAGGCGGGTCGAGGAGGCCGCCGCCGAGCTCGGCTACGTCGTCTCGTCCACCGCCGCGAGTCTCGTCACGGGGCGCACGCGCAACGTCGGCGTCGTCATCCCGTACATCAACCGCTGGTACTTCGCCGAGGTTCTCGAGGGCATCGAGGCGGCCCTGATCCGATCGGGCTACGACCTCACCCTCTACCGGCTGAGCACCGACCGCGAGCTCCGCCGACGCGTCTTCGACTACTTCCTCGTGCGCAAGCGCGTCGACGCGGTGATCTCGGTCGCGATCGACCTCAGCCCGCACGAGGTGCAGATGCTGCAGGCCCTCGGCAAGCCCCTCGTCGGTATCGGCGGGCGCATCGACGGCATCCCCTCGCTCTCGATCGACGACGTCGAGACGGCACGCCTCGCGACCGAGCACCTGCTGAGCCTGGGCCACCGGCGCATCATGCACGTCGGCGGAGACCAGAACGAGCAGATGGACTTCCGCGTGCACTCGCAGCGGTACACCGGCTTCGCGCAGGCGCTGCGCGACGCCGGGGTCACGGTCGAGGACGACTTCCGGCAGGCCGACTTCTCGATCGAGGGCGGCTATGCCGTGGGGCTCGCGGTGCTGGGCGACCCTCGCACGCGCCCGACGGCCATCTTCGCCGGGTGCGACGAGATCGCGATCGGCATCACCGTGGCGGCCCGGCAGCTCGGCATCGGGATTCCGAGCGAGCTGTCGATCATCGGCGTCGACGGGCATCCCCTCGCCGAGATGTTCGGGCTCACGACCCTCGCGCAGCATCCGGGTGCGCAGGGCGCGCGGGCGGTCGATCTGCTGCTCGGGCAGCTCGAGCACGCCGACGCGGCGCCCCCCGACGAGCACCTGCTGCTGCCGACGGCGCTCACCGTGCGCACGAGCACGGCCGCGCGCCGCGTGCCGACCACCTGAACCCGCCCCGAACGCGAACGAGCCCCGCACCGTCATCACGACGGGCGGGGCTCGCGCAGTTCAGCAGACGCTGGCCGGAAGGCCGGTGACTACTTGAGCACCACCGTGGCGCCGGCCTCCTCGAGCTGGGCCTTGGCCTTGTCGGCGGTCTCCTTGTTGACACCCTCGAGCACGACGCCGGGGGCGCCGTCGACCAGGGCCTTGGCCTCGCCGAGGCCGAGGCTCGTGAGCGCGCGGACCTCCTTGATGACCTGGATCTTCTTGTCGCCGGCGGCCTCGAGCACGACGTCGAACGACGACTTCTCCTCGACCTCCTCGGCGGGGGCGCCGCCACCGGCGGCGGGGGCGGCCGCGACGGCGACCGGCGCGGCGGCGGTGACCTCGAAGACCTCCTCGAACTTCTTCACGAACTCGCTGAGCTCGATGAGCGAGAGCTCCTTGAACGCCTCGATGAGCTCGTCAGTGGTGAGCTTGGCCATGATTTCTCCTTTGTAGCGGGGTTGGTGTGGTGTGTCGTCGACCGGTCAACGCCTAGGCGTTGCCGGACTCCTGCTTCTGCCGCAGCGCGTCGACCGCACGGGCGGCCTGCGCGAGGGGCGCGTTGAACATGTAGGCGGCACCGAAGAGCGAGGCCTTGACGGCACCGGCCAGCTTGGCCAGCACCACCTCACGGCTCTCGAGCTCGGCGAGCTTCATGACATCGGCGGCCGAGAGCGCGTTACCGTCGAAGTAACCGCCCTTCACCACCAGGTTGGGGTTCGCCTTGGCGAAGTCACGCAGGGCCTTGGCCACGGTCACGGGGTCGCCGTGAACGAAGGCCAGGGCCGACGGGCCGGCGAGCATGTCATCGAGCGAGTCGATGCCTGCCTGGTTGGCCGCGATCTTGGTGAGCGTGTTCTTCACCACGGCGTACGACGCGTCGGCACGGAGATTCGTGCGCAGCTGCTTGAGCTGCGCCACCGTGAGACCGCGGTACTCGGTGAGCAGGACGGCAGTCGAGCTGGAGAACAACTCCTTCAGCTCGGCGACCGATGCTTCCTTGTTCGCCATGGTGCTCCTCTGGTTGGAATTCGAGTTCTGCCGCGACCGCTTTACGCAGTGCCACCCGGAGCGCACATGGGAGAAGGCCCGGCGCATGCGCACGAGCCTTCGGCGAGCATCCGATTCAGATCACGGATGCCCGATGTCAGTTCACACACCTGCGCGGGTCGTCGCCCCTCCCGTGAGGGAGTGCACGAGCCTTCGATCGGCGCCCCTGCGAGCAGGCGCTCCGATGACCAGCGGTCTACGGCAAGAGGCCAGCATACGGCACGCCGCGCCCGGCGACCAAAACGGCGCCGCCCGACCGGACCGGTCGGCCGTCTGCTCAGTCGACGGCGTCGAGCCAGGAGTGCCGCGGCGCGTAGCCGAGGTCGCGCCGTGCGGCGTCGATCGACAGCAGCGTCTGGCGCCCGACGAGCGGCCGCGAGACCGGGACGCCCGGGAACTGCTCGGCGAGCAGGTCGGCCGAGTCGCGCCGCATGACGGTGTCGGCTGCGGCGACGATGTACGTCGCGTAGCCGGGCCCGCGCACGGCGAGCGCACGCTCGACGGCGTGGGCGCCATCGCGGCGGTCGATGTAACCCCAGAGGTTCCAGCGCCGCGCGGCCGCGTCGTGCTGCCAGCTCTCGAACGCGGCGTAATCCTCAGGCGCCATGACGTTGCTGAACCGCAGGCCCGTGATCGAGAGCTTCGGGTCGAGTCGGCAGAGCTTCCGGCCGAGCTCCTCCTCGAGGTGCTTGCCGATCGCGTACATGAAGTTGGGCCGCACCGGCTGGCTCTCGTCGATGGGCACCGCAGGCGGAGCCTCATCGAGGGGCAGCCCGAGCAGCGTCTCGCTCGAGGCGTGCACGATGCGGGCGATGCCGGCGCGGCGGGCGGCCTGGAACACCGCGATCGTCATCGCGAGGTTGTCCTGCAGCAGCGCCGTATCGGGGCGGATGCCCGGGGCCGGGCTCGCGGCGAGGTGCACGACGGCGTCGAGGCGGTCGTAGCGCTCCTCGACGCCGGCGAGGGCATCCAGCACCTGGCCCGTGTCGGTGAGGTCGACCCGCACGAAGCCCTCACCTGGGGCGCCGACGGCGTCGAGCCCGGTCACGGAGTGGCCGGTCTCGACCAGGTGGGCGACGACGGCCTGCCCGAGCTTGCCGGAGGACCCGGTGACGGCGATGCGCATGCCGCGAGCCTACGCGCTGGGCGCGACCGAGGTGTCGGGGGCGGCAGGGCCGCCCGGGGCGGTGTCGGCAGCGGAAGGGCCGGCCCCGGCGGGCGCTAGCGGCAGGCTGACGCGGAAGACTGTCTCGCCGGGTCGCGACGAGGCGGCCACCTCTCCCCCGTGGGCCTGCACGACGGCGGCGACGATCGCGAGCCCGAGGCCCGTCGAGCCCGTGGCGCGCGAGCGCGAGGTGTCGGCGCGGGCGAACCGCTGGAACAGCACGCCCTGCACCTCGGCGGGGATGCCCGGACCGGTGTCGGTCACGGTGACGATGGCGCGGCCCTCGAGGGTGCCGAGCGCGGCCGTGACCCGGGTGCCCTCGGGCGTGTGCACCCGGGCGTTGGCGAGCAGGTTGGCGACGACCTGGTGCAGCCGGTGCTGGTCGCCGATGACGGTGACCGCGCGGTCGGGCACCCGCACCACCCAGTCGTGCGCGGGCGAGGTGGCGCGGGCGTCGGCGAGGGCATCCGTCAGCAGGGCCGCGAGGTCGACCGGGTCGCGCCGCAGCGCGCGCCCCTCGTCGAGCCGGGCGAGCAGCAGGAGGTCGTCGACGAGGGCGGACATCCGCACCGACTCCGACTCGATGCGCGACAGCGCGTGCCGGATGTCGTCGGGAAGCTGGTGCCCGGTGCGCCGGGTCAGCTCGCTGTAGCCGCGGATCGCGGCGAGCGGCGTGCGCAGCTCGTGACTGGCGTCGGCGACGAACTGGCGCACCTTCTGCTCGCTCGCCTGCCGGGCGTCGAAGGCGCTCTGCACGTGCTCGAGCATGCGGGTGAAGGCGGCGCCGAGCTGACCGACCTCGGTGCTCGGGTCGGTGTCGAGGGTCGGCAGGCGGTCGGCGAGCGCGACGGTTCCGCGGTCGAGGGGCAGCTGGGTGACGGCGGTCGCGGCCTCGCGCACCCGGGTCAGTGGGCGCAGCCCGAGGCGGACCACCTCGCGCCCGGCGACGGCCGCGACGACGAGGATGCCCGCGAGCACGGCGGCGATGACGGCGGCCAGGCGGGCCGTGGTCGCGGTGACGTCGGCGGTGGAGAGGCCGACGATGAGCACCGTCTCGCGGTCGGTCGGGGTGGCGAGCACGCGGAACTCGCCGAGCCCGCCGGGCAGGCGTACCGTGGCCGGTTCGCCGAGCGTGCGCGCGGCGATCACCCGCACCTGCACCTGGCTGAGCTCGCGCACGGTGGCGTCGTCGTCGAGGTACGCGGCGACCGCGGTGCCGTCGCGCTGCACGACCCCGATGAGCGAGCCGGTGGGCAGGCCCGGCCCCTCGAAGCTCTGGGCGGGCCCGCGGCCGGGCGCGGCGATGTTCTCGATGCGCTGCGCGATGATGCGCAGCTCGTCGTCGAGCTGGGAGACGAGGTTGGCGCGGAGGAAGTAGACGCTGAGCACGCCGATGGCGAGGGTCGCCATCATGAGCAGCACGAGCACGCCGGCGACGAGCCGCTTCTGCAGCGACCACCCGCTGCCCGCGAGCGGGTGCTCGGGCGGCGTGACGCCGCGCATCAGCCGACGGGCTTGATCATGTACCCGACGCCGCGCACGGTGTGGATCATGGCCGGGCCGAGGGTGTCGATCTTCTTGCGCAGGTACGAGATGTAGATCTCGACGATGCTCGAGCGGCCGCCGAAGTCGTAGCTCCAGACGCGGTCGAGGATCTGCGCCTTCGACAGCACGCGCTTGGGATTGCGCATGAGGTAGCGCAGCAGCTCGAACTCGGTGGCGGTGAGCTCGATCTCGGTGTCGCCGCGGCGCACCTCGTAGCTCTCCTCGTTGAGCACGAGATCGCCGACGCGGATCTCCGGGTCGGCCCGCTCGCTGACCACGAGGGAGCTGCGGCGGATGAGGCCGCGGAGTCGGGCGACGAGCTCCTCGAGGCTGAAGGGCTTGGTGACGTAGTCGTCGCCGCCGGCGGTGAGCCCGACGACGCGATCATCGACCGAGTCCTTCGCGGTGAGGAAGAGCACGGGCACATCGTTGCCGTCGGCGCGCATCCGGCGCAGCACCTCGAGGCCGTCGATGTCGGGGAGCATGATGTCGAGCACGACGATGTCGGGCTTGTGCTCGCGCGCGTGCTGCAGGGCCTGCTGGCCGGTCAGCGCGGTGCGGACATCCCAGCCCTCGTACTTGAGCGCCATCGAGACGAGGTCGCTCAGGGAGGGCTCGTCGTCGACCACCAGGGCCCGCACGGGCGAACCGTCGGGGCGGGTGAGGCGCGGGGTCTCGGGCAGCTCGTCGTCGCTCATGCCTCCATTCAGGCGCAGGTTCCTATGAACGGGCTTTGAGCACGCTATGCCCGCGAGGGCGCCCGATCCGCCCGGATGCCGGGGGATGAGGAGAGCCCCGGCCACATGGGGGGATGCGGGCCGGGGCTCTGCGCCGGGCACGAGCGGCCGCGGCGCGGTCGGTCGGGTCGATCGGGCGCGATCAGGCGCGGTGCGCTCCGCGCGAGCGACGACCCGTGCCGGCGATGGCGACCATCAGCCCGAAGAAGCCGACGATCGACAGGATCAGGATCAGGGGGAGGGTCATCGGGAGCTCCAGCACGGATTCGGGGGAACAGTGGGGCTCACCGGTTCGGGTCCGGTGTCCGCACTGTGGGGGACTCGGTTCGTCCCCCGCATCCAGTGTGCGTTTTCCGAACATCATGCGCGCGCCCCACTATGGGGGTGGGTCGCTTTCACTTTTCGGGCGCTCGGCGCCCCGCGCTCAGTCCTGGTTCGAGAAGGCGGCGTCGAACGACTGCTCGGGCAGGTCCCACAGCAGCGAGCGCACGAACTCCGCGGCCTCGGCCGCCCCGTGCAGGCGGCTCATGCCGGCGTCCTCCCACTCGATCGAGATGGGGCCGCTGTAGCCGATCGCCTTGAGCGCGCGGAAGGAGTCCTCCCACGGCACGTCGCCGTGGCCGGTGGAGACGAAGTCCCAGCCGCGCTTCGGGTCGCCCCATGCCAGGTGCGAGCCCAAGACGCCCGCGCGGCCGTTGCGCGGCCGCACCCGGGTGTCCTTGCAGTCGACGTGGTAGATGCGATCGGCGAAGTCGACGATGAAGCCGACCGGATCGATGTTCTGCCACATCATGTGCGAGGGGTCCCAGTTGAAGCCGAAGGCCTCGCGGTGGTCGATCGCCTCGAGCGAGCGCACGCTCGTCCAGTAGTCGTACGCGATCTCGCCCGGGTGCACCTCGTGGGCGAACCGCACGCCCTCGCTGTCGAAGACGTCGAGGATGGGGTTCCAGCGCCGCGCGAAGTCCTCGTAGCCGCCCTCGATGACGCTGGCCGGCACCGGCGGGAACATCGCCACGTAGGGCCAGATGCTCGAGCCGGTGAACCCGACGACCGTGTCGACGCCGAGGCGCCGGGCGGCGCGGGCGGCGAGCTTAAGGTCCTCCGCCGCACGCTGGCGCACGCCCTCCGGCTCGCCGTCGCCCCACACCCGGCTCGACAGGATCGCCTGGTGCCGGAAGTCGATCGGGTCGTCGCAGACGGCCTGCCCCGCGAGGTGGTGCGAGATCGCGTAGACCTTCAGGTTGTGGCGCTCGAGGATCTCGAGGCGGCCCCGCAGGTAGGCATCGTCCTCCACGGCGCGCTGCACGTCGAGGTGCTCGCCCGAGCAGGCGATCTCGAGCCCGTCGTAGCCCCACTGCTCGGCGAGCGTCGCCACCTCCTCCAGGGTCAGATCGGCCCACTGGCCGGTGAACAGGGTGACGGGATGCGTGGCCATGACGAGCTCCTTCGTGGGGGTCCGGGCGTCCGGTGGTTCGAGGCTAGAGGGCGATCCACTCGCCGGTGCGGGCGGAGGCGAGCACCGCATCCGTGATGCGGGCGGCGCGGACGCCGTCGGCGAAGACGGGCAAACCCTCGGGCGTCGCCCCGCGCACGGCGGCGTAGGTGTCGGCGGCGAACGCCGTGAAGGCGTCCTGGTAGCCGAGCGGGTGGCCGGGCGGCAGCACCGACAGCCGCGCTGCCTCCGGGTGCAGCTCGTCGGTGTTGCGCAGGTGCCGCTCGCTCGCGGTGCGGCGGCCGATCCAGAGCTCCTCCGGGCGCTCCTGCTCGAACCGCAGCGACTCGCTCGCGCCGTGCAGCTCGAGCACGAGCCCGTTCTTGCGCCCCGGTGCGACCTGCGACACCAGCAGGCTGACGACAGCCCCCTCGGCGGTCTCGGCGAGCACCCCGGCGAGATCCTCCGTGGCGACCGGCCCGGTGGATGCCCGCTCGGCGTAGACCGTGCGCGTGACGGCCTGCAGCCGCACCAGACGGTCGGCCGTGACGAACTCGAGCAGGTCGCACAGGTGCGAGCCGATATCGGCGAATGCCCGCGACTGGCCTCCCGCATCGGTCGAGACGCGCCAGTTGTCGTCGTCGGCGGCGAGCAGCCAGTCCTGCAGGTAGGCGCCCTGCACGCTGAACAGCCGCCCGACCTGACCCGCCGCGAAGCGGGCCCGCGCCTCGCGCACCATGGGGTGGAAGCGGTAGACGAACGGCACGGTCGCCACGACCGTCGCCGCTGCCGCGCGCTGCTGCAGATCGAGCGCCGCCCCCACGGTGGTGGCGAGGGGCTTCTCGGTAACGACATGCCGGCCGGCGTCGAGCACCCGCGCGGTGAGCTCGTGGTGTGTGGCATTGGGGGTGACCACGTGCACCACCTCGACGCGGTCGTCGGCGAGCAGGGCATCCACCGTGTCGTAGGCGGTCTCGGCGCCGATGCGCTCGGCGGCCGCGCGCGCGCGTTCGGGGCTCGAGCTGGTGAGGCCGACGATGCGGGCGCCTGCCGCCCGGGCCGCTCGGCTGTGCACGTCGGCCATGAATCCGCCGCCGATGAAGGCGACGCCGAGGGCAGCGGGGCTCATGCGGGGCTCCTAGAGGGTCGAGGCGGTCGGGTCCCAGTCTTCCGGCAGAGCGGGAGGAACCGCCACCGTGCTGGCGATGTCGACAGCGCCGCCGTCGGTCTCGGCCGACTGCTGCAGCGAGACCATGAGGTCGAGCACGTGGAAGGCGAACTCGCCGGAGGCGCGCTCCGGCCGCCCCGCGCGGATCGCCCGCGCGAGCTCGACCACGCCCGCGCCGCGCGAGAAGGTCGAGCCGGTGGCGGGCACGACCTCGGCGTCCGACTCCTCGAACATGCCGTCGCGCCAGATGCGCAGGTCGCCGTCGAACATGTTGGGGTCGGGCAGGCTGAGCGTGCCCTCCGTTCCGGCGATCTCGACCACCCCGACGCGCGGTCGGCTCGACTGGAACGAGAACGTCGACTGCGCCGTGGTGCCGTTCTCGAAGTCGATGAGGGCGGCCACGTGGGTGGGCACCTCGACGGGGAACGCCGTTCCGGCGCGCGGCCCCGATCCGATGACGCGGGATGCCCGCGCCTGCGACCCGCGGGCGACGACCCGCGCCGCCGGCCCCAGAAGCTGCACGAGGGTCGAGAGGTAGTACGGCCCCATGTCGAAGAGCGGCCCGCCGCCGCGGGCGTACAGAAACTCGGGGCTCGGGTGCCAGGCCTCGGGGCCGGAGACCTGGAAGAGCGTGAGGGCGGTGAGCGGCTCTCCGATCACGCCGGCCTCGATGAGCCGGCGGCCCGTCTGGATGCCGGCGCCGAGCACGGTGTCGGGCGCGCACGCCACCCGCAGCCCGGAGCGCTGCGCCTCGTCGAGCAGCGCCTGCCCGCTCGCGAGGTCGAGCGCGAAGGGCTTCTCGCTCCAGACGTGCTTGCCGGCGGCGAGCGCGTCGAGCGCGACGGGAACGTGCGCGGCGGGGATCGTCAGGTTGACGACGATCTCGATGTCGTCGCGGGCGAGCAGCTCGGCGACGCTGCCGCTCGCGGGCACGCCGTACTCGGCGGCGCGCGCGGCGGCGCGGTCGGTGTCGAGGTCGGCCACCATGACGACCCGCACGTCGGCGGCGCGGGTCAGGTTCTCGAGGTACTGCTGGCTGATGACGCCCGCGCCGATGACGCCGACGTGGACGGGGCCCTGGCCGCTCACAGCTCGACCCCGAGCGTGCGCACGAACCGGATGCTCTCGGCGATGCCGTCGTAGAGCTCGCCGGCGTAGGCGTCGAACTCGATCACGGGCCGCGCCTGCGGGGCGGCGGCGAGGATCGCCGCGATGGGCAGCTCGCCCGCACCCGCGGGCAGCTGCCGCTCGGTCTCGCGGGTGACCGGGCCGTCCTTGATGTGCAGCGCGACGACGCGCTCGCCGAGCCGCTCGAGCAGCCCCACCGGGTCGACGCCGCCGACGGCGCTCCAGTAGGCGTCGACCTCGAGCACGACGCCGTCGCCGAGGTGATCGGCGAAGACCTCGAGGGCGGGTGTGCCGCCGATGCGCTGCTCGAGCTCCCACCAGTGGTTGTGGTACCCGATGCGCACGCCGTGGTCGGCGGCGCGCTCGGCGGCCTCGGTGAGCCGGGCGGCGATGGCCGCGACCTGCTCACGCGAGGTCCAGAGCTCCTCGGGGATGAACGGGTCGATCACCGTGGTCGTGCCGGTGCGCGCCGCAGCGGTGAACAAGGTGTCGAGATCGGCCCCGAGCACCGTGGCGTGCGCCGTGGGCGCGCTGAGACCCGAGGCCTCGAGGGCCGGGGCGACCTGGTCGACGAGCTCGGTGAGGCCGTACGGCTCGACGGCCCGCAGACCGAGGTCGGCCAGTCGCTGCAGCGTCGCAGCCGGGTCGGCGGCGAACTGCTCGCGCACCGTGTAGAGCTGCACCGAGGCGGGGGGACGGGTCACGCGGGTTCTCCTCGAGGGGTCGGATGCCGCGGCTGCGCCGCGGTCCCGTCCACTCTATTGGCGGAGGACCAGTGGCACCAACAAAGGTATGACCTAAGCGGAAGCGGGCTCGGTCGACGCCGACCGGGGCTCCGCATCCGCGATCGCCGCCCGTGCCAGCGGGCCGCGGGTGACTCGCGAGATGCGGATGACCCCCGCGCCGACGAGCCCGATCACGGCCGCGATGAGGATCACATAGAACGCGACCGAGAGGTAGCCGTTCGCCGAGTTCACCGGGTCGAGGAAGGGGTACGGGTAGTACGGGCCGTCGCGCAGCGGGTCGAAGGTCAGCGGACCCCGGATGAGCGTGTACGTCACCCAGACCAGCGGGAAGACGACGATGGTGCCGATGTGCTTCCAGTCGAGGCGGTGACGACCGGGCGCGAACAGCCAGTCGATCACCATGTAGAGGGGACCCCAGACATGCAGGATCTCGTTCGACCAGTCGAGCGTCGCGCCCTGCGGCAGCTCGACGTTGCGCAGCAGCAGGTTGTAGACGATGCCCGTCGTCGCCATGTAGGTGACGACCGCGGCGCGCAGCACCGAATACCACCGCGCATCGCGGCGCATCAGCGTCAGCCCGACACCCATGGTCAGCACCACGACCGACGCGATGTTCGACTCGATCGTGAAGAAGCTGACGAAATTCACGATGCGGAACGGGATGTCGGTGAGCCCCTGATCGGTCCAGTAGCTGATCGACCAGACGAGCTGGCCGACGACGGCCGCCCCGATAGCGATCAGCGCGACGAGGCGCAGGACGAGGAACGATGCGGTCATGGGCGGCCTTCCCGTTCGAACGGATGCCCGCTCATGCTACGTGCCCGCCCCGGGAACGCGAACGGCCCCGCCGAAGCGGGGCCGTCCGTGTGATCGGAGGAGGCGGGCGTCGGTCTGCCCGGCGCCCCCACCCACGACGTGCGCCGCAGCAGCGGCAGCGCACAAAGAGGATCAGATCGAGTTGACGTCGAGCGGGATGCCCGGGCCGAACGTCGTCGAGAGCGAGCCCTTCTGCAGGTACCGGCCCTTCGAGCTCGACGGCTTGAGGCGCATGACCTCGTCGAGCGCCGCCTTCAGGTTCTCGTGCAGCTGCTCCTCGGAGAACGTGGTCTTGCCGATGATGAAGTGCACGTTCGCGTGCTTGTCGACGCGGAACTCGATCTTGCCGCCCTTGATGTCGGTGACGGCCTTGGCGACGTCGGGGGTGACGGTGCCGGTCTTCGGGTTCGGCATGAGGCCGCGGGGGCCGAGCACCTTGCCGAGGCGGCCGACCTGGCCCATGAGCTCGGGGGTCGAGACCGCCGAGTCGAAGGCGGTGTAGCCGCCGGCGACCTTCTCGATGAGCTCGACGCCGCCGACCTCGTCGGCGCCGGCCGCGATCGCGGCCTCGGCCGCGGGGCCGGTCGCGAACACGATGACGCGGGCGGTCTTGCCCGTGCCGTGGGGCAGGTTGACGGTGCCGCGGACCATCTGGTCGGCCTTGCGGGGGTCGACGCCGAGCTTCAGGGCGACCTCGACGGTCGAGTTGGTGTTCTTCGAGCCGGTCTCGCGCGCGACGGCGACCGCCTCGAGCGGAGCGTAGAGCTTGCCCGGCTCGATCTTCTCGGCCGCGGCCCGGTAGGCCTTGGACTTCTGTGCCATGTTGT
>VFQU01000803.1_pt1 | contig 22774 bp, 23 predicted proteins | sample 3512311 | NCBI WGS metagenome assembly VFQU01 (sample SAMN10412377, study PRJNA504923) | tailings metagenome | isolation source: Relicate 3 Philex TSF3 active mining site | place: Philippines: Tuba, Benguet | collected 2017-08-29
TGCTGCGCATCGTCGACGACATCCTCGACTACTCCAAGCTGGAGGCGAACAAGCTCAGCCTGGAATCGGTCGGCCTCAACCTTCGCGACGTGGTCGACAGCGTGATGCGGCTGCTCGAGAAGAGCGCCGAATCCAAGGGCCTCGGCTTCTCGCTCGCCATCGACCCGTCGGTCCGGCTGCCGGTGCGGGGCGACCCGACCCGGCTGCGCCAGGTGCTCACCAACCTGATCAGCAACGCGATCAAGTTCACCGACCGCGGCAGCGTCACCGTCCACGTCTCGCGCCGCGGCGAGTCGCGCAATCACCACGAGCTGCGCTTCGAGGTCCGCGATACCGGCGTGGGCATCACGCCCGACGCGGCGGCCAAGCTGTTCAAGCCTTTCTCCCAGGCCGACACCTCGACCACCCGCGAGTTCGGGGGCACCGGGTTGGGCCTGGTCATCTGCAAGCGCATCGTCGACCTGATGGGCGGCCAGATCGGCGTCGAATCGCAGCCCGGGCAGGGTTCGACCTTCTGGTTCAACGTGCCGATGCTCAAGGCCATCGGCGACATGGGCAGCCGCGAGCAGGGCCTGGTCGACGCGAAGGTGCTGCTGCTCACCGCCGATCCCGGCATGCAGAGGCGGCTGTCGGTGAGCATCCCCAACTGGGGCGCGAAGCTCACGCTCGCCAGCAACACCCAGGAGACGCTGACCAAGCTGCGCGCCGCAGCCAAACGGGGCGGGGACTGGGGCTTCGACCTGGCGCTGGTCGACCTGGCGTCGGTGCGCACGACCTTTCTCGCCCTGCATCGCGCCGCGCAGCGCGAGGCTGACCTGGCGGAACTGAAGCTGGCCTACCTGCAGGGCAGCGAACCGATGCCGCCGGACGTGGTGCCGGGCGAGCGCGTCCTGACCGCGCCACGTTCGGTCGGTGAAGTGGAGCTGCGTCGCCTCCTCGAGCGTTTCCTCAGCGATGCGGCGCCGGCCAACCCCCCGGGCACGGAGGCGGAGATCCGCGTCCTCGGCCCGGGCGAGTCCTTCCCTCCGTCCGCATCGACGGCGGTCGCGACGGGCAGAACGGTGCCCGAGCCGCCGGCTGCCGTCAGCGCGGTCCGATCGCCCGCGCCGCCGCCGCCGGCCGTGGCTCGGCAGCCCAGTGCGGCGCCCGCGGCGCCCGCCGGCGCCACGACGGGTGCGGGCGAGCCGGCCAAGGTCAGCGGGCACGTGCTGCTGGTCGAGGACAATCCGGTGAATCGCCAGGTCGCCCAGCGCCTGCTCTCCATGGCCGGCGTGACCACCGACTCGGCGGAGAACGGGCAGGAAGCGCTCGACATGCTCACGGCCAACCGTTACGACGCGGTGCTGATGGACTGCCAGATGCCGGTACTCGACGGGTACCGGGCGACGATGCGTCGCCGGGAGATCGAACAGGCGCAGGGCCTGCCGCGGATCCCCATCATCGCGATGACCGCGAACGCCATGGTCGGCGACCGCGAGCGCTGCCTCGAGGCCGGAATGGACGACTACATCTCCAAGCCGATCAACCGCGGGCTGCTCAGTTCGACGCTGCAGCGCTGGCTGGGAGATGCCCAGTCGGCGGCGCCGGCGACGCCGGTGGCGACCCCGATTCCGACGGCGTCGGCGTCATCGGCGTCGACCGCGGCGCCCCCGCGCGAGGCCCGGGCGCCGACGCCGATCGCGGCGACGGCGACCGCCGCGCCTGCCCCGCCCGCGCCCGCGCCGGCGGTGCGGGCCGCGCCTGCGCCTGCCGCACGCTCCGCACCCGCGATCTCGATGGACGTCGTCGAGGACCTCCGCGACATCATGGGCGCGGAGTTCGACGCGCTGGTCGGCGTGTTCCTCGAGGATGCCCCGAAGTCCCTGGCCAAGCTGCAGGCGGCCGCGTCGCAGAACGACGTCGACGCGATGGTCGGACCGGCCCATTCGCTCAAGTCGACCAGCGCGAACCTGGGGGCGATGGAGCTGTCGGCGCAGGCCAAGCACATCGAGTTCGGCGCCCGCCAGAGAACGCTCCAGGACCTGCCGGGCCTGGTCTCGGCGCTGCGTGACGAGTTCGCCAGGGTCGAGGTCGAGCTCAGGAAGATCATCGCCTGAGCCCGGGTACCCCGACGGGTCCCGCGGGCGCCGCGCGGCGCGCGGACCCCGCCCGGACGCCTCAGTCCGACAGCTTCGCCTGCAGGTAGGCGGGCAGCCCCAGGCGCTCGATGAGCGAGAGCTGGGTCTCGATCCAGTCGATGTGTTCTTCCTCGGATTCGAGGATGTCGACGAACAGCTCGCGGCTGACGTAGTCGCCGACCTGCTCGCAGTGCGCGATGGCCGCCTTGAGATCGGGCAGCGCGGCATGCTCGAGCTTCAGGTCGCACTCGAGGACCTCCCGCGGGTCCTCACCGATCAGCAGCTTCCCGAGCTGCTGCAGGTTCGGGAGCCCGTCGAGGAACAGGATGCGCTCGATCAGCCGATCGGCGTGCTTCATCTCGTCGATCGACTCGTGATGCTCGTGCTCGGCGAGCTCCACGAGCCCCCAGTTCTTCAGCATCTTGGCGTGCAGGAAATACTGGTTGATCGCGGTCAGCTCGTTGAGGAGCGCGCGGTTGAGATGCTCGATGACCTTCGCATCGCCTTTCATGGCGGGCACTCTTCATTGGGCGGAAGGCTATCGTAGCCGCGTCGCGCGGCATCGCGACGAAAACGGAATCGGATGCGTTCTCGCTGTCCCCGCCGGCAGCGGGGCCCTGCGGACCCGGCGGCGCGCCGGGCGCGGGTCGGCGCCGCTGCCGGGCCGTGTGCCCGGGGCCGGCAGGCGACGGCGGCGCGGCGTCCCCGGGATGCGCGGCTCAGGCCGCGAGCAGCGGCAGCGGGAATTCCCTCGACTGCCTTGCCTCGACCAGGATCCGGGTGGCGATCTCGACGCAGCTTCCGCAGGAGGAGCCGCAACCGGTCATGGCGCTGAGGTCGACGAAGTCACGCGCGCCCCGTTCCGCGGCCTCGCGGATGGCGCGGTCGGTGATGCCGTTGCAGATGCACACGTACATGGGCGTGCTGGGAAGTGGCCGGTACCGCCATTACAATCGCTAATGCGAATGATTGTCAATAGTCGTCGTGTGTCAGGACAGCCGGCGTTCGACGGAATGGCGCTGGCGCCGCGTCGCGAGTGGCGGGCGGGACACGTCCGGCGGCGCCGGTCGTCGACTCATGATGGCGGCATCTGCCGCCAATCCCTGGGCAATCGGCGCCAGGTGCCGCAGGGCGCGCAGGTACACGTCGCGCTTGAAACTCACCACGTGCTCGAGCGGATACCAGAACTCGACCCAGCGGTACTCGCTGAATTCGGGCTTGTCGGTGCAGTCGAGCCGGACCTCCGTCTCGGCGCCGGTCAGGCGAAGCAGGAACCAGACCTGCTTCTGGCCGATGCAGGTCGGGCGCTCCCGCTGCCGCACGCAGCGGCGCGGCAGGCGGTAGCGCAGCCATCCGGGCGTCGCGCCGAGCACTTCGACGTGACACTCCGACAGTCCGGTCTCCTCGCGCAGCTCGCGGTACATGGCCTCCAGCGGCGTCTCGTCGCTGTTCATGCCGCCCTGCGGAAACTGCCATCCATCCCGCGAGACTCGGCGGGCCCAGAACACGCACCCGTCGTCACGCATGAGCACGATGCCCACGTTTGGGCGGTAACCGTCCGGATCGATCACGGAACGGACTCCGAGGTGTGATGCCGCGAGAGTGCCATACGGCCCGCAAACCCGACAAGGCATCGAAGGGCGAAGGACCGGCGTTTGACTGTCCTCGCGCGAGCGCTCCATAATTCGCAGTTCGGCGGGCGCCCCGGTCCGGGGCCTCTCACGTGGCTACGTAGCTCAGCCGGTCAGAGCACGGCACTCATAATGCCGGGGTCGGTGGTTCGAGCCCACCCGTAGCCACCACACTCGAGCCCGCGTCGCTGCGAACGTCTCGGCCTCGACGCCGGCGTCCCCTGGCGAACACGCGCCGCGCCCGTTGCTTGCCCGAACGGGCCGCACGGCCGGTCACGCTTCCCGCTGATCCGACGCCTTGGTCGTCGCGCGTCGACTCCCCGTCCGACGACCGGGCGGGCATGCCTGGGACCCTCGCCGCCCGCGCTGCGCTGCCGACGGGCATGGGATCGCCGCCGCAGACGCCCGACGCGACGCGGCGGACCGTTCGCAACCGGCTCCCTCGACACGGCGCGCCGGCCGCGCCGCGAAGCGGCGACGCCCCGGGAAGGCGTCCGCCGGCGGCGCCGACCGCCCATGACTGGCCCGGCCGGCTCCGCGGGTGTAGCGTTGCAGGGCCACCGCGGCGGTCAGGCCATTGAAGAGCCGCCTGCCGGCGATGGCGAAGCGCGGCGGAGCCTCGCCGCGGCGGAACGGGTCCGCGCAGGGACGGGACCTGCGACGCCGTGAATGCGCGGCAAGGACCCATGTCGACAATCTGCTGGCCGCAAGCCGATGGCACCCCCCTTGGCGCGGCCACCAGGACGTTCACGGACATCCGATGGCCAGGACCAAGACCACGTTCACCGGTGCCAGCGTCGAGGACTACCTGTCCGCGCGGGCGAACGCGCGCCAGACCGAGGACTGCCGCACGCTCATGGCGATGATGGAGCGGATCACCGGAGAGCCGCCGCGGATGTGGGGGCCGAGCATCGTCGGCCACGGCGTCTACCGCTACACCTATGCGAGCGGACACGGCGGCGAGGCGCCGCTGGCCGGCTTCGCCATCCGCGGTCGGGATCTGGTGGTCTACGTGTCCTGCGAGGGCGAGGCGCAGCAGGCGCTGCTGACCAGGCTCGGCAAGCACAGCATGGGCAAGTCCTGCCTGTACTTCAGGACGCTGGCCGATCTCGACGTGGCGGTGCTCGAGCAGATCGTGACCGACTCGGTGGCCGACGTGCGGCGCCGCCACGGCTGACGCGACGATCTTCCTGCTCCGGCGACGGCGTGCGGCCGATCCGCGAGTCGATGCGTTCGGCTTGGCAGGCGGTCGAAGAACGCACTGCCCGTGCATGGTTCGGATCGCGAGTCCGCCGGACGTCCGCCCTCCTGCGGCCGCCGCGCGGCTGCGCGGGGCTTCGCCCCGATCCGACGCATCGTCCGCTTGCGCGACCCGTCCATCCCCTGACTGGTTCAGCAGGCTGATGCTCGACAGCCCGCCGGGGGCGGCAAGGCTCGGGCCGTGCGCATCGACGAAGGCGGACGCGAGGTCATCCCTGCCGGGTGAATCGCCGCCGTCGTGCCCGGCATCGCGCGCCGACATCGGCATCGGCCTCCGCGGCGGGCTCCTCCTTCGATCCCGTGCCGGATGGCGAGAAGCGCCAGCCTGGCTCGATGAAGCCGCGCGGCGACGCGGGGGCGTCCATCCGATCCGTCGCGCGGACCGCGGCAGAGGAATCGATGATTCAGCAGGCGCCATCGCTCGTCGGGGCCGGCCTGACGCGGCGTCGGCCCGCCCTTGCGGCGTCGCGTCCTTCTCGTGCCGAAGCTGGCGTGCAGCTGTTCCAACGCGTGGGCACGGGAGTTCGGCGTCGGCCCGAATCGTCGCGGCAGTCGCGCGGGCGGGCGATCCATTCCGCGCGAGCCGCAGCGCCGTCGAGCGCGCCCCGCCGGCGCCCGGGCACCGCGTGCCCGCCGCGACGGGCCGGGTCCCGTTGCCCACGCCCTTCGCCCTGTGCAAGATCAAGCGCGGCGGTCCTGCGATTTCGTCATGCCCCCGAAGGGAGCGATTCCGATGCCACGCCAGTTCGAATACAAGTTCGTGCGTCTCGGGGAGGGGCTGTTCGGGGTGAGAAAGGCCGGCAGGGAGGGCTACCAGGAGGCCGTCCACAAGCACGCGGCCGAGGGCTGGCGGCTGGTGCAGATCTTCGCCCCGGGTGTCGGCGGCTACGGCGCGGCCAAGTACTACGAGCTGATCTTCGAGCGACCCGTCGCGTAGGGCAGCCGTTCGCGCCGGCGAAGACGCCCGCATGGAGACTCCGCTGCGCGCAGGCGTCGAGCGACGGCGCAAGGCCACCCGGGCCTGCGCGGCGGCACTCCTCGGGGCCGCGGGAAGCCGGCAGGGCGCGGGCACCGGGGGCGATGCATGAAGGACACCTGTCGCCTGTTCACCGACCTGGCCTGGCTTTGGCCGCTGTGGGGCGACGCCGCCGTCGAGTACGCGCACTACTGCCGCCACGTCGCGGCGCTGGTCGACCAGCACTCGACGCGACCCGCCGCCACGCTGCTGAACATCGGCTGCGGCGGCGGCAAGAATGCGTTCAACCTCGAGCGCCGCTTCGACGTCACCGGCGTCGATCTCAGCCCCGAGATGCTCGCGCAGGCGGGGCGGCTGAATCCCGGCTGCAGCTTCGTCCTCGGCGACGTGCGCACGTTCCGCCTCGGTCGGACGTTCGATGCGGTGCTGATGGACTACGCGATCTCCTGGATGCGCGATCGCTGCGATCTCGGGGCGGCCTTCCGTACCGCGCACGCCCACCTCGCGCCCGGCGGCGTGCTGATCGTGACGCCGGACGCGACGGTCGAGACCTTCGAGCAGGGCCGGACCACCGCCACGCGCGCGACCCGCATGGAGCATGGGCAGGCGCTGGACGTCGTCTTCATCGAGAACGTCCACGACCCTGATCCGACCGACGAGCAGTACGAAGCGACGGTGGTCTATCTCATCCGCGACCACGGGCGGCTTCGCGTCGAGACCGACCACTGGACGCTGGGTCTGTTCGCGCTCGACACCTGGCGCGAGGTCCTGCGCGAGACCGGCTTCGAGGTGCACGAGTCGCGCTACATCGCGGGCGACGATGCCTACACGACGTTCGCCTGCGTGAAGCCGCGCTGAGGGCCCGGCCGTCGAACGCGGAGGACACAGCTGCGCCGAAGCGCGGCGACGACGCCCGGGTGGTCCGATGGCAACAGCCCGGGCCGCGTTCGCCGATCCCGGATTCGCGGGCCCTCCCTTCGCGCGAACGCGCCTGCCCTGCACGCCCATGCGGGAAGCGCCTGCGCTTGACCCCGCCCTCCGGTGCCGCCAGCATGCGCGTCCGCCACGGGCGCGGCGCCGGCGGGCCGCTCCTCGCCGCCCGTGTCGCCGTTCACGGAGATCCCGGGAGGCCAGGGAATGCAGCAGCGACTGAGCAAGTCCCACGACCGCTGGCTGGCAGGCGTGTGCGGCGGCCTGGCCGAGCACTTCGGCTGGTCGCCGGGCGGCACGCGGACGGCCTTCGCGCTGTGCAGCGTCCTGTCGGGCGGTGTCCCGGGCGCGCTGGCCTACGTGATCCTCGCCCTGCTGATGCCTCCTCCGCCGCGGCGTTTTCGCCTCGAGGACTTTCGGCAGCAGTAGGCGCCGAGCGCGATCGACCGACGCCGATCCGCTGCATGCAGTTACCGTCGCGCCTCCGGCGGCGCGTCGTCGCCGCATGGGACGCCGCCGAAGGGGCTGCCCCATCTCGCCCGGTCACCACGCGGAGCCGTCCATGCCGCCCACCCAAGATCTCGGCCGCCTGCTCTCCTCGCTGCAGCCGACACTCGATCCCGGCCGCTACGCGTTCGTCTCGCTGCCCGGGGACGCGACGCTCGATCACGCGACGGTCGTGGCGTCGATCCGCGAGCCGGAGGGCCTGTCGGTGGTGATGCCCGAGGCGGCCGCGCGGGCGCAGGGCCTGGACGTCGCGTTCAGCGCCGCGTGGATCACGCTCGGCGTGAACTCCGACCTGGCCGCCGTGGGCCTCACGGCGGCGTTCGCGTCGGCGCTGGGCCGGGCCGGAATCAGCTGCAACGTGGTCGCCGGCACGCACCACGACCACCTGTTCGTTCCGTTCGAACAGGCCGATGCGGCGATGACCGTGCTTCAGGCATTGCAGCACTCGGCAGCGGGCTGAATGGCAGCGCGTCGCCCTGTGCGTCGCGCCGCGTCTCGTCCGATGCGATGACGGCGCGACGGGCGTAGGCTCTGCACGGGACTGATCGACATCGACGGAGTTCCTCATGGACTACGACGATCAACGCATCGACCACGCGGCGCTGGCGCTGCTCGCGCTCCACGTGGACCGCCAGCGCCACACCTGGAAGGGCTTCGACTTCGGCATCCTGGACCGCCTGCATGCGCGCGGTCTGATCACCGATCCGGTGAACCGCAACAAGGGCGTGTACCTCACCGAGGACGGGGAGCGGATCGGCATGCAGCTCGCCGCGCGGTGGTTCGCGCGCAGGCCCGAAGGGGGCGACGCCGGGTGAGTGCGGCGGTCGCGCTGGACGCGGTCGCGACGACGTTGCGGCGAGACGCATCCGGCCCGGCGCGATGAGCGCGCGGGCCACTCGCGATGCGTGGAAGGCGCTGCCGATGCCGCAGGCGCGGGCGCGGCTCGACTTCGATCGCAGCGACGACGCCGAGGACTTCGCGCGGATCCGTGCGGGCCTCGTGCCCGAGGCGATGGAGGACAAGTGGTTCATCTTCTTCGAGGCGCCGTGGCCTCACTGCCATCGCAGCTGGACCGGCTGCGCGATCTACGCGCTGCGCTTCGAGGCCACGGACGCCGGCGCACGGGTGGCAGAGGCCTGGGTCAATCGCGATCCCGCTCAGTACGGTGAAGTCGACGACGTGCAGGACGGCCGACTGCTGGGCTTCGTCATCGACGCGCTGTGGCGGCAGCGCGACGCGGTGTTTCCGCTGCCGGCAGGGATTCCGGCCTCCGCGCCGAATGGGGTCTGCCAGCATGCCTTCAGCGGCACCGCGCCGCCCGAGGCGCCGGCGGGCGCGCCGGCGCGGCGAAGCCTCTGGTCGCGGCTGCGCGACTGGCTGCGGCGGTGAGACCGTGGCCCGGTGCGGCGAGGGCGTGGATGCCTGCTTTCGCAGGCCAGACGCGCCGGGCTCGGCGACGACGCACGCCGGACCGGCTGGGCGCAGTCCAGTCTTCGCGCCACGATTCAGGGACGGGACGGCAAGGCCACGGCGCGAAGGCACGGGTCGCTTCCGCAGGAGCGACACGCAGGTCATCCTCGGGCTCGCGCCGCTCGTGACGGCGGCTCGGTCCACGGCGCACGAGGAGGTCGCACGAAGATGCTGCTGAAGGTATTCCGGGATATCGGGCGCGTGTTGACCTTCCGCGCGCCGAGCGAGGCGGTTCGCGAGCACTGGCGCTGGTATCTCGGCGTCGGTCTGCTGGTCACCTGGCTGGCGGGCGTCGGTCGCTATTGGGACAACCCGAGGGCGCATCTCCTGCAGCATCTTGGACTCGGCTCGCTGACCTACGTCCTCGCCCTGGCGCTCGTGCTCTGGCTGGTGGTCCTGCCGCTCAGGCCGCGAGCCTGGACGCTGCGCGGCGTGCTCATTTTCGTGACCCTGTGCTCGCCGCCCGCCCTGCTCTACGCGATTCCGGTCGAGCGGTTCATGTCGCTCGACGCCGCACAGTCGGCCAACGCGTGGTTCCTGGCCGTCGTCGCCCTCTGGCGGGTGGCGCTGCTCGTCGTGTTCCTGCGCCGGGCTGCCCGGCTGACCTGGCCGGCGACGCTGGTCGCAACGCTTCTGCCCATCACGCTGATCATCGTCGCGCTCACGGCGCTCAACCTCGAGCACGTCGTGTTCTCGCTGATGGCGGGCATCGCCCCCGAGCAGCGCTCGCCGGCGGACCTCTCCTACGCCATCGTCTGGCTGCTGTCGCTGGTCTCGGTGATGGCGGCACCGTTTCTCGTCGTGGCGTACGGGCTGCTGGTCTGGCAGCACCATCGCGGCTACCAGTGAGATCAGCACGTCGACTGCCGCTGATCCGCCCTGCCGCGACGGCGTATGCTGGCGCCACGCCGCGGGCGGGGCCGTCGGCGATTCGGGTCTTGGTCAAGCGGGCGGTGCCCGCCTCGGGGGACGTGATGGCAAGGGTGCTTCGCAACATCGGCGCGGTGCTGGCGGGAGTGGTCGTCGGCAGCGTGGTCAACATGGCGCTGGTGCACGCCGGCGGCGTGCTGGCGCCGGCGCCCGCGGGCGCCGACGTGACGTCGATGGAAGGGCTTCAGGCCTCGATGCACCTGTTCGGGCCGATGAACTTCCTGTTCCCGTTCCTCGCCCATGCGCTGGGGACGCTGGTGGGCGCGGCGACGGCGGCAGCGATCGCCGTCGGGCCGAAGCGGCTGTGCGGGTTCATCGTCGGCGGATTCTTCCTCGCCGGCGGCATCGCCGCCGTCGTGCTGCTGCCCGCGCCGCTGTGGTTCGAGGCGCTGGACCTGGTCGCCGCCTACCTGCCGATGGCGTGGCTGGGCGGGTGGCTGGTGACGCGCAAGCGTGATGTGACCAACGCCTGATCGCGACGAGTGGACGGGGCGCCGCGTGGCACTGATCCGCACCGTCGCCGCGGTGATCGCGAATGATCGCGGCGAGGTGCTGCTGGTGCGCAAGCGCGGCTCGGCCATCTTCATCCAGCCCGGCGGCAAGGCCGAAGCGGGCGAGCCGCCGGTCGAAACGCTGCGCCGCGAGCTGAGGGAGGAGCTGGGCGTCGCGCTGGTCGACGCGGGCATCGTGCGGCTGGGCGAGTTCGAGGACGACGCGGTGCACGAGGTCGGCCAACGGGTGCGCACCCAGGCCTACGTCTGCGCCGTGCGCGGGTCGCCGCGGCCCTTGGCCGAGATCGAGACGCTGGCCTGGGTCGATCCGGCCGGTCCGCACGCGGTGAACGTCGCGCCGCTGAGCGCGCGGCACGTGTTGCCGGCGTATGCGGCGTGGCGTCGCGGTGGGCACTCGGGCGCGCTCCCGTAGCGTGGAGCCTGCTCGACTGGATGCCTCGCCCAGCGCAGCAAGCTGCGCTCCACCCGGGGTGGGGGACCTCGCGAGCGCAGCAGGCTGCGCTCTACCGGGGCGCGGCGCGCCGGACGGCGATGCGCGCGTCACCGGACCGGGCTCGGCCGGTGCATCATGCTCGTCACCACTGCCAGGGGACCCCGCCATGTCCGAGCTCACGCCGCCCGTCGTCCGTGCGCAGATGCTGATCCGCGCGCCGGTGGAGCGGGTGTTCGCCGCCTTCGTCGATCCGGCGATCACCACGCAGTTCTGGTTCTCGCAGAGCTCCGGCCGCGTGGAGGAGGGCGCGACGCTGACCTGGACCTGGGGGATGTACGGCGTCAGCGCCGAGGTCGACGTGATGATCGTCGAGCCGGGCCAGCGCATCGTGATCCTGTGGCCGTCGCCGGTCGAGTTCCGCTTCACGCCGGTCGACGACGGGACCTACGTCGAGATCACCGCCAGCGGCTTCGAGGGCAGCGCCGACGAGGTCGTCGACCAGGCGCTGGACTCGATGGGAGGATTCACCCTGGTGCTGTCGGAGTGCAAGGCGCTGCTGGAACACGGCATCCGCCTCAACGGCGTGGCCGATCGCGCACCGCACGCGCACGTCGGCGCGACCGGCTGAGCGCGGCACGGGCGTGCTGCACCATCTGTCGCTCGGCGTGACCGATCTGGAGCGCGCCTGTCGCTTCTACGATGCGGCGCTGGGTGCGCTGGGCTATCGCCGGCTGTGGTCGCGGCTCGACGGCGACGCGCAGCGGCGGGGCGTCGGCTACGGCCGCGAAGGCCCCGACGAGGCGCTGGCGCTGTACTGGCGGCCGGGCGCGACGGTGGCCGCGGGGCCGGGCTTCCATCTCGCCTTCGATGCACCGGACCGGGCGGCGGTCGACGCCTTCCACGCCGCGGCGCTGGTCGAGGGCGGGCGCGACGACGGCGCACCCGGTCTGCGTCCGCACTACGGCGCGCACTACTACGCCGCCTTCGTCACCGACCCGGACGGCCATCGGCTCGAGGCCGTGTTCGATCGTCCGGCCTGAACGATCGCGGTGTCCGTTCCGCGGACGGCTTTGCGTTCCAACGGATGGACGCCCCGTTCCGCCCGCTTCGGTGGGTCGGCGCCCCGGCCCTCGGCGGCAAGGATGCCGCCGGCGATCGCCATGCGCCTGCCCGGATCGATGAATCGGCCGACCGCTTGAGTTCGCGCCGCCGCGGGCTCACGCTCCGCAGGCGGCCAGTCCGGCCGCCGCGGCGGACACGGGAGAACGGCGATGACGGGCTGGTACGAGCTGAAGGACAACGACAGGGGCCAGACCTCGTTCGTGCTCAACGCGGGCAACGGCGAGATCATCCTGCGCAGCGAGCAATACGAATCGCGCGCCGCGGCCGAGAACGGCATCGCCTCGGTGCAGAAGAACAGCCCGCTGGACGAGCGCTACGAGCGCCGGCAGGCCACCGACGGGCGTCCCTACTTCAACCTGAAGGCGGCCAACCACCAGGTCATCGGGACCAGCCAGATGTACTCCTCCGAAGCCGCGCGCGACAACGGCATCGGGTCGGTGAAGACCAACGGCCCGACGACGGTGATCAAGGTGGCGGACTGAGCCCCGCGCGCGGACGTGGACGCCGCCGCCCAATAACGGTACCTGTCCCGGTTATTCCCGAATAACGGTACCTGTCCCGGTTTCTCCGAAGCAGCGCGCGGTGGCAGATATGCAGTCGATGGCCTCCTCAAACGGAGAACGCATGCACCGGCTGCGCCTGCTGCCGGCGCTGGTGCGCGCGGCGCTGCCGATTGTCGGCGTGGTCTGGCTGCGCTGGCCGCTGGCGACGGTGCTGTTCTATTACTGGATCGAGTTGGCGCTGCTCGCGGCCGATTCGTACATCCTGTTCCTGCGCGAAGGCCATGCGGGCAACCTGTTCGAGGGGCTGCTGGGCGCTCTGGCGATGTTCGCGCCGGTGGTGATACTCGCCGCCACGCTCGCCCCGGTAGACGTCCGCAACTACCCCGCAGTGTCCGAGTATGTCCTCGGGCTCCTGGAAACGCCGGGCATGCGCGCGGCCCTCGCGCTGCAGGTGCTCGTCGCGATCGTCTTTGCAATCGTCCGCGACGTGAATGGCCCTGGAGGGGAAGACCGCCTCTCCAAACAGATGCAGCTGATGCTGGATCGCTTCACCGCGCTGGTCTTGGTGGCATTCGTGGTCGGGCTGGTGCTGGCCGGGACCGGGATCGGGATGCCGGAAACGGGCAATACGCGCGCCAACGCCATCGCAGTGTCGACCGTATCGCTGGTCTGGCTGTTCAGCGACGTCAGCCCGGCGCGCCTGCATCAGATGACGTCGTTCCTCTACGAGAAGGGTCGGTCGAAGACCTGATCCGCGCGCGGGTGGCGCTCACGGACAACGCCGCGCAGCAGCGGCAACCGCGCCAGTCGAGATCGCCAAAAGGGAATCCGTTCCGAATCGCGAGCCCCGTATCCAATTAACGGTACCTGTCCCCGTTAAATGGGAAACGGCGACGCGCCCGCAGGAGCGCGTCGCCGTCGATGATCACGGCGTCGGCGGCGGGAACACGCTGGGCGCCGGCGGGGCCGGCGGATGACGCGGCGCGCGCTTTTCCAGCTCGGCGAGCAGGTGGGCGACCGCGGCTTCGAGGCTGGGGTCGCGGCCGGCGGCGACGAGTTCGGGGCGATCGACGACTTCCATGTCGGGGGCGACGCCTTCGTTCTCCACCGCCCAGTTGCCGTCGGTGTCCATGAAGCGGAAGGTCGCCGCCAGCACGCGGCCGTTGTCGATCAGCGACGGGCCGCCGCTGATGCCGATCAGGCCGCCCCAGGTACGGGTGCCGATCAGTTTGCCGAGGCCGAGCTTGCGGAAGTAGTACGGCAGGGCGTCGCCGCCCGAGCTGGACAGGCCGTTGATCAGCATCGCCTTGGGCCCGAGGTGGCTGAGCAGCGGCGTGGCGTTGGGCTCGAGGCCGCGGCGCTTCCAATAGTTGAGCGGCTGGCGGGCGAGCATCTCGATCATGCGGTCGGGAATGAAGCCGCCGCCGTTGTAGCGGTCGTCGATGATCAGCGCCTCGCGGGCGCTGTAGGCCAGCATGCCGCGGAACAGCTCACGATTGCCCTCGACCGCGGTGTTGGGCAGGTGGAAATAGCCGATGCGGCCGCCGGAGAGCTGCTCGACCATGCGCCGGTTGCGCTGCACGCGATCCATGTAGCGCAGCGACAGCTCGGAGGTGATCGTCTTCACCCGCACGCGGCGCGACTTGGCCGGATCGGGCGACGCGCCGAGGTCGAGCGCGACCACCTTGTCGCCCTTGTTGGCGAGCAGCCGGTAGACGTTGTCGACGCCGCGCGTGCTGACGCCGTCGACGGCGAGCAGCAGGTCGCCCTCCTTCGCCTCGACGCCGGGCTCGGTCAGCGGCGAGCGGCGGCCCGGATCCCAGTTCTCGCCGGCGTAGATGCGCTGGATGCGCCAGTAGCCGCTGGCGTCGGGCTGCAGGTCGGCACCGAGCAGGCCGCCGGGCTTGCGCGGCACGCGCACCTGGTCGCCGCTCTCGACGTAGACGTGGCCGGCGTTGGCCTCGCCGCCGATCTCCTGGAGGATGTAGTCGAGGTCGGCGCGGCTGCCGACGTGGGCGACCAGCGGCTCGTAGCGGGCGCGGATGGCGTTCCAGTCCTGGCCGTGCATGCCCTCGTCGTAGAACCAGTCGCGCAGCACGCGCCAGCCGTCGACGAACATCTGCCGCCACTCGCGGCGCGGATCGACCAGCAGCTCCATGCCGGCCAGATCGAGCTTGGCGGCGTCGAAATCGGCCTTGGGCTTGGCGTCGACGATGGCGAAATCGCCGCCGCGGCGCAGCAGCAGCTTCTTGCCGTCGGCCGACAGCGCATAGCCGGTGACGGCGGCGACGGTGTCGGGCTTGCTGTCGGGCTCGAGGCCGAGGAAGCGCAGTTCGCCGCCGCCGCCGTTGCCGCCGAGCGCGGCGTAGAACACGCCCTCGGCGTTGGCGCTGAGCGCGGCGTAGTTGCCCGGCGGCGCGTTGAGCGCGACCACGCGCTCGTTGAAGCCGGGCAGGTCGATGCGCAGGCGCGGCGGCGCGGCGTCCTTGGGCTTGTCCTCGGACTTGCCGTCGGGCTTGGCTGCGCCGACCTCGTCGGACTTCGGGCGCAGCAGCGGCGGGCCGTCGGCGGCCAGCGTCGCGGCGTAGACGCGGGTGGCGTTGGTGTAGAGGTAGTTGAACTCGTAGGCGCTGAAGGTCAGGCCGTGGTCGCGGTTGGACAGGAAGTACAGGTACCTGCCCTGCGGATCGAAGGCCGGGGAGAACTCGATCGACTCGTCGGGCGTCAGCTGGCGCGGCTGGCCGCTGTCGACCGAGTACAGCCAGATCGAGCTGTTGCGGCTGGCGTTGGTCTTCGAGTAGGCCAGCCATCGGCTGTCCGGCGACCAGGTGTAGCCGTCGATCTCCTCGACCGTGCCGACGTCGGCGTCGACCGTGGTGCCGGTCGACACCTCGACCACGCGCAGCCGGCGCGCCTTGTCGCCGTAGGCCAGGCGCGAGGAATCCGGCGACCATACCGGCGGCAGCCGCCAGATGTCGCCGTCGCGGGTGAGCTGGCGCGGCTCGCCGCTGCCGTCCTGGGCGCGCAGCCAGATCTCGTATTCGCCGCTGGCGTCGGACAGATAGGCGATCCATTTGCCGTCCGGCGACCAGCTCACGCTCATCTCGCGCGCATCCGGCGTGCGGCTGAGCTGGCGCGTCTCGCCGTTCTTCGCCGGCACGCTGAACAGCTCGCCGCGGGCGCCGAACACGGCGCGCTCGCCGCCGGGCGAGACGGCGAAGGACTCGATGAAGTCCTTGCCCTGCACGTAGCGCGGCAGCGTCTCGGGCAGGTCGCCCTGGACGCGGATCGGCACCTCGCGGCTGGCGCCGCTGGCCGGATCGAAGTGCCACAGGCCGCCGCCGTTCTCGAACACGATGCCGCCGGGGCCCGAGCTCGGCCAGAGCACGTCGAAGTCCTTGAACGCGGTCACCGCACGCGCCTCGCCGCCGGTCGGCGCGATGGCGTAGAGGTTGAGCGTGTACTCGCGGTCGGAGACGAAGTAGACGGTGTCGTCCAGCCACATCGGCTGATGGTCGGTGGCGCGCTCGGTGGTCAGCTGCAGCGACGTGTTGGCGGCGAGGTCGTAGACCCAGACGTCCTGGGCGCGGCCGCCGCGATAGCGCTTCCAGTTGCGGAAGTCGCGGTCGATGGGCGTGTAGACGAACTTCGTGCCGTCCGGGCTGAAGCTGCCGCCGCCGCTCTCGGGGATCGCCATCGGCTGCTCGAGGCCGCCGTCGATGGGCACCAGGTAGGGCCGGCCGTCGCGCTCGCTCCACGGCGTGCGGTTGGCGCGAACGGCGACGTGGCGGCCGTCCGGATGCCAGTCGAGCACGCGGTAGTCGGTGCCGCCGCGCGGCGGCATCGGGCCGACGTCGTTGTACCAGGTGAGCTGGCGCGGCTCGCCGCCGCCGGCCGGAATCACGTGCACCTGGCGGGTGCCGCTGTACTCGGCCGAGAAGGCGATCCACTGCCCGTCCGGGCTGAACTTCGGGTACAGCTCCTGCCCCGGGTGCGAGGTCAGGCGGAAGGCGACGCCGCCGGCCAGCGGCGCGGTGTAGAGGTCGCCGGCATAGACGAACACCACGCGCTCGCCGTGGATGTCGGGAAAGCGCAGCAGGCGGGTGGTGTCGGCGGCCGCGGGCGCGGCGGCGAGAAGGAGCGGCAGGAGCAGCGCTGGGCGCATGGCGTCGACCCGGGTGACGTGGGAGAGCCCGGATTGTAGACGGCAAGCGGCGGCGGTCCCGTAGGCCGAAGGTACCGGGCGGCGCGAGAAGGGGATACGCCGTCGTGGGTCGGATCGGCGGCGCGGTGGTCGCCCGGATCAGATGCCCCTGGCTGACGCCTCGAATCCGATCACGTCGTACACGTCGGCGAAGACGCCTTCGATCTGTCCGATCGGCCGCGTGTCCCCCGTGGCGCGCAGCAGCACGCGGAAGCGCTCGTCGATCGGCTCCCCGGACCGGCTGCCGAGCTGGCGCAGCGCCGAGCTGATGGTGAGCACGGCCGTTCCGTCGTCGAACCGCTCGACGTCGTACTCGAGGGCGATGAACTCGCCGGGACTCAGCGTCCTGGTCAAGGGCTCGACCGAGTCATCCTCGGGACCGTGGTCGAAGGCGCGCAGGACCGACTTGGTCGTGGGCAACCGTTCGAAGGTTCCGTCTCCGTCGTGGAGCTTGAGCGGCGGCATCCGTTCACGCGTACGCAGTGCCAGCAGCAGCTCGGCGACGACCGGGCTGGCCGTGGCGATCGCAACGAAGGTCTCGCGGTCGAGATCCAGGGCGTAGAAGTGGTCGTCCCGTGCATCGGAGAAATCGGGCGTGCAGATGGCGGCCTCGTCGACCTGCGCGTTCGTGCCGACCGGCGCCTCGTCGAAATCGCCAGCGCCTCGAGAAGGCGCAATGCCGGGTGCCGACGACGAATGCGGCTGCGGGTCCGCCGTGCACGACCGACAGGGCTCGGGAGGCAACTCCGAGACGGCGGACGACAGGGCGAGGATGATGGCGGGAAGCGTGATCATCGGCGGATCCTCCATTTCGCGCATGCGGGATCGCGCTCGCCTTGCCCGCGCTCACCCCAGGACGATGGCGCAAGCCTAGCGCCTCGGCTTGCCCGCGTCCGTCATCCTGCCGCGGCGCCGGACTGACCGGGATCATGCCTGGATGCCCGCGCTGTGCGAGGATGCGCCCTCATGGGGACTGCGCGGCGCGAATCCGCCTGGCAATGGCTGCTGCCGATCGGGCTGCTCGGCGGCCTCGGCCTCGGCTTCTTCCTGTTCGCCTACTGGCTCGACCACCACGCCGTGGTCCCCGGCGACTCGCCGCTCGACGCGCTGCGCCGCTATCTCGATTTCGACGCCGACCGCATCACCGACGCGATCAGCCAGGCCTCGCCGGTGGTGGTTGCGCTGCTCGGCATCGTCGTCACGGTGGTGGCGATCATCGTGCAGCTGGCCTCGAACCGGCACTCGGGCGTGGCCCGGATGTTCCTGCGCGACCGCGTCAACCAGGTCGTGCTGTCCTACTACGTGGTCACCGCGGTGGTCGGTGTCTGGCTGAGCGTCGCGCTGCAGGACGACTTCGTCCCGCGCATCGCCCTGACCCTGACGCTGGCCAGCGCGACACTGGGCATGCTGCTGATGCTGCCGTACTTCTCCTACGTGTTCCGCTTCCTCGAGCCGGGCAGCCTGGTGCGGCGGATCCGCCGCCAGGCCAGCCGCGCCGTGGCGCAGGTCCAGGCGATGGCCGAGCCCGAACCCGAGGTGCTGGACCAGCGCCAGGCCGACGTGCTGGCGGCGATGGCCGAGCTGACCGACATCGCCAGCCATTCGGTCTCCGACAAGGACCGCATCATCGCCAGCCGGGCGATCGACGCGCTGCGCGACTTCGCCCGCGACTACATCAGCCGCAAGGACCGCATGCCCGCGGCGTGGTTCCGCATCTGGCGGAGCCTTTCGGAGAATCCCGATTTCATGGCGATGGACGCCGAATCGCTCGGCAATCTCGAGCTGCGCCGTACCTGGGTCGAGTGGCAGGTGCTGCGCCAGTACCTGAGCGTCTACGGCGAGGCCGGCGGCAACCTGCGCGAGATCAACTACAAGATCGCCATGGACACGCGCGCGATCGGCGCGCTGGCCGCGGAGCGCGGCGACCACGAGCTGGTCGCGCTGGTGTTCCGCTACATGAACTCCTACCTGCGCCTGACCCTGAACGCGCGCGACATCCGTACCGCCTACAACGTGCTCAACCAGTACCGCCTGCTCGGCGAATCGATGCTGCGCCACGGCCGCGGCGAGGACGCCCTGGAGGCGATCCGCTACATGAGCTACTACGGCCACGTCGGCTTCGACATGACCCTCAATTTCGTCACCGAGACCGTGGCCTTCGACGTCGGTGCGCTGTGCCAGGCGGCGCACGAGCTGCAGTCACCCGACCTCGACGCCATGTTGCGGCAGTTCCTCAGGCTCGACCGGCCACTGCGGATCAAGGACCAGGAGCGCGCCCTGCTCGGCGTGCGGAAGGCGCAGGCCAAGCTCGCGGCCTACCTCATCGCTGCCGGCGACCTCGGCCGCGCGCAGCTCATCGCCGAGGACATGCGCGGCGAGAACGCCGAGCGCCTGGCGATCATCCGCGGCGAGCTCGAGGCGGTCGACGAGAAGGATTTCTGGGAGATCGTCGACCGCGGCCACACCTTCGAGTACATGCCCGAGCGCCAGCGCGCTGCGCTGCCGAGATTCTTCGACATGCTCTCGGCGGCCAAGCAGCGCGAGTAGCCACGCCGCGATGCTCGGGTCATCGCGAATCCGTCGACGAACACGAGCACCCGGGATCCCGCCGCCGCCGGGGCGATGCCGGCGGCGGCGGTGAGCGCGAAGGCCGACGCGACCGCCCGGCGGCCCCGGCCAGGCGCAGGGGACGGGGACGCGGGCCGTTGCCCCGAGGCCGGCAGCCTTTCCACTGCAGGACCGTCTGCCCCATTGCGGCGCGGCAGGCGCGCCCGGCCACCCGCTGCCGGGCGAAGTGTCCGCCGACCGGATCCCGAGGGCCGCGCAGTGCCCCTCAGTCCATTCCGAAGAAGCGGCGGATCCGGGCGCTGATCGCCTCCTGGGCCGGCGTCGCCGTCCCGCTGGCGGCCGCCTCGCGCGCGCTGCTGAGCCCGCCGCTGCGCTCGCCGATGACCCGGGAGATCTCCTCGGCGATGTCGGGTCGAGCCCGCAGCACCGATTCGAAGCCCGCCTTGTCCAGGCGCAGGCACAGCACGTCGCTGCGCGCGGTGACTGTGGCGCGGCGCGGCTCGCCGGTCATCATGCCCATTTCGCCGAAAGTGCTGCCGGCGCCCAGCGTGGCGACGTGGGCGCGCTGGCCGTTGGCCTCGGTCCAGACGTCGACCTCGCCCTCGGCGACCAGGTACAGCCAGTGCGCAACCGCGCCCTGGCGGGTGATGGTGTCGCCCTGCACGAACGGCGCGCTGACCATGTTGGCCGCAAGCGCCTCCCGCTCGGCGGCGGAGAACGCCCGGAACAGATCGACCGCGGCCAGCGCGCGGGCGCGGCGGGCCAGCTCGTCGGCGCGCAGGCGGTCCTGGCGGTCCTGGTTCTCCTTGGTGATCAGGCGCTCCTCCTGAATCACCGCCAGCCGCATCCCGTGACGTGACAGCGCCGCCAGCGCGTGCATGCGCACGGCGGAATCGCTGGGATCATCCGGTCGCGGATCGCTCAGCCAGTAGCGCAGCGCGTAGCGGGCATAGCCCTGGCCTACGTCCATCAGCACGGCGCTGGGCGGCGGGTCCTGCGCGACGTTGGCGATCTCGGCCTGCCGCACCGAGTCTTCGAGCACCTGGCAGACCCGTCCGGGCTGCGCGGCGATCTCGATGTTGAACCAGACCCAGCGCCGCCAGCGGGTGCGCGACTCGCGCCGGGAGCCGAGGATGTGGAAGCGGTTCTTGACCAGCCAGCCGTTCGGGATGATCACGGTCTCGCGATCGCGGGTCTCGATCGCGGTGTGCCGCCAACGCACGTCGACCACCTGGCCGCTGACGCCGTCGACCTTGACCCAGTCGCCCACGCGCACCGAGTCGTCGAGCTGCAGCACGACGCCGCCGAGGATGTTGCCGAGCGTGTCCTGCATCGAGAAGGCCAGCACGGCGGTGATCACCGCCGAGGTCGCCAGCAGGCCGCTGAGGTCCAGCCCGGCGCCATGCAGCCAGAACAGCAGCCAGGCCGCGGCCAGCGCGGTGACGACGAGATCCTCGACGATACGCGCGCTGTTGAAGCGCAGCTTCGGCAGGACCACCCGGAACACCAGCAGGCCGCCGAGCCGGATCACCACCGCGCCGATGCCGACGATGGCCACGCCGGACAGCAGGCGCGCCCCGCGCGTGGCGCCGCCCAGGTCGAGCCCTGCCGCGATCAGGTCGAGGGCGACCATCAGGCCGACCAGCACCAGCATGCCGCGGATCGCCGGCCGGTCCTCGACGCGCAGCGCCAGCAGCAGCAGGCCCAGCGCCAGCCCGACCGCGGTGCCGATGGCGATCTCGTCGTGCAGCATGCCGAACTGGATGTCCAACGGCCTTCCCCGGGGCCCGATGCTGGCGCGGATCATGCCGTGCGGCGGACGTGGCGGCCAGCGGTGGGTGGTCAGCGGTCAGTGGTGAGTGGTGAGTGTTGAGCGGTGAGCGGTGAGCGGTCGGTGTAGGGCGACGGGCGCCGCGGGGTCACGCGCCGCGGCCGCGGGCGTCGGGTTCGGCGCTGGTCGCCACGCGTGCAAGAATCCCGCTGACGCCCGCCTGCGCGAGGATTCCGCACATGGCCCTCTCCGACCACCGCCGCGGCTTCGCCCTGGCCCGCGACCTCGTCGGCTTCGTGCTGAAGCTGGCGGTCGACGCGGCGCGCGACGTGATCATGATCCCGCTGTCGATCATCGCGGCGGGCATCGACTTCGCCCTGATCCGCAGGCAGGAACCGCGCTACTTCCGCGCGCTGCTCGAGTTCGGCCAGCGCAACGCCGAGTCGATCGACCTCTGGGCCGCCGCCTACGATCGCCACGCCCAGCCGGAGAACGTCGACGCCGTGCTGGCCCGGCTCGAGCAGGCGGTGCGCGACCCCGCCACCGGCGCGCGCCGCGCACGCGTGCTCAGGCGCTGGGCCGAGCGCCAGCTGCGCCGGCGGCGCACACCTCCGTCGGGCTAGCCGGAGGCGGCGCAGCAGCGAATGTCGTCGCCAGGGTCGCGCCTGCCGGCGCTCCTGCGGTGAAGCGCCATCCGCGTCGCACCGGTGGGTCGGCGGGAGCGCCGGAAGGCGCGACCCCGACGCGACTCGCGGCCGCTACGCGCCCAGATGCTCAGCCCGCCTTCTGCGTCTCCACCCAGGCCTTCACCCGACGCTCGAGCACTTCCAGCGGCAGCGCGCCCTGGTCGAGCACGACCTCGTGGAAGTCCTTGAGGCTGAAGCGCGCGCCGAGCGTCTTCTCGCCGTAGGCGCGCAGCTCGGAGATCTTCAGCTGGCCGATCTTGTAGGCCAGCGCCTGGCCGGGCCAGGCGATGTAGCGGTCGATCTCGTTGACGATGTCCTGCTCGGTCTTGGGCGCGTTCGCCATGAAGTAGTCGATCGCCTGCTGCCGGCTCCAGCCCTTGTGGTGCATGCCGGTGTCGACCACCAGGCGCACGGCGCGCCACATGTCGTAGGTGAGCTGGCCGAAGTGGTCGAGCGGGTCGTCGTACAGGCCCATGTCGAAGCCCAGCCGCTCGCTGTACAGGCCCCAGCCCTCGGTGTAGGCGGTGATGCCGGAGTTGCGGCGGAACTCGGGCAGGTCGCCCAGCTCCATCGCGCGGGCGATCTGGAAGTGGTGGCCGGGCACCGCCTCGTGGATCGACAGCGCCATCATCTCCCACTTCGGCCGCGTCTCGGGCTTGTAGAGGTTGACGTAGTAGTAGCCGGGCCGGCTGCCGTCGGCGGCGGGCCGCGAGTAGTAGGCCGTGGTGGTGTCGGGCGCGACGTTGTCGGGGATGGGACGGAGGCCGTAGGGCATGCGCGGGATGGTGCGCAGGTGGAACACCTTGACCAGCTCCGGATCGATCCGCTTGGAGACCGCGAGGTAGGTGTCGAACAGCGCTTCGGGAGTCGGCGCGAAGTACTTCGGATCGGTGCGCAGGTGGTCGAAGAAGGCGGCGAGGTCGCCGGCGAAGCCGACCTTGGCCTTCACCGCCTCCATCTCGGCGCGGATCCGCGCGACTTCGGCGAGGCCGACGGCGTGGATCTCGTCGGGCGTCATCCGGGTGGTGGTGAACCGGCGCGCCAGATAGGCGTACCAGGCCTCGCCGTCGGGCAGGTCGCGGGCGGCGATCGACTCGGCGCAGGCCGGCAGGTACTCGTCGACGAAGAAGGCGTGGAAGGCGCGGTACGCCGGC
>VFQU01000804.1_pt1 | contig 22743 bp, 15 predicted proteins | sample 3512311 | NCBI WGS metagenome assembly VFQU01 (sample SAMN10412377, study PRJNA504923) | tailings metagenome | isolation source: Relicate 3 Philex TSF3 active mining site | place: Philippines: Tuba, Benguet | collected 2017-08-29
GTCGCGCATGAACACCGTCTGCACGTCGCAGTTGAGGCAGCGCTGGGTTTCCTTCCAGGCCGTCGCCGGATCGAAGCCCAGCTCGACCTCGAGCGAGATCGAGGCCAGCGCCTGCTCGGTCGGCGCCCACGGCACCTTGTGGCGCTCGTCCAGCGAGACGTCGTTGTCGTAGCTCCACTCGTGGATGCCCATCTTCTGCGAAGCCAGGGTCACGCCCGGCGCCGGGCGCTGGGCGATGTCCTCGCCGGCGAGGTGCCTGTGGATCGAGATCGCCGCCTCGTGGCCGTGGGCGACGGCCCAGATGATGTTCTTCGGGCCGAAGGCCGCGTCGCCGCCGAAGAACACTTGCGGCAGGCTCGACTGCAGGGTGGTCTTGTCGAGCACCGGCATGCCCCACTCGTCGAAGTCGATGCCGGCGTCGCGCTCGATCCACGGGAAGGCGTTCTCCTGGCCGATCGCCAGCAGCACCTCGTCGCATTCGTGGAACTCGTCGGGCTCGCCGGTGGCCACCAGCTGGCGCCGGCCGCGGGCATCCAGCTCGGCGCGCACCTTCTGGAAGCGCATGCCGACCAGCTTGCCGCCCTCGTGGACGAAGGCCAGCGGCACGCGGTAGTCGAGGATCGGGATGCCTTCGTGCATCGCGTCCTCCTTCTCCCACGGGCTGGCCTTCATCTCGTCGAAGCCCGAACGCACGATCACCTTCACCGACTCGCCGCCCAGCCGACGCGCCGAGCGGCAGCAGTCCATCGCTGTGTTGCCGCCGCCGAGCACCAGTACGCGCCTGCCGACCTCGGTGACGTGGCCGAAGTAGACCGAGGCCAGCCAATCGATGCCGATGTGGATCCGGTCGGCGCATTCGCGGCGACCGGGGACGTCGAGGTCGCGGCCGCGCGGCGCGCCGCAGCCGACGAAGATCGCATCGAAACCCTCGGCCAGCAGCGCGTTCATCGAGTCGATGCGGCGGCCGCCGACGAACTCGACGCCCAGGTCGAGCACGTAGCCGACCTCTTCGTCGATCACCGACTCCGGCAGGCGGAAGCGCGGCACCTGGGTGCGCATGAAGCCGCCGGCCTTGGGATCCTGGTCGAACACGGTGACGTGGTAGCCCAGCGGCGCGAGGTCGCGGGCGACGGTCAGCGCCGACGGTCCGGCGCCGACGCAGGCCACCCTTCGGCCGTTGCGACGGGCGGCGGGTCGCGGCATGGCGCCGCGCACGTCGCCCTTGTGGTCGGCAGCGACGCGCTTGAGCCGGCAGATGGCGACCGGTTCCGGCGCTGCATCGTTGCTCTCCTCGACGCGCCCGCGCCGGCAGGCCGGTTCGCAGGGCCGGTCGCAGGTGCGGCCGAGGATGCCGGGGAAGACGTTGCTCTTCCAGTTGACCATGTAGGCGTCGGCGTAGCGCCCCGCCGCGATCAGCCGGATGTATTCGGGCACCGGCGTATGTGCCGGACAGGCCCACTGACAGTCGACTACCTTGTGGAAGTAGTCGGGATTGCCGATATCGGTCGCTCGCACACCACCCTCCCAGGCACTGCAGCGTGGCGCCGTTGCCGATCCGCAGGTCGCGTCGGTCCGGTCTTCTTGGCCGGCATTCTAGCCATGATCCGCGCCGCCGCCGCGAGCCCGGTCACGCGTCCACCGGCGCCGCTACACTGGTCGACCCGGACGTTCCGCACGCGCGCCTGCATCCAGATGCCCACGCCGCCGATCGAGATCGACGCCCGCCGACGGCCGCCGCTGGGCATGCCGCCGGCGCGCTTCCTGCGTGACTACTGGCAGAAGCGGCCGCTGCTGATCCGCGCGGCGTTTCCCGGCTTGGAAAGCCCGCTGCAGCCCGAGGACCTCGCCGGACTGGCCTGCGAGGAGCTGGCGCTGTCGCGGCTGATCGAGCACGACCGCGCCGGCGACCGCTGGCGGGTGCGCAGCGGGCCGTTCGCCGAAGCGGTGTTTCCCGCGCTGCCTCGCCAGGACTGGACCCTGCTGGTGCAGGACGTCGACAAGTGGGACCCGGACGTGCGCGCGCTGCTTTCGCGGTTCGACTTCCTTCCGCGCTGGCGGATCGACGACATCATGGTCAGCTTCGCCGCGCCCGGCGGCTCGGTCGGCGCGCACGTCGACCAGTACGACGTGTTCCTGCTGCAGGCACAGGGCCACCGGCGCTGGCGGATCGACGCCCGGCCGAATCCGCCGTCGGCCTTCCGGCCGGACGTCGACCTCAAGCTGCTGCAGCAGTTCGACCCCAGCCACGACTGGGTGCTCGGCCCCGGCGACATGCTCTACCTGCCGCCCGGCGTGCCGCATCACGGCGTGGCCGAGGATGCCTGCCTGACCTTTTCGGTCGGCATGCGCGCGCCGTCGCTGGCCGAGATGGTGGGCGCACTGGCCGACGAGCTCGCCGACCGCCTGCCGGAAGCGCTGCGTTACACCGACCCCGACCTGCAGCCGGCCCGCGACCCGGCCGAGATCGACGCGGCGTCGCTCGATCACCTGCGCGGCACGCTGCGTTCGGCGCTGGCCCTCGACGACGCCGACCTCGCGGACGTCATCGGCCGTTTCCTGACCCGCTACCGCAGCGCCGCCGAGAGCCTCGCGCCGCCCAGGCCACCGACGCCGGCGCAGGTCGCCGAGCGGCTGGCGCGCGGCGCGCGGCTGGTCCGGCATCCGTTCGCCCGCCTGGCCTGGTGCCGCGAGGGCCGTCGCGCCCGCCTGTTCGGCCACGGCGCCTCGTGGCCCGTGCCGCTCGCGTTCGCCAGGCGCATCTGCGCCGACCCACCGATCGATGCCGGCAGCCATACCGCGCTGCGCGGCCAGGCGCCGACCGTCGTCGACGCGCTGGTCGCCGCCGGCCTGCTCACCCTCACCCGCCCCCGTCGAGGTGCCCCATGACCTTGCCCCCGATCGCCGACGACTTCACCGTCGAGCCTGCCGACTACACGCGCGACCTCGCCGACCTGCGCGCCGTGCGCGAGCCGGTGTTCCTGGTCGAGCAGAACGTCCCCGCCGACCTCGAGTGGGACGATCTCGACCCGCGCTCGCGGCACGTCATCGCCCGCGACCTCGCGGGCAAGCCGATCGGCACCGGCCGGCTCACCCCCGAGCACAAGATCGGCCGCATGGCCGTGCTGCGCGAGTGGCGCGGTCGCGGCGTCGGCGCGGTGATGCTGCAGCGCCTGCTGGAGCTGGCGCGCGGCCTCGGCTATGCCGAGGTCAAGCTGCATGCCCAGACCCACGCCATGCCGTTCTACGCCGCCGCCGGCTTCGTGCCCGAGGGCGAGGAGTTCATGGAGGCCGGCATCCCGCACCAGACCATGCGCATGGCGCTGGTCGCCGAGACGCCCCTGGTCCGGCAGAAGGCGGCCGGCGAACCCGAGCGGCCGGTCGACACCTTCGAGGACTGCCGTGCCACCACCCTCGCCCTGCTCAAGGCGGCGCGCCACCGGGTGTGGGTCTACAGCCGCGACCTCGATCCCGACTTCCTGTGCACGGACGACGCACTCGCCGAGCTGCGCCGCCTCGCCCTGTCGGGGCGCGGCGCGGCGCTGCACTTCATCGTCCAGGATCCCGGCGCCGCGCTGCGCCCCGCGGCACACCTGATCGGCCTCGCCCAGCGCAGCAGCACCACCATCGCCGTGCGCACGCCGGTCGACGAAGTCGACCTGCAGTACGCCGGCGCCTACCTGCTCAATGACGTCGGCGGCTTCCTGCACCGGCCGCTGGCCAGCCGCTTCGAGGGGACGACGTCGCCACACGCGCCGGGGCGGCAACGCCAACTGCTGGCGATGTTCGAGCCGGTCTGGGAGCGCTCGGAGACGCCGGTCGACCTGCGTGCCCTGAAGCTCTGACAGGCGGTCGAAGCCCGCCGCGCGTGGAGAGCGGCAGAGTCCCCTGCCGCGCCGCGCAGGGGGATGAGCAGAGACTCCTGCCGTGCCGCGCCCGGCAAGACGCGCGGCGACTGTGGCTGCTTGCGTGCGGCCCCGGCGGCTGTCGCGCGGATTCGCGGCCGGCAGGGTGCGGCCTGCGCGCTGCCACGCCCCACCGCCCGCCGGTCGACGCCACTGCCTGCTCCGGGCGGCCTGCCGCGAACGACGGCTCGGCGCGCCGACGGGGTTCCGATGCGCCCGGGATCGTGAACGCCTCGCCTGCGCCCCGGCGCGCACCTGAACCGCCGTTCAACTGTGTACACTCGCGGTGGGCCAGAGAGGGGCAAGGGTCGATGTTGTTCGCACCCGAACCAGAGGCGCGCGTCGAGGGATGGAAGATCCTGATCGTCGACGACGAGCCGGAGATCCACGAAGTCACCCGGCTCGTGCTGTCGGCGTTCCGGTTCGAGGGCCGGCCGCTCCGGTTCCTGTCCGCCCTGTCCGCCGAGGAGGCGATCGGGCTGCTGCGCGCCCACGACGACATCGCGGTGATGCTGCTCGACGTCGTCATGGAGCACGACCAGGCCGGGCTCGAGCTGGTCCGCCGCGTGCGCGAGGAGCTGGGCAACCGCCACATCCGGATCGTCCTGCGCACCGGCCAGCCGGGCCAGGCGCCCGAGCAGGAGGTCATCTCCAACTACGACATCAACGACTACAAGGAGAAGACCGAGCTGACCGCGCAGAAGCTGTCGACGACGCTGTTCGCCGCGCTGCGCGGCTGGCGCGACATCCAGATCATCGAGGCCAACAAGCGCGGCCTCGAGCGCGTGGTTCAGGCCTCCGCCCACGTCTTCACCCAGCAGCGCCCGCACGAGTTCGCTTCGGCCGTGCTCAGCCAGCTCACCGCACTGCTCGACATGCGCGGTGGCGCGCTGTACTGCAAGGTCGAACGGCCGGGCGAGCGCCTTCCGGACCACTTCACGGTCGCCGCGGCCACCGGGCCGTACGAACGCTTCGTCGACCATCACGCCGACGAGGACCTGCCCGGCCCGGTCGCGGCCTCCCTGCGGCGTGCCTACGAAGCCAAGCAGCACGTCTTCAGCGCCGACCACTACGTGCTGCACTTCACCGACAGCCAGCAGACCGAGAGCCTGCTCTACGTCGGCGAGGCATGGGACCTGTCAGACCTCGACTTCCGCCTGGTCGAAGTGTTCTGCACCAACGTCTCGATCGCTTTCGAGAACCTGCATCTCAACCAGGAGCTGGCCGACGCGCAGATGGAGACCATCTGCCTGCTGGCCGGCGCCGCGGAGTCGCGCTCGCAGGAGACGGCCAGCCACGTCAAGCGCGTCGGCGAGGTGGCGGAGCTGCTGGCGCGCGGCATCGGCATCCCGCCGCAGGAGGCCGAGAGCTACCGCTTCGCCGCGCCGCTCCACGACATCGGCAAGATCGCCATCCCGGACGCGATCCTGAACAAGCCCGGTCGGCATACCCCCGACGAGTCGGCGATCATGCGTTCCCACGCGGAAATCGGCCACCGGATGCTGATGGACGCGAAGCGTCCGCTGCTGCGGCTGGCCGCCGAGATCGCGCTGTCGCACCACGAGAACTGGGACGGCAGCGGCTATCCGCAGGGTCTCGCCGGCGAGGCCATCCCGATCAGCGGACGCATCACCATGCTGGCCGACGTCTACGACGCGCTCGGCAGTCGCCGCTGCTACAAGGAGGCATGGCCGGCCGCGCAGGTGCGTGAGTTCATCATCGGCCAGAGCGGCGTGAAGTTCGACCCGGCGCTCGTCGCCCTGCTGCTGGCGCGCTGGGACGAGGCCGAGGCCATCCGCGTCCGCCTGCCGGACTGACGCGCGACCCGGCGCTGTCCGCGCTCAGTCGGTCGCGGCCACCAGCCGATCGAGCATCGCCCGCATGTCCGCGGCGGGCGCGAACCGGAGCTGCTGTCCGCCGGCGGCGATGAAGGTCGGCGTGGTGCGGATCCCCAGCGCCCCGGCGAGCGCCTTGCCGACCGGATAGGGCGACGGGCAGGTCGCCGGTTCGAGGGCGTCGCCGCGCATCGCGGCATCCAGCGCGCCGCGGCGGTCGTCCGCGCAGAACACGCCCGCGCTGGCCCGGTCGGCGGCGCTGCCCTCGCCGCCCAGCGGGATCAGCACGTAGTCGACGCTGATGCCCTGCGCCAGGTATTGCTCGATCTCGGCATGGAAGCGCCGGCAGTAACCGCAATCGAGCGCGGTGAATACGGTGATCCGATGACGGCCGTCTGCTGCCTCGAACCGGATCATGGCATCGCGCTCGACGGCAGCCAGGCGCGCCGCGCGCAGACGTTCGCGGGCGCGCTCGCTGAGGTCGACGCCGGCGACCGTGTCGAGCAGGCGGCCGGACAACAGGTGACGCCCGTCGGCGGAGATGTAGACGACCTCGCCACCCGTCTCGACTTCGAGCCAGCCCGGCACCGCTGCGGCGCGCACCTTCCCCAGCTCGCCGCCGGCACCGACCCGCTCGAGTGCGGCACGTGCCACCGACTCCGGGGTCGCCGCGACGCATGCCCAGGGGAACAGCAGCATGGCCAGCATCAGGGTGCGCATCAGCATGGGTGGCTCCGGCAAGCGCGGTGATCCCGCGCGATGGCAGACCGTCGGGATGCGGGCGAGTTCCCGGCTCAGCCCTCGCCGAGGGGAATGCGGATGCTGAAGTAGACCCCCTGCCCCGGTGCGCTGTCGCACTCGATGCTGCCGCGCAGCGCCTGGGTGACCAGGTTGAACACGATGTGCATGCCCAGCCCCGACCCGCCGCGGCCGCGCCGAGTGGTGAAGAACGGCTCGTAGATGCGCCGCCGCGCTTCCTCGCTCATGCCACGCCCGTTGTCGGCATAGGTCAGCACCACCTCGCCGTCGCGGCGCGCGGCCTCGATGCGGATCTCTCCGGACTGCCCTTCGTCGAAGGCGTGGATCACGGAGTTCATCACCAGGTTGACCACGATCTGATAGACGGCGCCGGGCATGGTGGTCAGCTCGAGGTCGTCGGGACACTCCACCAGCACCCGGTGGCGGGTGCGCTTCAGGGCCGGGCGCAGCGAGGTGAGGATCTCGTCGAGGTACTGGTGCAGTGCGATGTGCCGGCGTTCGCCGCTGCTCTGGTCGACCGCCACCTGCTTGAAGCTGCGAACCAGCTTGGCGGCGCGGTCGAGGTTGCGCTGGATGAGCTGGGTGCTCTCCTGGGCTGTGCGGCGATAGGCCTCGAGGTCCGACCGGCTCAGCTCGCCGGCATCCAGCAGGCGCTGCAGACGCTCGGTCTCGGACTGCAGGTGCGAAGTCGCGGTGACGCCGATCCCGAGCGGCGTGTTGATCTCGTGCGCCACGCCGGCCACCAGCTCGCCGAGCGCGGCCATCTTCTCGGCATCGACCAGCTGCCGCTGTGCCAGCCTGAGCTCGCTGACCGTCTCGTGCAGCACCGCGTTGGCGCGGGTGAGGTCGGCGGTCCGCTGCACGACGCGCTGCGCGAGCTCGACGTTGAGCCGCTGCAGCTCGAGCTCGTCGTGCTTGACGTCGGTGATGTCGCGGACGGTGCCGGCGATGCGCCTGGCCCGCCCGTTCGGGTGGCGCGACACCACGCGACCGCGCGAATGCAGGTAGCGCCAGTTGCCGTCGACGTCCTGCACCCGGTAGACCTGCTCGTAGAAGTCGGTCTCGCCGCGCGCGTGCGCCCTGAACACCCGATCGACCGCCTCGACGTCATCCGGGTGGATGAAGCGGCGCAGCGACGACGCCGAACTGACCTGCTCGTCGCGCGGCGCGGCGAGCTGCGGCAGCGGATTCAGCCGCCGCATCTCGTCGCGGTCGAGGTCCATGTCCCAGAGTTCGTCGCCGGTCCCCCACAGGGCGAGCTTCAGGCGCTCCTCGCTGTCGCGCAGGGCCTTCCCCGCGGCGTCGCGCTCGCGCCAGCGCGCCCGGAACTGCGCGGCGACCAGCACCAGCAGCGCGAGCCCGACCGCGACCATGGCGACCCGCGCCCAGCCGGTCTGCCAGGGCGCCGGCTCGACCCGCAGGTCGAAACTCGCCTCCTCCCCGGCGAGACCGGCACGCATCGCCTGCGCGCGGAAACGGTAGGTGCCCGGCTGCAGGTTGGTGTAGGCCGCGAACCGGCGGCGCGGCGAAGCGTCGATCCAGTCCGTGTCGAGCCCGTCGAGACGATAGCGGTAGCTGACCGCGTCGGGCGCAGCGAAGGCCAGCGCCGAGAACTCCAGCGTGAGGTCGCGGGCCGGATGCGGCAGCCGCAGCCCGCGCTGCGCCGACACGCCCGCCGCCAGCGCGACCGGGTCGCGGCGCAGGCCGGCGACCCCGAGGCTGCGCACGCGCGTCCAGCGCGGCGGCGGCGGGGCCGGCAGATCGGTGATCTCCTCGGGATCGAACAGCGTCACACCGGCGAGGCCACCGAACACCAGCCGCCCGTCGGGGAGCTGCGCGTGGCTGCTGATGAAGTAGCCGCGGCCCTGAGCGCCGTCGCGCTCGCCGAAGTTCTCGATGCGGCCGGACACCGGATCGAGCCGACTGAGACCGGCGGTGGTGCTTATCCACAGCCTGCCGCTGCGGTCCTCGCGAACCCCGCCGATCGCATCCGAGCCCAGGCCGTCGGTCCGCGACCAGGTCCGGAACCTCGGCGTCGCCGACGGGCTCGGCTGCATCAGGTTCAACCCGCCGCCCTGGGTACCGACCCACAGGCGGCGGCGCTGATCCTCGTAGACGACGGTGACGGTGTTGCTGCTCAGCGCACCGGACACGCCGGGTGCGGCGACGATGCGCTCGAACCGGCGCCGGGCGCGATCCAGGCGGTTCAGCCCCCCCGGCCGCAGCGCGACCCAGAAGTTGCCCGCGGCGTCCTCGAACACGCTGTTGACGGTATGTCCGCCCAGCGAGGTCGGGTCCCCGGGGTCGTGGGCGAATCGCTCGAAGGCGGCGCAGCCGCTGCACAGGCGGGCGAGCCCGGCATCGAGCGTGCCGACCCACAGCGCATTCTCGCCGTCGGCGTGCAGGTGGAGGAGGTAGTCGCTGGGAAGGCTGCGCGGGTCCGCGCGATCGTGGCGGAAGCGGTCGAAGCCGCGGCCATCGGCACGCAGCCGGTTGAGCCCACCCCCCTGGGTCGCCACCCAGAGCGTGCCGGCGCGGTCGCGGGTGACGTACTGGACGAAATTGTGCGACAGGCTGCGCGGGTCGGCGGGATCGTGCCGGTAGTGCGCAAGCAGGCCGCGGCGCAGATCGAAATGGGCGAGGCCTCCGCTGGGCGGCAGTCCGAACCACAGGCTGCCGTCGTCGTCGACCGATATCGCCGCGACGATCTCCCAGGGCATCGAGGCCGGCGAGTCGGCATCGGGCGCCACCGTCTGGAACCGCTCGGTGCGCGGATCGAATACCGCCAGCCCCCCGGTCCAGGTACCGACCCACAGCAGGCCATCGCGGTCCTCGTACAGGGTCTGCAGGCGGCTGGCGGGAAGCCCGTCGAGCGCGCCGGGTCGATGCCGCCAGTGCCGCTGCACCTCGCCGTCCGGGCCGAGCCGGGTCAGTCCGTTGTTGGTCGCGACCCACAGCCGTCCCAGCCGGTCGCGCAGCAGCCGGCGCACCGCGTTGTCGGCGATCCGCTGCGCCGCCGGCGCGGTCGCCAGCAGATGCCGCTGCAATCGGCCCTCGGCATCGAAGCGGAACAGGCCGCGCTCGGCGCTGCCGACCCAGACCCCGCCGTCGTCATCCTCGAGCACGTCGTAGGCGTCGAAGGCGAGTCCCTGCGCGTCGACGAACGCAGCGCCGCAGGTGGTTCCGGTCTGGCAGCGCCAGGCGCCGTTGCGCCCGGCGATCAGCAGGTGACCCCGCGGTCCGACGCGGAGATTGCGCACCGGCCCCGGCGCCAAGGCCGGACCAAGCCCGAGTCCTGTCCAGCGCTCTCCCTCGCGCCGCTGCAGCACGCCGTCGCCGGCAGCGGCGACCAGCCCGAGCCCGGGGTGGTGCACCAGCGCATGGACCTGGTCGCCGGCCAGCGCGTCGGCGGACGCCGGATCGTGGCGATAGGTGCGAAGACTGCCGTCGCGCGGATCGCGTCGGGTCAGGCCGCCGGCCTGGGTGCCGATCCACAGGGCACCCTCGTCGTCGACGGCGAGTGCGTAGATGTGGTTGTCGCCGAGTCCCTCGGCCGAGCCGGGCCGGTGCCGATAGACCTCGAACTCATGGCCGTCGAAACGGTTGAGGCCGTCCTGCGTGCCGACCCAGAGGAAGCCGCTTCCGTCCTGGGCGATGCTGCGCGCAGTCGCCTGGGAGAGCCCCTGCGCGACGCCCAGCGTGTGGAAACGGACCCGCTGCGCACCGGGCCCGTCCTCGGCCGGCGTCACCATCGGCAGCGCGAGCAGCAGGACGGCGAGGACGCGGCAGGTTCGACGGGCGCGCATGATCATCCCGACGAAGGCTACTCCGTCCTTCCCGGCGCTGCAGCCAGGACGTCTGCCGACACGCAGTCGCGGCCGGTTAGAATGCAGGCCTGCCGGGCGGGAGGCGTGTCGCCGGTTCGACCGGCCGCACGAAACCGACGATCCGCCCCCGCGCCACGCGGTGGTCGATTCGCCGACCGCCCGATCAATCCATCGAACCCCGGAGCCCCCATGTCCCGCATCATCATTGCCGGCGCCAAGCGCACCGCGATCGGTTCCTTCCTCGGCCAGTTCACCGGCGTGCCGACGCCGACCCTGGGCGCGACCGCGATGCGCGCCGCGCTGGCCCAGGCCGGCATCGGCGGCGACCAGGTCGACGAAGTCATCATGGGCTGCGTGCTTCCCGCCGGCCTCGGCCAGGCGCCGGCGCGCCAGGCCTCGCTGGCCGCGGGCATTCCGACCGCGGCCGGCTGCACCACCATCAACAAGGTCTGCGGCTCGGGCATGAAGGCCATCATGTTCGGCGCCGACCTGATCAGGGCCGGCTCGGCCAGGGTCGTGGTCGCCGGCGGCATGGAGAGCATGACCAACGCGCCGCACCTGCTGAACGGCTCGCGTACCGGCATCCGCTACGGCAGCGCCGAGTTCATCGACCACATGGCCTGGGACGGCCTGACCGATCCCTACCAGAAGCAGGCGATGGGCGTGTTCGGCGAGATGTGCGTGGAGAAGCTCGGCTTCACCCGCGAGGGCCAGGACGCCTACGCCGCGGAGAGCGTGCGCCGCGCGCTGGCCGCGCAGGCCGCGGGAAGCTTCAAGGACGAGATCGCGCCGGTGACCGTCGCCGGCCGCAAGGGCGACGTGGTCGTCGACGGCGACGAGCAGCCGGGCAAGTGCGACATCGGCAAGATCCCCACGCTGCGCGCCGCGTTCAAGAAGGACGGCACGATCACCGCGGCCAGCTCGTCGAGCATTTCCGACGGCGCCGCCGCCGCGGTGCTGATGAGCGAGGAGGAGGCCCGCTCGCGCGGCCTGTCGCCGCTCGCCGCCATCGTCGGCCACGCCACCCACAGCCAGGCGCCGGAGTGGTTCACCACGGCGCCGGTGTCGGCGATCGAGAAGCTGCTGAAGCAGGTCGGCTGGGCGGTCGGCGAGGTCGACCTGTTCGAAGTCAACGAGGCCTTCGCCTGCGTCGCCATGGCGCCGATCCAGGAGCTGGGCATCCCGCACGACAAGGTCAACGTGTTCGGCGGCGCCTGTGCGCTCGGCCATCCGATCGGCGCCAGCGGCGCGCGGCTGGTGGTGACGCTGCTCAACGCGCTGCGCCAGCGCGGCGGCAGGCGCGGCATCGCTTCGCTGTGCATCGGCGGCGGCGAGGCCACGGCGATCGCCGTCGAGCTGCTCTGAGGTCGACTGGCAGGCTGCCGAAGTGCAGCCTGCATCGCCAGTCCACGGATGGACTGGTCGCGAATCAATCGAATGAACGACTGATTCGTCGGATCGGGGCGGAGCCCCGCGCAGCCGCGTAGCGGCCGAACGCGTCCGGACAGGCGCCGGACACGCGACTTCAAGAATGCACGGGATGTGCATTCCTCATCCACCGACCAGAGCCTCCGCATGCCGATCCTCGCCAGCCAGATCGATCCGCGCTCGCCGGAGTTCGCCGACAACCGCGCGCATCTCGAGGGCCTCGTCGAGGCGTTGCGCGCGCGGCTGGCCGAGATCGCGCTCGGCGGCGGCGACAAGGCGCGGCGCAAGCACGTCGAGCGCGGCAAGCTGCTGCCGCGCGACCGCATCACCGCCCTGCTCGACGCCGGCTCGCCCTTCCTCGAGATCGCCCCGCTCGCCGCCGAAGGCATGTACGAGGGCGCAGCGCCCGCCGCGGGACTGATCGCCGGGATCGGCCGGGTCAACGGCATGGAAGTCGTGGTCGTCGCCAACGACGCCACCGTCAAGGGCGGTACCTACTTTCCGATGACGGTCAAGAAGCACCTGCGCGCGCAGGAGATCGCCCGCGAGAACCGCCTTCCCTGCGTCTATCTCGTCGACTCCGGCGGCGCTTTCCTGCCGCTGCAGGACGAGGTCTTTCCGGACCGCGAACACTTCGGCCGGATCTTCTACAACCAGGCGCGGATGAGCGCCGAGAACATCCCGCAGGTCGCCGTGGTGATGGGCTCGTGCACGGCCGGCGGCGCCTACGTGCCGGCGATGTGCGACGAGTCGATCATCGTCAAGGAGCAGGGCACGATCTTCCTCGGCGGCCCGCCGCTGGTGAAGGCGGCGACCGGCGAAGTCGTCGATGCCGAATCGCTCGGCGGCGCCGAGGTGCACACCTCGGTGTCGGGCGTGGCCGACCACTTCGCCGAGAACGACGCCCACGCGCTGGAGATCGCCCGCGACATCCTGCGCCACCTCAACCGCCCCAAACCGATGCCGCTGGCGCTGCGCCCGCCGCGCGAGCCGCTGTATCCGGCCGACGAGCTGTACGGCATCGTGCCGCGCGACACGCGGCGGCCGTTCGACATCCGCGAGGTGATCGCCCGCGTCGTCGACGGCAGCGAGTTCCAGGAATTCAAGGCGCGCTACGGCAAGACCCTGGTCACCGGCTTCGCCCACCTGCACGGCTACCCGGTGGGCATCGTCGCCAACAACGGCATCCTGTTCGCCGAGAGCGCGCTCAAGGGCGCGCACTTCATCGAGCTGTGCAGCCAGCGCAACGTGCCGCTGGTGTTCCTGCAGAACATCACCGGCTTCATGGTCGGCCGCAAGTACGAGAACGCCGGCATCGCCAAGGACGGCGCCAAGATGGTCACCGCGGTGGCCTGCACCCACGTGCCGAAGTTCACCGTGGTGATCGGCGGCAGCTTCGGCGCCGGCAACTACGCGATGTGCGGCCGTGCCTACGGCGCGCGCTTCCTGTGGATGTGGCCGAACGCGCGGATCAGCGTGATGGGCGGCGAACAGGCCGCCAGCGTCCTCGCCACCGTTCGCCGCGACGGCATCGAGGCCGGCGGCGGCCAGTGGAGCGCCGAGGACGAAGAGGCATTCAAGGCGCCGATCCGCGACCAGTACGAGCGCCAGGGCCACCCCTACTACGCCAGCGCGCGGCTGTGGGACGACGGCGTGATCGATCCCGCCGACACCCGCCGCGTGCTGTCGCTGGCGCTGTCGGCCAGCCTCAACGCGCCGATCGAGCCGCAGCGCTTCGGCGTGTTCCGGATGTGAGCGGAGGAACGGAGACCCCATGACCAGCGCCATCACCACCGCCATCGACCAGGGCGTCGCCACCCTCACCCTGGCGCGGCCGGCGGTGCACAACGCCTTCGACGAGACGCTGATCGCCGAGCTGATCGCCGCGCTGCAGGCCCTCGACGAGGACGACACCGTTCGCGTCGTGGTGCTGACCGGCGCCGGCAAGTCGTTCTCGGCCGGCGCCGATCTGGGCTGGATGAAGCGCATGGCCAAGGCCAGCGAGAAGGAGAACCGCCGTGACGCGCGCCAGCTGGCCAAGCTGATGCGCACGCTCAATTTCATCGACAAGCCGACCATCGCGCGGGTCAACGGTGCGGCCTACGGCGGCGGCGTCGGATTGATCGCCTGTTGCGACATCGCCATCGGCAGCGATGATGCGCGCTTCGCCCTGACCGAGGTGAGGCTCGGGCTGGTGCCGGCGGTGATTTCGCCCTACGTGATCGACGCGATCGGCGCGCGCCAGGCGCGTCGGCTGTTCCTCACCGCCGAGCTGTTCGACGCCGCCCAGGCCGAGCGCATCGGCCTGCTGCACCGCTGCGTGCCGGCGGCCGAACTCGACGCCGCCGTCGCCGAGGCGGTCGAGCGGCTGCGCGCCAACGGACCGCGCGCGGTGGTCGCCGCCAAGCGGCTGGTGGCGCGGATCAGCCAGCCGCAGCCGAAGGAGCGCCGCGCCATCGACGAGGAGAACGCCGACCTGATCGCCGGCCTGCGCGTCTCCGCCGAGGGCCAGGAGGGCCTCGCCGCGTTCTTCGACAAGCGGCGCCCGCAGTGGGCCAGGTCATGAGCGCCGTGCCCGCCATCACCCGCCTGCTGATCGCCAACCGCGGCGAGATCGCCTGCCGGATCATCCGCACCTGCCGCCGGCTCGGCATCGAGACGGTCGCCGTCTATTCCGACGCCGACGCCGGCGCCCGCCACGTGCGCCTGGCCGACCGCGCCGAGCACATCGGCGGCGCGCCACCGGCGCAGTCCTACCTGCGCATCGACGCGGTCCTCGACGCCGCCCGCCGCAGCGGCGCGCAGGCGATCCATCCGGGCTTCGGCTTCCTCTCGGAGAACGCCGACTTCGCCGAAGCGGTCGAGGCCGCTGGACTGGTGTTCGTCGGACCTCGCGCGTCCTCGATGCGCAAGCTCGGCTCCAAGGCCGGCGCCAAGGAGCTGATGGCCGCGCACGGCGTCCCGGTGGTGCCGGGCTACACCGGCGCCGATCAGGATCCCGCCCGCCTCTTCGACGAGGCCGCGCGCGTCGGCTATCCGCTGATGATCAAGGCCGCCCACGGCGGCGGCGGCAAGGGCATGCGCGTGGTGCGCGCCCCCGAACAGTTCGCCGAGGCGCTGGCAAGCTGCCAGCGCGAGGCGCTGGGTGCCTTCGGCCGCGACCGCGTGCTGATCGAGCGCTACATCGAGACGCCGCGCCACATCGAGGTCCAGATCTTCGGCGACGCCCACGGCGGCGTCATCCACCTCAACGAGCGCGAGTGCTCGGCGCAGCGCCGTTACCAGAAGGTGCTGGAGGAAGCGCCTTCGGCCAGCATGACCCCGGAGCTGCGCGCCGCCATGGGCGCCGCCGCGGTCGCCGCCGGTCGCGCGGTCGACTACCGCAACGCCGGCACCGTCGAGTTCATCCTCGGCGCCGACGGCCAGTTCTACTTCATGGAGATCAACGCCCGGCTGCAGGTCGAGCATCCGGTGACCGAAGCCACCACCGGCCTCGATCTGGTCGAGTGGCAGCTGCGCGTCGCCGCCGGCGAGCCGCTGCCGCTGGCGCAGGAGCAGGTCCGCAGCCGCGGCCACGCGATCGAACTGCGGCTGTACGCCGAGGACGCCGAGCGCGGCTTCCTGCCCGGCAGTGGCCGCCTGGAGCGGCTCGAGCTGCCGCACGACATGTCCGGCGTGCGGATCGACACCGGCGTCGAGTCGGGTGACGTCGTCACCATCCACTACGACCCGATGATCGCCAAGCTGATCGCCTGCGGCGACGACCGCCGCCAGGCGCTGGCGCGACTGCGCGAGGCGCTGGCCGCCTGCGAGGTGGTCGGGCCTGCCAGCAACATCGCGTTCCTCGAGCGGCTGATCGACCACCCCGCGGTGGTCGAGGCGCGCATCGACACCGGCTATCTCGATCGCCACCTCGATGAGTTCACCGCCCAGCCCGCCCAGCCACCGCTCGCCGCGCTGGCCGCAGCGGCCACGCTGCGGCTGATCGCCGAGCGCGAGGCCGGCCTGCGTGAATCGGCCGCGGGCGCCGATCCGTGGTCGCCGTGGGCGACCGCCGACGGCTGGCGCATCGGTCAGGCCAGCACCCAGCCGCTGTGGCTGCAGTGGCGCGACCAGCGCATCGAACTGCAGGTCAACGGCGTGGCCGAGGCTTTCCGCCTGCAGCGCGCCGACGAGGCGATCGACGTCCGCCTGCTGGCGCGCACCGCCACCGACCTCACCCTGTCCATCGACGGCGCCCCGCGGCGGATCCGGGCGCGTGCCAGCGGCGATGACTTCGTCGTCCACGACGGCGCCCGGCGCTTCCGGTTCCATCCGGCACGGCCGTTCGGCTTCGAGGGCGCGGCGGAGAGCGGCTCGGACCGCCTGCGCGCGCCGATGCCCGGGCGGATCGTCGCCGTGCAGGCCGAGGTCGGCCAGGCGCTGGCGGCACAGCAGCCGGTGCTGGTGATGGAAGCGATGAAGATGGAGCTGACCCTGCGCGCGCCGGTGGCGGCCACGCTGCTCGAGCTGCGCGTCGCGGTCGGCGAGTGCTTCGAGGCCGCCGCCCTGCTCGCCCGCTTCGAAGTGGAGTGATCGCCGTGCGCATCGTCCTGCTGCTGCTCGTCCTGCTGACCACGACCGCCTGCCAGCGCACCCTGTTCCAGCAGGCGCCGGGGCCGGACGGCTGCGATCCCGCGCTGGCCGGCGAATGGTGGTCGCTGGGCGACGCCGACGATCCCGACGGCGAGCTGCAGGCGACGATCGGCCGCGACTGCAGCATCTTCGTGGTCGAGCGCGACGCCGAAGGCGAGCGGCGCAGCGCGCCCTCGACGCTGGGCAGCGCGAGGCTGGGTGGCCGGGCGATCGTCTGGTTCGACGCCGCCTGGGCCAACCGCAGCTTCGAGATCGAAGGCGACGCCCTCGATCAGCCGGGAGACCGCTACGTCTACGCCTATCGCTTCGAGCGCGGTGATCGCCTCACGCTGTTCCCGATCCGCCACGAGGCCCTGGCGCGGGCGGCGGTGGAGAACCGACTGAAGGCCGACGTGCTGCTGCTCGACGGCAACCTGACGGTGAGGGTGCGCGCGGAAGCCGACGAACTGCGCCGCCTGCTCGGCCGCAAGCGCGTATTCGACGACAAGCAGCCGCTGCGCTTCCGCCGCCACCTCGACGGCCGGGTCGAGCGATGAGCGACGCCGTCCGCATCGTCGAGGTCGGTCCGCGCGACGGCCTGCAGAACGAAGCCCGCGTCGTCCCGCTGGCGACCAAGATCGCGCTGGTCGATCGCCTCGCCGAGGCGGGCCTGCCCTGCGTCGAGGCCGGCGCCTTCGTCAGCCCGAAATGGGTGCCGCAGATGGCCGACAGCGAGGCCGTGTATGCCGGCATCGCGAGGAAGCCCGGCGTGCGCTATCCGGCGCTGGTGCCGAACCTCGCCGGCTACGAGCGCGCCCGCGCCTGCGGGGTCGACGAGATCGCCGTGTTCGGGGCGGCCTCGGAAGCGTTCAGCCGGCGCAACATCAACGCCGGCATCGACGAGAGCCTCGCGCGTTTTCGTCCGGTGGTCGAGCGCGCCCTGGCCGACGGCGTCGCGGTGCGCGGCTACGTGTCGACGGTGCTCGGCTGCCCCTACCAGGGACCGGTGCCGCTGGCCGACGTGGTGCGCGTCGCCGGCGCGCTGCATGCGATGGGCTGCTACGAGATCTCGCTCGGTGACACCATCGGCGCCGGCACGCCCGCAGCGGCGCGCGCGATGCTGGCCGCCGTCGCCACCGAGGTTCCGATGGCGCGCCTCGCCGTGCACTTCCACGACACCCGCGGCCAGGCACTGGCCAACGTCTACGCCTGCCTCGAGCTGGGCGTGCGCGTCGTCGACGCATCGGTCGCCGGCCTGGGGGGCTGTCCCTACGCCCGGGGCGCCAGCGGCAACCTCGCGACCGAGGACCTGGTCTTCATGCTCGACGGCCTCGGCATCGCGACCGGCGTCGACCTCGACGCGCTGATCGACACCGGGCGGTGGATCAGCGCCCAGCTCGACCGCCCCGACGGCGCCAAGACCGGCCTGGCCGGCCGCCCGCCGGCCGGCCCGGTCGAATCCGACGCAGCCGCCGACTGAGACCGTCCCCGCGGGTGACCGGCATGGGGCAGAATGCCGCCATGGCCGATGAGTCCAGCGAGCGCTTCTCAGCCTTTTCTGGCGTCGGCGAAGACGACGCCGGCGCGTCGGTCGCCGCGCTGCTGGCCGAAGCGCGGCGCCTGCGCGAGGCGGGCGCGACCGAGGCCGCGCTGGACGCCGCCCAGCGGGCGGCCGAGGCGGCCCACGACCGTCTCACGGCCGCGCAGCGGCGCTTCCGGACGATGATCAACGCCGTGCCGGACGCGGTGACCGTGCTGGCGCAGGATGGCCGGATCGTCGATGCCAACACCGCGGCCTGCCAGAGCTTCAGGCTGAGCCAGGACGAGCTGCTCGGTCTCTCGGTCTACGACCTCAATCCGAGCCTGCCGAAGGACCGCATCCGCAGCGTCATCTCGGAGCACGCGGTCGGCGAATCCTTCGTCCACGAGACGGTGAACCAGCGCGCCGACGGCAGCGAGTTCCCGGTCGAGGTGCACTCCAGCGTGTTCATCAGCGGACGCGAGGCGCAGATCATGGCGGTGGCGCGCGACGTCACCCATCGGATCGAAGCCGAGCGCGAGCTGCGGGCGTCCGAGGCGCGCTACCGCCAGCTGCTGCAGGCGATGGACAAGGGCGTGCTGATCCACGGCCCCGACGGGCGGATTCTCTCGCACAATCCCAGCGCCTGCCGGATCGCCGGGATGGACGGTGACACCCTGGTCGCGACCATGGAGGATCGCAGTCGCTGGGACCTGCTCGACGAGGCCGGCGCGCTGCTGCCGCACGACGACGTCCCCCACCTGCGCGCGCTTCGCGAAGGTCGCACCGTCGAGAGCACCACCATCGGCGTCTACCTGCGCGACCAGTCGCGCCACATCTGGCTCGACGTCACGTCGACGCCGCTGTTCAGGGAAGGCGAGTCGCGTCCGTTCCAGGCGATCTCGACCTTCAGCGACATCAGCGAGCTGACCCGCGACCGCGAGCTGTTCCGCCAGACCCAGATGCTGGCGCGGATCGGTGGCTGGGACTGGGACCCGGTGCAGGGCGGGATGTTCTGGACGGAGACGCTCTATCGCATCCTCGACGTGCCGCCGGACGAGAAGGTCGGACTGGCGACCCTGCTGCGAACCCTGCGTCCTCGCGAGCGTGCCCAGGTCGAACTCGCCTTCCACGACGCGCGCAGCCTCGGCACCGGCTTCGACCTCGAATGCCGGATCGGCACGCGCAGCGGGAGTCGACTCTGGGTGCGGCTGATCGGCGGCGCGCGCTACCGGGACGGCCAGGTGTTCCGCGTCTGCGGCACCCTGCAGGACATCACCCGCGAGAAGCTGGCCGCGGACGAGCTGCAGCAGCGCGCCCTCACCGACCCGCTGACCGGCCTGCCCAACCGGGACGCGCTGACCGCGCAGCTCGCCGATGCGCTCGACCAGTCCCGCCTCGACAGTCCGCCCAGCGTCCTGCACGCCGACCTCGATCGCTTCAAGGTGATCAACGACCTGCTCGGTCACCTCGGCGGCGACCGCCTGCTGCGCCTCGCCGGCGACCGACTCAGGTCGGTGGTCGGCAACCTCGGCAGCGTGGCCAGGTTCGGCGCCGACGAGTACCTCGTGCTGCTGGCCGGGGGCGGCAAGCTGCTGGCCCGCGAAGTGGCGGACCGGATCATCCAGGCGTTCTCGCGACCGTTCGCGATCGAACGCCAGGAGTTCACCATCACCACGTCGATCGGCATGGCCAGCTATCCGGACGACGGCACGACCGTGCAGCAGCTCCTGCAGAGCGCGGACGTGGCGCTGCAGGAGGCCAAGCGGCGCGGCCGCGGCGCCTGGCAGGCCTTCGACCCCGCGCTGGCCGAACGGCTTTCGCAGCGGCTCCTGATGGAGACCCAGCTCAGGCGTGCACTGGAGAACGGCGAGTTCCACCTGGTCTACCAACCGCAGGTCGACCTGCGCAGCGGCAGGCTGCGTGCCGTGGAGGCGCTGCTGCGATGGCACAACGCCAGGCTGGGCGAGGTCCCGCCCTCGGAGTTCGTGCCCTACGCCGAAACCACCGGCGACATCGTCCGCATCGGCAGCTGGGTGGTGCGCGAGGCCTGTCGCCAGCTCGCGCGCTGGCGGGCCGGGCAGGTCGAGGTCGAGCGGGTGGCGGTCAACGTCAGCGTCCGGCAGCTCATGAACGAGGACTTCGACAGCGTGGTCGGCGCGGCCCTGCAGCAGAACGGCCTGCCGCCATCGGCGCTGGAGGTCGAGATCACCGAGCGGGTGGTGATGGACGAGGCGCCCGAGGCGCTGCGCACGCTGCGCGCGCTCAAGGCGCGCGGCGTGACCATCACCATCGACGACTTCGGCGAGGGCTACAGCGCGATGAGCTACCTGCGGCGCCTGCCGCTCGACTGTCTGAAGATCAGCCTGACCTTCATGCGCGGCATTCCGGCCGACCCGGCGGACGTGGCGGTCTGCCGCTCGATCCTGCTGATCGCGCACAGCCTCGGGCTTCAGGTCATCGGCGAAGGCGTGGAGCGGCCGGAACAGCGCCAGTTCCTGATCGATCACGGCGGTGACGTCGCGCAGGGCTATTTCTTCGCCCCGCCACTGTCGCCCGACGACGTCGCGCGCTACACGCCGCCGGCCGATTCGACGCAGTGAGCGGGGGCTGGTGCATCCGGCGCATCGCGCCGACGGACGACCCGTCGATCGCCTCGGTGATCCGTACCGTCATGCCGGAGTTCGGCGCCAGCGGTCCCGGCTTCGCCCTCCACGACCCGGAGGTCGACGCGATGGCGGCTGCCTACGCAGGGCCTCGCTGCGCCTACTGGGTGGTCGAAGCCGAGGGCCGGGTGATGGGAGGCGGCGGGATCGCGCCGCTCGAAGGAGGCGCCGAGGACGTGTGCGAACTCCGCAAGATGTACTTCCTGCCGGCATTGCGCGGGCGCGGCGCCGGCCGCGCGCTGATCGCCACCTGCCTCGACTTCGCCGGCCGGGCGGGCTTTCGCCGCTGCTACCTCGAGACGCTCACCGGGATGGACGCGGCGCAGGCGCTGTATCTCGCCAGCGGCTTCCGCCGCATCGACGCCCCGCTCGGCGCCACCGGCCACTTCGGCTGCAACCGCTTCTACCTGCGCGACCTCGGGCCCGCCTGAGCAGCGCCGCGGCTGGCCGGCGGGCGGCCCGGACGGGGCATCGGCTAAGATGCGCGCCCCGAAAGCCCGATGGAGCCCCCCATGCGACTCGCAGACGTCCGCGCCCTCGTCACCGGCGGCGCCTCCGGGCTCGGCCTCGCCGTCGCCCGCCATCTCGTCGAGCACGGTGGACAGGTCTGCCTGTTCGACCTCGATGCCGCCAAGGGCGAAGCGGCCGCGGCGACGCTCGGCGACCGCGCCAGCTTCCAGCGCGTCGACGTCGGCAGCGAGGACGGCGTCGCCGCGGCAGTGGAAGCCGCTGCGGCGGCGATGGGCGGCCTGAACGCGGCAATCAGCTGCGCGGGCATCCTCGGCGCCGGCCGCGCGCTGGGCAAGGACGGGCCGATGCCGCTTTCGCAGTTCGAGACGACCGTGCGCGTCAACCTGCTGGGCAGCTTCAACATCGCCAAGGCCGCGGCGTCGACCATGCAGCACAATGCCCCCGGCGAGGACGGCGAGCGCGGGGTGATCATCAACACCGCGTCCATCGCCGCCTTCGAAGGCCAGATCGGCCAGGCCGCGTACTCGGCATCGAAGGGCGGCGTGGTCGGCATGACCCTGCCGCTGGCCCGCGAGTTCGCCCGCATCGGCGTGCGCGTGGTCACCATCGCGCCCGGCGTCTTCCACACCCCGATGGTCGACGGCATGCCGCAGGCCGTCTACGACTCGCTGTGCGCGCAGGTCCCCTACCCCTCGCGCCTCGGCCGCCCCGAGGAATTCGCCGACGCCGTCGCCTTCGTCCTGCAGAACCGCTACGTCAACGGCGAGACGCTGCGCATCGACGGAGCGGTGCGGTTGCAGCCGAAGTAGAACGGGAACCGGCAACCGGTAACCGGTAACCGGTAACCGGAAGAGCGTCAGCTGCCACGCACCGCTGGGGCTCTCCGGCTACCGGCTACCGGCTACCGATCGCCGCCCAGCGCAGACTCCTCAGCCGCCGGCAAGTCCTCTCCACCCATCGAAGCCCCCAGCCACCCCCATGAAAGCCTCCGACATCAAGAAGGGCAACGTCGTCGAACACAACGGCACGGTCTACCAGATCCGCGACATCGAGCGCAGCTCGCCGACCGCGCGCGGCGGCAACGTGACCTTCCGTTTCACCATGTACAGCGTGCCCGGCGGCAGCAAGTACGACCTCAGCCTGCGCGCCGACGACGAGCTCAAGGAAATCGAACTGAGCCGTCGGGCAGCGACGTTCTCCTACAAGGATGGCGAGCAGTACGTCTTCATGGACAACGAGGACTACACCCAGTACCTGCTCGACCCGGCCACCGTCGGCGACGCCGCCGGCTACATCACCGACGGCCTCGAAGGCTGCTTCGTCCAGTTGATCGACGATGCGCCCGTCGCGCTGCAGCTGCCGGCCAGCGTCACCCTCGAAGTGGTCGACACCGCCCCCGAGATGAAGGGCGCCACCGCGACCAAGCGCCCCAAGCCCGCGCGCCTCAACACCGGCATCGAGATCCAGGTGCCGGAGTACATCACCAACGGCGAACGCATCCTGGTCAACACCCTGACCGGCGAGTACGCGGGTAGAGCCTGACGCGCCTGCGAACGTCCGGTGGACGTTCGCGCGGAAGGCTCTGGCGAGCCATGGATGGCGAGCGGGCGGCGCCCCACGGACGGCTGCTCGCCTCGATCGCGCCCAGCGCCTGCGAACGTCAGGTCGACGTTCGCGCGGAAGGCTCTGGCGAGCCATGGATGGCGAGCGGGCGGCGCCCCA
>VFQU01000805.1_pt1 | contig 22730 bp, 23 predicted proteins | sample 3512311 | NCBI WGS metagenome assembly VFQU01 (sample SAMN10412377, study PRJNA504923) | tailings metagenome | isolation source: Relicate 3 Philex TSF3 active mining site | place: Philippines: Tuba, Benguet | collected 2017-08-29
TACAATCGTTATGAGATAGAAACTCCCATGACTACTCTCAGTACGGAACGTTCTTTCGTTGGCGGGACAGTTCGACTCGTAACAGGATTCAAACTTTCCAATAACATCGTAAGAACCTATGACGGAAAATATGTTCAAAGTAAAGATCCCATGCTGGGAGGAGAACCTCTCAACTACGGTGCAGAAGTCCCCAACGGAACGACTAGACTTACGGAAGATCAAAACGCCGGTAAAATCTTAGGATATAACGGTGGATATGTGAACTCGGTGCGTATAGGGATCGTTTATGATACTAGAGACTTCGAGCCTGATCCCAATAGTGGAGTTTTTCTGGAAGCAACCTACGAAAAAAACGCAAAGGCGATCGGCTCCGATTATGAATTTCAAAAATATTTCGCACAGGGGAAATTCTTCTGGAGTCCGTTTCCTAAAGTATTCGATAAACTTGTGTTAGCAAATAGGTTCGCAATGGGAATCACCGACGGAGAAATTCCCTTTTTCGAATATAGAAACCTCTGGGGAACGGAAGGAAGCATCGGAGGACTGGGAGGATTACGAACCCTCAGAGGATTCAAACAGGATCGTTTCGTAGGAAGAACAATGGGATGGGGAAATACGGAAATACGTTGGAAGTTTGCCGAATTGAAATTAGGTGAAGAATACTTCGCATTCAATCTGGTTCCATTCTTTGACTACGGAAGAGTTTGGGACGACGAACATAAAATCGGATGGAAAGGATATAGATATTCCAGAGGGATCGGACTTAGGATCGCTTGGAACCAGGCGACGATCATCATGATCGACTACGCCAAATCAAGGGAAGACGAGCAGCTCTTCGTAAATTTTAGCCACGTGTTTTGAGGGTATTATCTCCCCGCCCTGACATTGGGTGGGGAATCCTCCCGCCACCCAATGACCTCTCTCTATCATTTTCGTTTCGAACGGGCAATCGGTTTTCGAAGGCTTGCATTTTTTTTACTTTTCTTTTCGCTCTTTTGCCCAAATGTTTTCGCCTTTTTGAAAATACGGAGAAAAGAAGGAATCTTGCGGTAGGTACCACACAAATAAGAAATAGTTACGCACATAAAAAAAGCACAAGAAAAGGAATCCCTTTTCCTGTGCTTTTACGCATTCTCTTCTTATAGAGAGAGAATTACGGAGCGATTGTTTTAATCAAAGTTAGATCCCCTTTCTTGAAGATCTTAATTGTAGTTTTGTCTCCCTCTTTCGGTTTTCCAGTCACATACAACTTATCTCCGAAGAAAGTGATTTCCGAATTTTCTTCGATCGCCTCTGCGGAACGAGCTTCGAAAGTAAGATCCGATTTGAATCGAGCAACATGATACTTATCTTGGAATTTTTCGATCACGTAAATTTTATCTTCACGGTTGATCATCGGAGTTCTCCAGAAAATATCAGAAGCTTCACTTGTTTTCTTCACTCCCAATTTATCAGGATCGAGTAGAACCAATTTATGTTTTCTTGTTTCTACTTTTTCTCCGTCATAACCCAAAACAAGGACTCCTTGATTGGCGATTTCCTTAAACTCTTTTGAACAGATGTTATTGTACGGGCTTTTGAAAAGAGCGTCATCTTTCGCAGTATCGATCGCCCAAAGTTCGTTGGAATAGTGACCGTCCGCATCGTATTTGATGAACTTCATAAACAAAATTTTATTGTTCACTACGTTATCGCTTTGTTCTTCTTTCTTTTTGAGTTCTTCCTTAACTTCCTGAAGTTCCGTCTTCAACTCTTCCACTTTTTGCTCAGCAACTTTTACCGCTTCTTCCGTTTTTGTAGGAGTTGCAGTCGTAGAAGAACCGTCGTCCTTACGAGCTTCTTCTTTCGTAGCGAGTTGTTCTTCTTTTTTATCCAACTCGTCTTTCTTTTGCTCTAACGCTTGTTCTTTTGTCTCTGTAGCTTTTTGTTCTTGCTGAATTTGTTTGATTTCTTCCGTTTTTTTCTCAATTTCGACTTTGTTTTTAACAGGATCTTTTTTGAGTTCATTCAAGCTGGCGACGGAAGTAGTTTCTTTTTGTTTAAGCTCTTCCTTCTTTTCTTGAACTTGTTTTTGTTCTTTAGCTACTTCTTGTTTTTTATCTTGGACGATCTTCTTTTCTTCTTTGATTTTATCATCTTGAAGTTTGTCCATTTTTTTGGCTTCTTCCTGCATCTTCTGTTTTGTAGCAGGATCTTTCTCTTTATCCTTAACGATCTTGTTTACTTCTTTTTCAAGTTCGTCCGTTGTGACGTCTTTACCGCTGTCTTTTAGGATGTTCTTTTCGATCGGAATGATCAATTGAGTTTTGCCGGACCAGTTTTTGTAGTTTGTATCGATCCCTACTTTCTCAGCAGAAAGAGTTTTGACTACGTTCTCGGAATATTTACCTGAGAAATATTTTAGATCCTTTCTATGAGCGGCATTATAGTATAACACATATTGTGCGAGAGTGTCCGCACCGCCGGCTTTATATTGGAATGAATTTTCCATATAAGCGGCAACGATACGAATGATCGAATTTACGTGATCGAAAGATTGAGACTCGCTGATGGAAAGGATGTCCGCTCCCAGTTTCCCGTCGGCTCCCGGCTGAATTCTCTGAATGGTAACACCGTTCTGAGTGGACGAATCCGACTTTGCCAAAGCTTGGGAAAGTTTTTTACCCAGCTCCTGGTTTTCCTGTAAAATGTCCGAAGTGGCACGTTTTAAGGATCTGTTGATAAACTCTATTTTTTTAGAGCCTTTGATTTCGGACTCACCTAGCGGAGCTTTCGATTGTGCAGAAAGTCCGGTAACAACAACAAACAGCAACAAAGCGGTAGCGCGAGATAATCTCATTTCACCCTCTTGAAATTTTTTTATAAGAATTCAGCTATTTTATAGCATCAGAGTGAATCTGCAAAGCAAGATTTCCCGACAGGAAAAAGATATTTACCCCACCGTTTCAAATCGAATTTTGGAAGAGAATGGCTAATTTTACGACCAGAGTCTATAATTTCAATGCGGGTCCTGCCATGCTTCCCACGGAAGTGATGGAAAAGGCACAAGGAGAATTCCTAAATTACCAAGGAACCGGTATGTCCGTTATGGAAATGAGCCATAGGGGAAAACATTTCCAAGATATTTTGGACAAATCCGTCCATGACCTGCGCAAACTTCTCTCCATTCCCGACCGCTACGGGGTGGTTTATTTTCCTGGAGGAGCCACCCTTCAATTTTCCGCCATCCCTCTCAATTATCTAGGAGAAGGAGACTCCGCAGATTTTGCGCTGACTGGAGTTTGGGCGGTCAAAGCCAGAGAAGAAGCCAAAAAATTCTATCCCAATGTAAATATCATTTTCGATGGAAAAGATTCGGGTTATATGAATCTTCCTACGATCACGGATGCTTCCGTTTCCGACAAAGCGAAGTATGTTTATATCACTTCCAACAATACGATCTACGGAACCAGATATTCCACTCTTCCTAAACTTACGAAAGCTCCCCTGATTGCGGATATGACGAGTGAACTTCTCAGCAGAAAATTGAACGTGGAAGATTTTTCAGTGATTTTTGCCGGAGCTCAAAAAAACATAGGACCTTCCGGTTTAACTGTTGTTATCTTCGATAAGGAAAAACTGCCTCAGGTAAGCCATCCGATCCCCAATCTGATGAATTATGCATTGATGGAAAAAAACGGATCCCTTTACAACACTCCTCCTACTTACTCCATCTACATTGCAGGTCTCGTCTACTCTTGGTTACTCGAAAGAGGAGGTTTGGAAGAAATGGAAAAACAGAACGAAAAGAAAGCGGCACTTCTTTACGATGCGATCGATTCCTCTTCTCTTTACAATGCACCTGTTCCGAAACCTTTCCGTTCCACAATGAATGTGGTCTTCCGAATGAAAGACACAAAGTTGGACGAGAAGTTTTTGGAACTTGCAGAAGCAAACGGATTGGCTGGTCTCAAAGGTTACAGAGATATGGGAGGCTTTCGAGCTTCCATCTACAATGCAATGCCTCTGGCAGGAGTAGAAACTCTAGTTTCCTTTATGAAGGAATTCGAAAAAACAAAGGCTTAGGTTTTTCTTGAAATTAGGATTCTTAGTTTTTTTCTGTTTCGTTTTCATACTGAAGGCAAGTTCCGTCTGGATTCCGGAGGAACTTCCTTTAGGCAAAGAATCCTCATCCTGTTTTTTTCCTTTGCAAACAACATCCAAATTGGAACCGCTTTCTAAGGATCGTATGCCGATCGCTCTTTCCATCTTACAAGAGTTCGCAAATGATTCCGCAAACATACGATTCAAATCCGTAAACTGCCTTCGTTCCTTGGCGAAAACGGAAGCAGACACCGCCAGTCTTCTTTATGGTTACGAAACCGGCCTTGCCAGAGAAGATCACCTGTTTCTACTGGAGATCAAAATCCTGCTGTCCTCCAATCGGGAATACCCTCTCACTCCCCTCGAAGAAAAATCGGTCAAAGACTGGATCGAAAGCCGCAGGGAATTAACAGAAGGAATTCGCTCTCTCACGAAAGAAGCGCTTCAATTCTCCGACAGAGACTGGGAAAAGAACAAAGAGGAATGGAAAGAAAATATCTCCTCCCACTACGGAAGTTTGCTTAGAGAGAGGGAAAAGTTCCTACTCTCCCTTTCCTTGGAATCCCGCTCGTCCTACATCCAATATTTAAAAAAATTCACGGAGAACAAATAATGAAGCCCAAATTAGGAATCGCATCCGATCACGGTGGATTTGCACTGAAAGAATTCCTCAGGAAAAGTCTGGAGGAATCCTTCGAAGTGGTCGATTACGGTACTAAGAGCGAAGATTCTGTAGATTACCCAGTCGTCATCGGAGACGCCTGCAGAAAGGTATTGGCAGGAGAAGTTCCCAGACTGATCGCCCTTTGCGGTACAGGAATTGGAGCTTCCATTGCAGCCAATCGAATTCCAGGAATTCGAGCTGCCCTTTGTCACGACGAATTCACAGCCGAAATGTCCAGAAGACATAACGATGCGAACGTAATCGTGCTCGGAGGAAGGGTTTTGGGAACGGATCTGGCTCTTCGGATAGTGCAAAAATGGATCAATACATCATTCGAGGGCGGTCGCCACGAAAGAAGGCTGAATTTAATCGAAGAACAAAAACCTTAATTTTGTTTTTATTCTTGGCACTTCCTTTAAGTGCCAAGGAAATCACTCGCCTAACAACTTCATCTTTGACGGATTGGAAACGAATCGACGCAGTTCTGGAATCCCATCCCGGCAAAAAAGACATCATCCGCACCAAACAAAATATCCCTAAGTCGGGAGAGCTGTTTCTGGATTTTGAAGGAGAAGTTTCTCAACCGGAAGAATCCGAATCTCCTTTGATTGCAAAAGCGAAGTCTTTGTCCGTTCTTTCTTCTTCTTATATCATCGATCAGAAAAATTCTTTCTACGGAAAAAAGTCCGCTTACTTTTCAGGGAAAAGAAATCAAATTCATTTATCAGTATCCGGCTCTTCCCTCTTCGGACCCAATCCGGAATCGTTCAGCATCACTGTTCCTATTTTGATCAATGAACAAGGAGCCACCTCTACGATTCTGGATCGAACCGTTTTCATCAAAGGCAAAAAATACGGATTCAGTTTGGAGTTGGAAGAAAACAAACCGGTGTTCTACGTGAATAATTTAATACACTTGAACAACGGAAATACGACCAGTGCGGAGATAAGATCCACCACTTCCATTCCGAGAAAGGAATGGCAGATCATCTCCATACTTTTCGATACGGATGAAAATCGTTTCGTATTGTTTCAAAACGGATATGAAAAAGCGAAATTCGAAGCAAACGGATCTGAAGTGACAGGAATCGGATTTCCTGAATACGACTCTTCCAACTTGATCCTAGCGAAATCCTTTTTCGGGAATATGGACGGACTTCATATTCATAAAGGAGAACCTTATCCTTCCAAAGGTTATACTAAATTTCCCAAAGTGCAGTATTCCGATGAAACGAAGTTAGCTTCCCATAACGGAAGTTGGGTGATATCTCCCGTTTATTCCACAGAATTCAGTCATTCCGCACTTTTGTCCTACGAGGCATTGTTCGAGCAGCCGAAGGATACTTCCGTAGCCGTTTATTTCAGGGGAGACAATCGCAAATTTGCGGATTCTTCAAAAGACGAACCTAAGTGGATTCGATTGGAAGATCCTAAAAAACTTCCTTCTGATTTACCCAAGTTTCGTTTCCACCAATGGAAAGTTTGGTTGAGATCAGATCCGGAAGGAAACAATTCTCCTTCTTTTCATTCGTTCCGTTACCAAACGCAAGAACTCACTCCTCCCGACGTACCTACAGGTTTTAGAGTGGCGGAATTTTCATCCAGCGAAAGGAAAATCTGTTTTTCTTGGAATTCCAATCATGAGAAGGAAGTTCGAGATAAGGGAGGATACATGATCCATTACGGAGTGGAACCGAACCGAATGATAGGGACACTCTTCGTAAAAAAAGCACAAAACGGAAGTTTTGCTGCAATCGATGGAAACGAAACTGGAAGTGACTACAAAAATTTGAAATATTGTGCAGATGAAGATTCCCTGATTTCCAATTTTTATATTCCGGAAGCGGAAAAAACTCCTCAAGGGACGGAAGACCCCAGATTCTCTTCCCATCATGAAAGAAGAGGAAGTTTATTTCAGTCGGGTATCACTTATTATTTTAAAATATCCGCATACAATCATAAACATGACGAATGGGAAGGAAGGGATCAAAGAAGCAAACTTTCTTCCCCTATTTCAGTTCATTTCCCGAAAGAGATTTCGGAGAGATAGACCGGTTTTCTTTTTGGGGAGAGAAATATCTCCCTCTTCCCAAAATAAAATCTCATCCATCCCTTCCAGAAGAGAGATGGAAATTTCCATTCCAGCTATAGAAAAACCCTCCGTCGATTCGTTCGAAGTAAGCACTTCCAAACTCTGTTTTTGTAAAGGCAGAATTTCTTCCGTAATTTCCTCGATGAGATGCAGTATGATTCTATTTTTCGTATTTTTATCGGAAGGAAGGGAAGAAAAGACATTTAACATAGAATAAACGGATGTATACAATTTGTCCTGGTTCTGGACATATTCCTCAAGGATCTCCGAAATGTTTTTTTTCTTCGGATTCGTGAGAAGGGAAAACAAAACCCCTGAAGAAAGATATACTTTCAATCCAATATCTCCGTTAAGTTACGGATCGCACGGATGCGGGTAAAATTACTCTTTTGAGTGATCTCATTTCTGAGAGCGAGACGAAGAAGTTCCCCTTGGGAAATCCCTCTTTTGTCCGCTTCGTTTTTAAGAAGTAGAATCTCTTCCTCGGAAAAAAGAATCTGAAAACGTTTGTCTATTTTCGGCATCAGTCTTCTTCCTCCAGTTCCTTTTCCGCTTTTTCATATTTGCGCCAATACAATTCGGCATCCTTCCACTGCCCCAAGGATTCGTACAAAGATGCGATGTTATAGTAGGATTCCGTCAAACGATAATCCAACTTAACAGCCTTTTGAAAGAGTTTGATCGACTTTTCTTTGTTATCTGAAAACCATTCACTGAAGGCCCAAACATAATACCATCTCCCCAAATTGGGATCTCTAGGCCTTACCTTTTCCAGATGTAAGACGTTCTCTTGGAAAATTTTAGAAGCCTTATTGTAATTGGTTTGGATGGCTTTGGTTTTGTTGATTCTAGTTTCTATATTTTCATCGTTTCTGGGGACAGGAAGATCGTCCCGATACAGAAGCGCTTTTGCATAAATGAGTTTGAAATAAAGTTCGCTCGGGCTTAATGTAAGGTATTTTTCCAGATAAGGAATCGATTTCGTTTCTTCATCGGAACGATGGAATCCGAAGATTTGTTTTTTCAGGACGATCGTCTCTTCCTTACGTTTGGAAGGCCCCGCCCAAATTTCCGAACCGATACAGAAAAGGAACAGAAACTTAAAGATATAAATAATAGTTTTGTCCATCGTCCGGATATTTCATAAACTTACATTCATAAGGAAAGGGATAGGTCCTAAGAAGTTTTTCCAAAACCTCCTGAATGTTTCTTTCGCTAATCACCAAAAAAGAATTAGGTGAGCTCTCGATCACCCTGTCTTTGCTGTTCAGAATATCAGTCACTTTTTCCAATAAGGACGCTTTTTTAGATTCGTTGGCATCGCTTGGATGATAGTTTTCCCAAATCACTCTGGAAACATAAGAAGTTCTTTTGCCTCCTAAAGTGGCTTGCATAAAAGAACGAACCATCCAAGACAAACTGTCTTCGAAAAGATCGGGAGTTTTATCTTCCTTATCCATAAGGACATGAAGTCCGGGGATCAGCTGCTTCAGTTTTTCACTTATCATTCGTTTGTGTGAATCGGTGAATTTTTCTTTTTCTGTTCCGTCTAGCAGAACCATAAAAATACCCGGGAACCCGAGAGAATCCAACTGGAATGCGATGATGGATTCTACCTGAGCCAGAATCTCCCAGGAAAACTTTTTGGAGATGAATTTATCTTGTCTGACTTGTTCGGAAATATCGATCGATGCGAATCCGTTTTCATCAAAAGGAAGGAATGGATCTTTGTGCAAAAAAATCAAATTAGAGCGAGTGTTGTAGTCCAAACCGTAAGAGATTTGGCTGTGATAAGAACCGATGGTATTGTTTAAAAATAAAAAAGAAAAACGAGGAGAACCTAACCTGGAAATAAAATTGCGTGTGTATTCTACGATTCCATCCAGAGAAACTTCATCTCCTCTATAGATTCGATCGAGAAGGGAATATTCGAATTTTTTCTCCTCAGGAATCGGCCATTCCGGAGAATAAGAATCGGAACGAACGGAAGAAACTTTTTTTTTCACAGGAGCTTCATGAGAAGCCACTTGATCGACTAACGACTTAAGTTCGGAATTGAAAATAGATTCTCTTTTCTTTTGGAGTTCGGGAGAAATCGGATTGCCCGCTTTTTTCCAAATGCTAGGGGGAATGTATTGATGGATTTGTTTTTTCACCGTTTCTGTTCCAGTTTATAGGATAGGCAGTTCTTCTGCAATCGCTTCCAATAAAACGCAAAAAATAAGACAGGAAAAGAATAGAGGCTTGTCCTATTTTTCCTTTCCTTATACTCTAATTATCGGCGGCGGAATGAAAAACCCGACAGTCCAAGGATAGGAATGATATTTTATATTTTTCTGGATGGGATCGGTTTGGGGAAATACAATCCGGAAGTGAATCCTTTTTCCCGTTTTGCAAACGGATTTCTTTCTCCTTTGGGAGGCAAACCCCTCTCCGATGCAGACCTCCCCTCTCTCGGAGCCACCCTTCACTATGTAAAGACCGACGCACAGATGGGAATCCCAGGCCTTCCCCAGTCTGCGACGGGACAAACCGCACTTTGGACGGGGATCAATGGGCCGCAGGTTTTGGGAAGACATGTCAGCGGTTTTCCTACAATCACTCTTCGCAAAATCATTGCTAAATACTCTATGCTGAAGGTTCTGAACGAGAACAATATCACATCCGACTTTCTAAACTGCTTCACCCCACCTTATCTGAAACATGTGGAGGAAAAACCGAAATTGGTTTCCGCATCCACACTGCTCCAATTGGCAAGCAACAGACCTCTTAAAAACATGGAAGACCTTAGGGAAGGAAGAGGTCTTTATATGGATCTCACTCACGACATCCTCCGTACTTTGGACATTCAAAATCTACCTAAGGACGATCCTCTTCTGGAAAGGAGAGATCCTAAAAAACTGGGAGAATCCGTTTTTACTATGTTTGGTGACTACGGACTTGCTTTGTACGAATACTTTCTTACGGACAAAGTGGGCCATGCGATGGATTGGGATAAGGCGGAAGCAGTGATCGGAGTTTTGGAAGCGTTTTTCTACGGAATTCTTTCTCGAATGAATCCCGAAAAAGATCTTCTCATCGTATCGAGCGATCACGGAAATATGGAAGATCTAAGTCAAAAAAACCATACAGAAAACTTAGTGGCGACCGTTTTGTACGGGAAAGATGCGGATCGTTTTGCGGAGAATATCCAATCCTTAAAGGACATAGTTCCGGAGATCTATAAAACTTTCGGATTGGAAGAGGCGCTTGCGGATCTGGTAAAAAATGAATTTTACCAGAATTAAACTTTAGAAAACTCTAAAATTCTAAATCGTTTCCTCCGGGCAAAGAATCCGACTCGGTTCTTTTTTTCTCCATCAAAGGAGATACACTTCCCTTTTTCTCTTTCTGGAGAGAGGAAAGATCCGAAGAAGTGTCTGCATCTTCCAAGTCGTCTTCATCCTTAAACTGATCCAAAGACTCTTTTTTCCAAGCGATCGCCTTCTCAGTGATGTGATTTTTGGGATATTTATCCACAATCGTCTGAAACACGGATGCCGCTTTGTCGAATTTTCCCTGTCTGAAGTAGATCGTTCCTTTTTTATAAAGAGCCGCCTGATCCAAAGAATAATTCCCGTTGTTTAAGGTTTTATTCAAATAGTCCAAAGATTCGTTTTGACGACCTAACGCATCATAAGCGGAAGCTATGTAATATAATGAATTTTCTTCTACGGAAGGGCTAGGATTCAAGGTAAGCGCTTTTTGAAATAATTCGATGGATTTCCAATATGTTTTTTTGGTATAAAGAGCTTTTGCATCCGTAAACACGGAATCCTTATATTCATCGACAACCTTTCCGTCAGCTCCGCTCAATTGATTTTCCGTATCGATGTATTCGTCGAAAACATCGAAGGAAGCCCAATCTTTTCCTTGTTTACGAAGGCTTCTTCCCCAACCGATGCGTGCTTCCGTATTTGTGCTGTCTTCCTGAAGCGCCAATACGTAGTTTTTTCGGGAAGGTTCGAATTGTTTATGTTGGTAATAAAAATCTGCAAGGGACTGCAAAGCCTTGGAACGAAGTTTCGAATCGTTTGACGAACGTAAAACGGATTCCAAATGACCTTTTCCTTCCGCTTCATTATCCAATTTCAAAAGAAGATTTCCTAAAGAATAAGCCAAACGATCTTTTTCTTCCTGACTCAAACCGGATTTACTTCTCAGGTTTTTATAGATGTCCAAAGCAAGATAATGATCTCCGTTTTTTTCCAAAGCTCTCGCTTGGTTGTATTTGATGCGGAACTCATAAAACTCGGCACCTTTTTTTCCAGCCAATTCGGAGAAAATAGAAACCGCCTTTTCCTTGCTAGTTGGATTGGACTGCTTTAAGTATTCCTCACCTTCGGTAATCTTTTCCAAAATGCTTTGATTCTGATCTTCCCTGGTAGAGATCGTAGTTTGATAAAATGCGGTCATGATTCCTGCACAAATGAACAAAAATCCTGCGAGCGCAACGATGGAACGGTTCATGATCTACCTCTACCCAATTTTTCTAATGTTTGGTTCGTCCAGAATTCGGATCTTTCCGGCGAAAAAGATTTGGTTTCTCTCTTCATAAAATATCTCAGCGCTTTTTTGGGTTCATCAGTTTTCAGATAACTGATCCCCAAATAAAAATACGCCTTCCCTAGCAGATGAGAGTTCTTTTGACGGGAAATATATTTTTCTAAATGATCTACAGCTAGTTCGAATTTTTTCTTTAAAACGGTGGATTTGATGATTCGATTCAGATCCGTATCCGCCAAATCATAATCAACCGTTGTATGTCCGTTAGGAGAACGAGTGTCGTGTACCCATTCTGTCATTTCACTTCCGGGATGAATCTCAGTAGGAGTCACTCCATGTTCATTCGTGATAGGAGGAACATTCGTTTTATTTTCTTCCTTAGGTTTATCCTCGGTAACCGAAGAGACCGTTGCCTCAGGAACCGCCATATCTTTGGAAAAATCCAATCGGAAATAAGAAACTTGTTCTTTGAGCTGATAATCTTCAGGGATTGTTCCTGACTTCACAGTAACCCCGAAATACAATTCATCAATTTCTTTCAGCTCTTTGATGTAAAAATTCGTTTTAGGATGATTCACGGAAGCAACCTTCACTACAGTGCCTGAACCGAAAGAACTAGGACCTTGGTTCAAAGGTTTCGTAGAAGCATACACTGAATAGACGGTAGAATCGTCCGCAGCTTCCGGAGGAAGCCAGCTGATCACTACACCCTTACCCACTCTTTCATAACCAACACCTCTCACATGCATAGTGCCTGGACGATCTTCAGGAACCGTAACAGTGTTGTTGATTTTAGTATTGGTCGATGCAGGAACAGAATCGTCCGGAATCATCTCCGCATGGTTTTTTCCGTAATCTCTGATGTAAAAAACACGAAGGGTCGATTTTTTATCTTCCAAAGGAAGAGACTCTTCTCCGTCCAAATCCTTAACGGACACTCCGTAATACAAAGTTTGCGACTTATCCAAACCTTGGTCGAGAAAAGTCATAGTCGGATGACTCAGCTCCGCCAATTTCTGTGCCTTCTGCATCAAAGGAAGACTCGTAAGAGGAGACGCAGATCTATAAACAGTATAAACGGTTCTTCCGGAAACGGCTCCGGAAGGAGGATTCCAATCCAACCGAACGTTCTTTCTTTCCAATGTAGCTTTTAGATCGGAGATAAATCCTATTTTTCCCGAAGAGACTTTTGTTTCTTCAGGAAATGCAGGGAAAGCGGGATTATCGGATACTACCGCACCGCCTTCATCGATCGTAACGGGAACTACCGTATAATTCTGATTCGGAAATAATCTAACTTCTCTTTTGCGGACATCCGAGACCAAAACCACAGCATAATAATAGGTTCCAGGCTTTAGATTATAATCGTAATAAGTGCGTGTACCGCTGTTTCCTCCGGATTTGTACCTTCCCAGGGAATCTGCCACATAAAGTTTGTCAGGTGAATCGATGATGCTGTTGCTGCGTGCAATGATGACCTCTCCCTCTTCCTTGGGAGGTTCCCAAGCCAAAAGGATTGATTTTTTATCGGACAATTGATTCGCCCGAAGCACTCTGGCCGCATTCGGATACTTCCCTTCCTCAAAAATCGTTTGAGAAAAAAGCGGCACTAAGGCGCAAAAAAGCCCCAGGGCGGCAGTCCATCTTTTCATAGAGAGTACCATACCATCATTTTCGGTATTCCATAAGACCGAATTGAATTTTTCTATTGTACTTCTATCCGGATTTCAGTAAGTTTGGATTATGTCAGAAACGGAATACTATCGTTCCTTAAAATACCAGGAGTATCTCATTTCCAGCCATAGAAGAGAGGTGTGTTCTCCCGAGGACGTTTATTCCTTCTTCAACTGGAAAGGGCTGCAAAACCTGGTCGATTTCGGATCCGGTTTAGGATTCTATTTCACGGAATTTCGAAAATGGTTCCCTCATGCATGGATTTGGGCCGGGGAATGCCAACAAGAGATCATAGATAAAATCCTCAGAAGAAAACTTCTGGAAGGATTAGAAAACATCACTCCCTTTTACATCGACCAATCGGATCACCCTCTTTTGCCGGAATGGGTTCCCGTCCCTGAAATTATCTTCGCTTCCCTCTCGTTATCTACCTTTCCCAATCCGGGACTTGCCATGGACGGACTCATTCGTTCCATGAAAGCAGGAGGAAGATTGTTCATCGTGGATTGGTCCAAAACGGAATCTGGGTTCGGTCCCAAGATCAACGAAAAGATCTCACTGGATAAAATGAAATTCCTTGCGGAAGAATACAAATTGGAAGTCACTAAATCGGGAAGGATCTCGGAATACTTTTACGGGATGGAAGTCAAAGCAAGTCCCTCCTTCGTTTACGGCTATTACGATCTAAAAGAAGAAGAGGACGATTCCACCATCTTTAAGATTTAACTACCGTATTGTGGAAAACATAATGAAACGACTTATCTTCTCAGTTATCTTAGTAACTTCTCTTTTCTCTCCCCTGTTCGCAAAAACGGTGGGAGATATTTCCCTTCCTTCAGGATTTCAAAGGATAGATACGAAAGAAGGAAGTTTTTCAAGATATCTTAGAAACCTAAATCTGAAAGAAGACGGAAAAGTATATTCCTATCGAAAAAAGGATCTAAGCCATTGGTATGATTCCCTCGGAGTGATCGATAAACCATTGTTATTTTCAGATGATTTGGAACAATGTGCCGATTTCTCCATGAGACTTTGGGCGGACTACCATAAAGACAGCGGAAAACTGAAAGATCTTTACTTATTTCATTACGACGGCAGAAAAAATAAATTTACTGAATCGCAAAAAACATACGTTCAATTTTTAAGAACCGCTTTCGCCTCTTCCAATTCTCATTCCTTAAAACAAGGAGGGAAAAAAATCACGAAAGAAAATCTCACTTCCGGAGATCTATTCGTTCAGAATGAAAACGGAGGGATAGGTCATGTCTCCATCATACTGGACGAATCCACGAACGGAAAGGAAAGATTATATTTGATAGCCTTTAGTTTTATGCCTGCCCAAGAGATGCATATAGAAAAAGCGCCTTCTGACAGAGGAAAGAACGGGTGGTTCACCTATGAAGGGTTTATCGAACACCTTAAGGAAAAATATCCTTACGGAACACCCGTTCTACGAAGATTTTAGGAATAAAAATTTATTCTTTTCCCGAAAGTTTCAATCCGACCACTCCCAGAATGATCAAACTTACGGACAACACTCTCCATAAACTGGAAGAATCTCCGAAAAAAATCACACCTAATAGAAACGCACCTACGGCTCCGATCCCTGTCCATACTGCATAAGCGGTTCCCATAGGAATCGTTTTTTGTGCGTACCAAAGGCAGATCATACTCACCGCCATACAAATCACTGCAAAGCCGATCCACAATGCCTTTTGATTTCCAGACTCGGAAAGTTTCATTCCTAAAGGCCAGCCGATTTCAAAGAGTCCTGCGAGAACAAGGACGATCCAATTCATTGATTCTTCTCCATTTCTTCCATTTTTTTAAGGCTCCGATCCCTGTCAAATCCACCCCTCATTGTTATGTGGAACGAAGAACAAAGGAAAGTGATAGAATCAAACTCTAATTACAAACAAGTGATTGCTGCGGCGGGATCCGGTAAAACAGCAACAATGATAGGGATTTTGCAACATAAAGAAGAAAGAAAAACAATTTCTCCCGAAAGAACCTTGATCGTGACCTTCACAAAAAAAGCGACTGAAGAATTTAAAACTAGAGTCGAAGCCAAACATCTTTCAGAGCACTATCACATCTCTACATTTCACTCTTTCTGTTATCAAAGTCTTTTTGAACTTCATCCAGAGTTTCATAAAATATCTCTCCTTTCCGAAACGGAAAAGGAACAACAAACGAAAAGAATTTTATATAAACATAGAATGCGTTTGGGAGGAATTCCCTTTGCCATTCTTTTTTCTTCAAACTATTCCATTCTGAGAAAAGAATTTCCCGATGTATTCGAAGACTTTCTTTTCGAAATGGAAACATATAAAAGGAAAAACAACCTATTTGAATTCGAAGATTTGATCCGCATCGTAAAACAATCTTTGGAAACAGCAGAAAGATGGACATTCCCTTTGAAACAAAGATTCGACTCGCTCATCATAGATGAATTTCAAGATACGAATCTTTGTCAGATGAAAATCATACAAATGTTACAGATCCCTCAAATCACGGTTGTGGGAGACGATTGGCAGGCAATCTACGGATTTAGAGGAGCCACGCCGGAACCATTCTTGAACTTCTCCCGATTTTTTCCAAAAACGGAAATCTTTCAGCTAACTACGAATTATCGTTCTTTAAAAGGGATCATCGAACTTTCTTCCATTCCCATCAGAAAGAACAAAAATAAAATCGAAAAGAAAGTTTTCTCTCACAGAGAAGGAAACACATTCTACAGAACATTGACATTGAAACATCCGAAAAGAGATCTTAAATCAGCAGTTTACGAGTTAAAAACTTATTTCGAATCCGATCGGGAAACCATGATTTTAGTTCGTTCTAATTTTAGAAAAAGAGAATGGATGGATGCGGGGATCCGTTCCGAACAAATCATGACAATACATGCTTCCAAAGGTTTGGAATTCGGAACAGTAATTTTAGATTTGAGTTCCGGTTGGAACCTCACTGGAGAAGGAAAAGAGATTCCGGAAGAAGAAAGAAGAATTCTTTATGTGGGAATCTCCCGCGCCAAAGACAAACTCATTCTAATCGGAAGAGAAACATCCAAATTCAAAGAGAGACCTGAGGACAAACTTTTCTCCTATTTTCCAAAGACCGATTCTTGGGGAAAACTGACTTTACGCTCGTACCGCTTCTGGTGACATGGTTATACGTTTGGGGGATTAGCTCAGTTGGTTAGAGCGCTACCTTGACATGGTAGAGGCCACTGGTTCGAGTCCAGTATCTCCCACCAAACGCACTTAGATCCTTTCCAAAAACCACTCTTTCGATTCCGCCAACGATTTTTGAGGAACGGTTGCGTTCACATCTCGAATCACATCGGAAAGTTTCGTTTTTTTCAATACGTCTCTCCATGCATGATCCGCTTTGTACATCACCGCAGCGATGGAACATACGGGAGATTTTTGACCAGTGGTTTTATTACAGGGATTGTTTTTACGAATCTCTTGGCAATGAAAGCTAGATTGCCTTCCTTCCACCGCCTCTATGATTTCCAGTAAAGAAATTTCTTCGGGAGATTTCGCCAAACGGTATCCCCCCTTGGGGCCTGTGGTAGTTACCACAATCCCCGCTCCCGCCAGTCTTTGTAAGGCTTTTAAGAGATAGTCCTTTCTTACTCCGTGGAATTCTGCGAGAAGTTTGGAAGGAACGGCGACGTCTTCCGGAAACCAGGATAAAACCGACATACAATGAAGCGTCCATTCTACCTGGTTTCCAAGTATCATAAACCGGCTCGATCCAAACCGTACATTTTGTCCATAGAACCTGGAACCGCTCTAAAACTAACAGCGATTCGATTCCAAGAATTCATATGAGCGACCGCCATCGTCAAGGAAACCATCTCCTGTTCGGAAAAAACGGATCTTACTTCTTCGTAGACCGCATCAGGAACATTGTTTTCACTTAACAAGGTCACGGTTTCCGCCCACAAAAAAGCGGCTCTTTCTCTAGCGTCAAACAAAGGAGATTCCTTCCATCCTGCAATATGATGCAGACGAATTTCCTTCTCTCCGTCTATTTTCGCCTCTTTCACATGCATATCTATGCAAAAGATACATCCGTTGATCTGCGAAATTCTTATATTCAAGAGATGGATCAAATTATGGCCCAAAGAGGAGGAGCGGATCAACTTTCCGATTTCCACCATCTTTCCGAAGGCATCCGGGAAGTGAGGGTAGTATTCGATTCTGGATTTCATAACAACATTCCTTAATTATAGATATTTTTTATCCATAATTAACCCTCCCTAATTTTCCGTAAAACACTTTATATAAAGATTGCAAAAAGAAGATTTAGGGATAGTTTGAACGCCTAAAGACATTATGAAGAATCGTTCGTTTGCGGAAGAAACACTTCTGACAGTTTATTTCATTCTCTATTCACTGATTGCTGCTTTGGTGATCGGGTTTACCGATTTCTCTCCCGGTTGGAAACTGTTCTCCCTAACAGCCTTGTTTCACATCAGTTTCATCTGTTTGACAAAACCGTTACGTTGGTTCGTCCCCTTTCAGATTTGGAAATTTTTGTTTCCTCTTTCTTTTCTTATGGTGTTCCCCGATTGGTTTCTTTCGGACGTGCTCCAAGTGTTAGTCTTTCCTGAAGACGGTTTCCCTAAAATAGGAACTGTTGCCGGTTATATGGCAGGGCTTTGGGCGATTCCTTTATTCATATTGGTTTATCTGGGAATCAAACTGGAAGAAAGATCCGTTTCCATCATAGGAACCTGCTTTTGGGTGGCCTTCTTTTCCTTATTGATTTTCGGATCTGCGGAAGCCACTATGTGGATTCTATCTTCCTGGTATGCGCAAGACGTAAAAATGGTCGGATCCGTAGCCCTTTATGTTCTAATCCCTGAAATGATTTTAGGAGTCACAACATATCTTGCCTACCAAGGTTTCGGAACCAGCCACTACTTGATCCGAGTGGGAATGGGATTTTTGATTATGATTTTTTATTTAGGAAATCTATCTTTATTCTATCTTCTTTTTGAAAGAATATTCTAATATTGAAACGTTTTTCACTTTTCCTATCCGCTTTTTTTCTTTTTTGCCTCCTTTTGTTTTTCTCCCCTCTTCCCTTCGGGTAAGGGATTCGAAACGAATCTAATTATAGAAAGGCACATTGTTTCCATAAAACGGATCTATTCCTCTGCCCGAACCGCAATTTTTCCTTTCTCCGACCGGACGGAAAAATTTGGGATTTGGAAACAAACGAATACGGAGAAAGAGTCACCCGTCTAACAAAAAAATGCGAAAAAGATACGAATGAAATTTGGCTGATAGGAGATTCCATGTCTATGGGTTTTCTATTAGATGGAGAACATTCTCCGGGACAAGTCTTGGAAAACAAAATAGGAATTCCCGTTCGCGTGATGGCTGTGGATGCACTTGGCACTCTAGGCATTTTAAGAAGATTTCAAATGGGAATAGAACAACATAAAAAAGGTTCCTCTTGTCCCAAGTCACCTAAACATGTTTTCTGGATATGGAACACTTCCGACTTCTTGGACGATAGCAAAGAAAACCATTCGTTTCTTAAAAACATCATTTATAGACTCCACTACTTTATCACCAAACACTCACTTGTTTATTTATACCTTCGGAATTCGAAACAAGAATTCAACAGACTGACAGCTCAAACGAATAGAGACCCTTATCCCAAAGACCACATCACCTATCAAAATCTGCAGACCCTCTCGGATTACTTCCAAAAAGAAAACATACCGATCACTCTCATCTATGGATGGGGGATGAGGCAGGATGGAACTCCCGATACGGAAGATCCCAATTATTTCGATCTTCCTCAAACCTTACAAAAGATAGGGCTGGATCAAATCGATTTGAGAAAACAGGTGGAATCCGAATTCCAAAAAGGAGCCTCCCTTTTTGTTCCGAACGACGGGCACCCCGATTCCGATTTTTCCCGTCTGGTAGCAGAGGAAATCACAAAGAAATTTCCGGAGATCGGCAGGCCTTAGAAATGCTTGCTTCCAGAGAGTCAGACGAAAGTCTAGAGGGATATGAAGTTACACCTTCAAAGAATAGGGATTTATATCGCCCTAGGTCTTCTGATTCTTGTTTTTTCAGAAATCACTCTCAGACTCCTCAATCCTCCCGCACTTCAATACTATAGAGACGTGAAATTACTGCACTCCTATCACCCTGACTACGGGGTGACCTTGGAGGCCAATGAAAGCAGATATGTTCGGCACTATGCAGATCTTTGGGAAGGGAGATTCACCACAAATTCCCTTGGACTCAGAGGGAAAAAAGAGCCGAACCCGAATGCCCCCAAACTTCTCTGTTTAGGAGACAGTATGGTGATGGGCTTCGGAGTTTCCGACGAAGATACATTTTGTTCGCTTCTGGACGGATTTCGTCTGGGAGAAGACACATATCAGTCCTTAAACCTGGGAGTAGATGCTTACGGCTCCCTCGGTTCCATGAAACGATTGAAAGATCTTTCTCGAAAACTAACAAACATTAAAGAAGTATTGTTTTTCATTTCTCCCAACGACTTCAGTATGCCTCAAGTATTGAGAGACCAAGGGATTCTTCCTGACGATGAGCTGGACTCACTTCATGAAAACGATGAAGAATGGAAACGTAATTTCAGAATCCAATTCGAAGCCACTCGTTTGTCCTTTTTACTCCAAGCGATGAAATTAGGATTGGAGCAGACAAAAATTCTGCTGACACAAACGAAACTATCCTCCTCGACTGAATTTCATTCCGCAATATCGAATCCGTATCGTTATGTGATGGATTCTTTTTATAGAACTCCCAAACAGCCTGACTGTTCGAAAAAAACGAATGCGGGACCGGTTTGCCCGGAACCTGTTCCCATTCAAGAGTTCACTTGCATCGACAAGGCGCCTTCTTCCGATTTGCTTCCTCCCCTTTCCGATGTAACCATTCATGCTTATGAGGAAATGATCACACTTTCCCAAAAACACGGATTCAAACTGAGACCGGTGATCATTCCGATGCAGATAGAAGAATTGTTCTGCCATGTCAACGGGAAGTATCATCCTTTAGGCAATTATGCAATCAGAGCGGAAGCTTACTGGAAAACCAAAGGAATTCCAGTCATTAAACTCATGCCTTATATCAGCCGGATGTGCGGACAACCTTTTGTAAAAAAGGGGAAAAATAAAACAGCGGGAATCAAAGATTATTTTATCCCGGGAGACGGTCATCTTACAGTGATCGGAAACAAGTGGGTGGCTGATGCCGTAAACCAAGCATTAGAGAAGGAATTCCGCTAATGTTATTTAACTCCACACATTATTTTATTTTCGCACCGATCGTAATTCTATTCTACTTCACCATCCCGAAACGTTTCCAAGGGTTATGGCTTTTCGTAGTCAGTCTTTATTTCTATGCGATCTTCAAAGTCCCTTTTCTCATACTATTGATATTTTCCTTCGTTCTCACCAAACTTGCGGTAGATGCAATGGAGAAAGCGGTATCCCGTATATGGAAGATATTCTGGTTGAACGTCTCCATCTGGGGAAACCTGGGACTACTATTCGTATTCAAATATTTGGATTTTTCCATTTCCGTTTGGAACACCTTCCTCGGATTTGAACCATGTGATCCTGAATACGTATCCGCATTGGGAATTATGCTTCCGATGGGAATCAGTTTTTTCACCCTGCAAGCAGTCTCCTATGCGGTAGACGTCTATAGAGGGACGGTCACTCCCGCAAAGTCGGTATTTCACTTCGGACTCTTTCTCTCCTTTTTTCCTCAGTTGGTTGCAGGACCCATCCTTAAAGCGACGGATGTACTCCACCAATTTTTAGAACCGAAAGAATTCCAAAAAGACAACCTCATTCGAGGACTCAAACAATTGTTTTGGGGTGTTTTCAAAAAGACATTCATCGCTGATCCTATTTCTTATGCCATCGATCCGGTTTACGGAGATCCTACTTCTTACAGTGGAATTGCAATGTGGGTGGCTGCCAGTTTGTTTGCAGTGCAGGTCTATTGCGATTTCTCGGGATATTCCGACATTGCCATAGGAACAGGAAGGATCATGGGATTCCATATTCCTAAAAACTTCGACAGACCTTTCCTTGCGGGGACTCTCAGCGAACTTTGGAGAAGATGGCATATTTCCTTCACTACATGGCTGAGAGAATACATCTACATTACCTTAGGTGGGAACAGAAGAGGTGAATTCATCACCTATATCAATTTATTTATGACCACATTCGTTTCCGGGATTTGGCATGGAGCCGACTGGACCTATATCATCTGGGGAGCGACACATTCCGGAATGATGGTAGTGGAAAGATTCGTATTCAAATCACAAGCGATCAAAAACGCATGGGACAAAGTTCCCCGCACCTTACAGCCGATTTATCCTTTGACGATTTTCATATTCACTATGTTTTTCTTCAGGGCCAAACCGACAGCGGAAGTTCCTAGCGGACTCAAAATCGCAACGATGATGATCGATAGAGCGTTTCATTTTGTGGACGGGAACATGCCTGATGTTCCTCTCTCTCTCGTTGCAGTAATCGGAGTTTTATTTTTAATCGATATCCTGCAGAACCAAAAAGAAGACAGATTCGATTTTATCATGCACAAACCTTTGGTGCTTTATACGGTTTGTGGAGTGATGTATGTGACTGCGTTTTTGATCTACAGCGTCACAGTATCCAGCCCTTTCCTATACTTTCAATTCTAAGGAAGGACAAAAAAATAGGGGATCTCTCCCCTATTTTCAGATCTCGAAATGAATGTTTCGAATTTTAGAATTCTACTTTCGGAGCATTCTCTACAGCCTTTACATCTTCCACAGTAAAGTTCGGCTTTGCATCATAACCGAATGCTTTTGCTGTGAGGACAGCAGGAAATTGTCGAATGTAAATGTTGAATTCTTTCGTTGCAGTGATGAAACGATTTCTAGCAACAGTCACTCTGTTTTCCGTTCCTTCCAACTGTGATTTTAAATCCAAAAACAACTGATCCGCTTTCAATTGAGGATAGTTTTCTTGAACCATCAACAAACGGGAAATAGCCGAACCTAATTGGTCTTGAGATTGAGTGAACTTTTTGAAAGCGTCAGGGTTGTTGATCAACTCAGGAGTCGCTTGGATGCTTCCCAACTTGGCACGAGCCTCGGCGATATCTTTCATGATCTCTTTTTCGTGCTGCATGTAACCTTTCGTAGCAGCAATCAAATTCGGTATAAGATCTTCTCTTCTTTTGTATTGGTTCAGAACCTCAGACCAAGAAGCAGTGACCTCTTCATCCAATTCTTGAATGCGGTTGTAACCGCAATTCGTAAGGGAAAGTACAAGCACTACGGCTAAGGACAATCTTTGAACAATTTGTATCATGGAGTGTGTTTTACCTACTCCTTAGAGTCTAGGCAACTCGAATTCGGAAAAAAAAGTTAGTATCGAAAGCGTTTTGAGGCCAAAATCCAATTTTTTTCCTCAATTTCGAGATAAGATTTCAGATCGGAGTCGGTCATTTGGCCTGCCAAATAGGAAAGAATTTTCCGATCCCCCGCCAAAAGTTCGATGGCTGGTTTGTCGGAGCGGAATTCATAAACCCCTTTCAAGTATTCGAATTCGGGAAAAAGTTCGGAAACTTGCCTCAGGAAAAACAAGGTAAAATACAAAGAATGGAA
>VFQU01000806.1_pt1 | contig 22711 bp, 21 predicted proteins | sample 3512311 | NCBI WGS metagenome assembly VFQU01 (sample SAMN10412377, study PRJNA504923) | tailings metagenome | isolation source: Relicate 3 Philex TSF3 active mining site | place: Philippines: Tuba, Benguet | collected 2017-08-29
ATTTTTGTCTCCTAAAAAGGAGCTTTTTAATGTCCGTTTTTTGGTAGGAACTCCATCCACCCGCCACCCATTGACGTCCATCTATCACGCATCAGTCGTTTTGGGAATCAGATTCCTCAATTTCGATTTTTTTATTCAAATGTTTTCACCTTTTTGCCTATTCGAATCATTCCCGCGCCAGGGATCGTAGCGGAAATGAAACGAAACTGATTTCACGCTCTCGGTCGCGAAACCTCCTGTTTCGTTTCATTCGAGCGGAGAGCCCGGTCGGTTTTGAAAAAAAATGATAATTTTGAAACTAAATTCGAGGCGCCCAGAGGTTTAAAACTAAAATTATGATTTCCATTTGATTCGAGAAGGAATAAACTTCTGCGAAGGAAAACACCGAATAACATGGAAGCTAGTGAAGTTTTAAATCTTATCTTTGACAGCATCGGTTTAGTTATTTTCATCATCCTCTATTTGGAAGGACTGATCCCTCGTTACCAATATTTCTTTTTAGGATTTTTTTCCATTTGGATGAGTAACGTTTTTACAGTTGCTGAAGGTTTTTATTTTCCCGTCGCTTTCAATTTCCTGGAACATTTTTTTTATTCTTTGTCCGGTTTGTTTTTTCTTTTAGGGATTTGGAAACACTTTAAAGAAGAAAGGTTGGATTCTCTATGAATGCGACAGTTATTTTAAACCTAATAGCGATTATATTTTACGTTGCATCCTCCGTGCTGACTTTGTTTCGCATCCGTCAAAATCGGATTCATAAAGGCGCAGGGATTTTTGCAATGATTCTCCTTTTTATTCCTTTCTTCGTGTGCATCTCGAATATTTTGGAACATAGTGGAATCAGTTCCGATTTGGATGAATACGAAGGTTTCGCAAAAGATCTATTCGCCTTGTTTTTGTTAATTTTTCTTTACGTGGATTCGATGCAGAAGTCTCAAGAAAAAAGAATGCTGCAGGAAAAGCAGATTCAGAAAGATCTAGTTCTCAAATCTAAACTACTCACGGAAATTCATCACAGAGTGAACAATAATCTACAAATCGTTTCGGGATTATTGTCCATGCAGTCGGAATCACAAAAGAACCCTCATCTGTCAGAATTCATCAAAATCGCTCAAAATAGAATCCAAGCCATCGCCTCGGTACACAAAACCATTTATGTATCACCTAATTTAATAGAGGTGGATGCCTATTCCATTCTTCTTTCCATCCTGGGACACTTGAAAGATGCTTACTCTTTAGAAACTAGGAATATCGATTTCATAGAATCTTTAGATACGAATTTACAACTGGATGTGGATATCGTTATGCCTTTGAGTTTGATTCTGAATGAATTGGTCACGAATTCCATCAAACATGCATTTATCGGAGAAAAAAGAGGAACCATTCAAATCGATCTCCATGTCCATGAGGACTCTATCGAATTAGTTGTGAAGGACGATGGGATCGGGATCGCTTCTTTGGAGAATTCGGAACAAGGAATCGGAATCGTTTTGGTACAAAGTTTAGCACAACAAATTCGAGGACAAATCTCTTTCGTTTCCCAATCGGGAACGAAAATTTCGATTCTCCTTCCTAAAGATAATCATCACAAAGCCCGGTTTTGATTTCCGTCTCTGATTCTCAAGTCTTCTAAAACTTACATTGACAGAGAACAAAACCCTATCTATACTTAACTGCCGTATGAAACAAAAAATTTCATTTAACTTTGCTTATTTATTTTTCGTTTTATTCTTTCTTCCTTTCTCTTTATTTTCCGCCGAATCCATTCAAGATCATTGGGAAAAAATCGAAAAAAAAATCAATGCGCAGGATTGGGAAGCAGCCAAACCTCTCATCGAAAAAGCAGTTTCCGAATACCCTGAAGAAAAAATCTTCCGAGGCCTTGAAATAGGAATTCTTAGAAACTCAGGAAACGTAGAAGAAAGTATCGGCAAAGCTAGGGCTGCCATTTCCAAATGGCCGGAAGAAAACATTTTAAAAGAAGAACTTTCTTATTCTCTCTGCAGTTCTTTCCATTCGATCTTAAAAAAAACAAATTTTGACAGAGATTTGATTTCAAAAGAAAATCACTCGATTGCCAAAGAAGCGTTTTCACTTAAAGATTCGGAATGGAGCACAAACTTATACGGACTTTCTTTGCGGCTACAGAAACGTTATGAGGAAGCGATCCAGATTTTTTCGGAAGGATACAAACGATATCCGAATGAAAAACATTTCCAGGAACAAATCGGTCACATCTATCTGGACCAAGCATCCGACGCTTTGGATGAAAGCCAATTCCAAAAAGCGATTTTACTTTCCGAAAAAAGTTCCCGATATCTTCCTAACAATGAAAAGGCGAACCTAATCATCGCTCTTGGTTGGCTTCAGACCGATCCTGAAAAAGCTCTTCCCTATTTCACGAAAGCACACGAAAAAGAACCGGATCAGAAAAATTACAGCCAAAATCTTCTTTATATCTATTCACAGCTGGTCAACCGATGGATTCGGGAAAAAAATTTCACAAAGCTCTCGGAAGCATTTCCTTATATCAAAAAATATTCCTCTCTTCCCGGCAAACAGGGAATAGGTTTTTTAAGCATTTGGAATCAAATTTCAAACTTGGATGAAAGTTTCTCCGAATTGATTTCCTTCTTAAAAGATAAGTCTCAGAAATATCCGGACGATATCGATCTAAAAGTATTCTACGGTTCCGTTCTGAATAAACTCAGCATGAAGCAAAGAAGAAACGATCCTATCCTTGCGGAACAAATGCAGCAAGAGGCGAATTTTTTCCTCAGAGACGGAATGAAACGTTTCGAAAGTTCCCATCCGAATCGAACTTCTTTTTTAGGTATTTATTTTCCGTTAAACGGTTTCGTCGCGACGGCTTCTCCTTTCGATGCGGGAGGAACTCACAGCGGTTTCGAAAAATACAGTTACGATTTCGTTCATGTGGACAGATACGGCTCCCGCCTCAAACCGGGCACTCTAGGTAAAAACAATTCCGATTATTATTCTTTCGGGCAAACCGTTTATGCGGTAGAGGATGGAGTCGTTTTCGATCTGCATGACGAATCCAATGACAACACTCGTTTAGGAGACATTCATTTCGGTGACGGCAACGACATCCAGATCAAACATGAAAACGGTTTATTCTCCTTCTATGTACATCTGAAACACGGAAGCATCAAAGTAACCAAAGGTCAAAAAATCAAAAGAGGCGATCCCATCGCTGAAGTAGGAAACTCGGGAATGTCTTACGAACCGCATCTGCATTTCACAGTTGTTACTGCTGATGGAATTTCGACTTATTATGAATTCGAAGAATTGAAAGTACACACAGGTTTCCAAGAAATCAAAACTTCCCAGCCTTATGAAAGGGGTTGGGTAATCGAGAAATGATGATCCAGAAGATTGGTTGACACCCGTCTTTCAGTTCTCAAGCTACAAAAATCATGCCAGACGAATACATATTGGGAATCTCTGCCTACTATCATGACAGTGCCGCCTGTCTTCTTAAAAATGGAGAGATTCTAGCGGCCGCCCAAGAAGAACGTTTCACTCGAAAAAAACACGATTCCCGCTTCCCCGTCCATGCCATTCAATACTGTTTAGAGGAAGCAAAGATCACAGTAGATCAAATCGCCAATGTGGTTTTCTACGATAAACCTCTTGTCAAATTCGAAAGACTTTTAGAGACATATCTTGCCTATGCTCCCAAAGGTTTGATTTCCTTTTTCTCAGCTATGCCCGTTTGGTTGAAGGAAAAACTCTTTCTCAAAAGCACTTTGAAAAAAGAATTCTCTTCCCTTTCTCCTACGAAAACTTCCCCCGCTTTACTCTTTACGGAACACCACCAAGCGCATGCCGCTTCCACTTTTTTCGTAAGTCCTTTTGAACAATCGATCGTTCTTTGTTTGGATGGAGTAGGAGAATGGGCTACCACCTCAGCCTGGATAGGCGAAGGCAACAAACTCAAACCTCTTTGGGAAATCGACTTTCCTCATTCCATCGGTCTTCTTTATTCCGCATTCACTTATTACACAGGCTTTAAAGTGAATTCAGGAGAATACAAGGTAATGGGACTTGCTCCTTACGGAGAACCCAAATACACCGATCTCATCTACAAACATCTGATCGATCTGAAAGAAGACGGAACCTTCCGTCTGAATATGGATTATTTCAATTACGCCGCCGGACTCACGATGACGAACGATAAGTTTCATAAATTGTTCGGAGGCCCTCCTCGCAAAAGCGAATCCACTCTTACGCAAAAAGAAATGGATCTAGCAAGGTCCGTACAAGAAGTCACAGAAGAAGTGATGCTCAGGCTGGCTCGTTCCGCTCGAAAAGAAACGGGAATCAAAAACTTATGTCTGTCAGGTGGTGTGGCGCTTAATTGCGTTGCGAACGGTAAAATCTTGAAGGCGGGAATCTTCGATGAAATTTTCATCCAACCTGCTGCAGGAGATGCAGGTGGTGCTTTAGGTGCGGCTCTCTCCGCTCATTACGAATACAAAAATCATCCTAGAAAAGTGAATCCTCTCGATTCCATGAAAGGTTCTTACTTAGGCCCTAAATACTCCAACGACTCCGTGAAAGAAAGCTTAGATAAGTTAGGTGCCAAATACTCGTATTATCCTGACGGCAAACTGGAAGAAAAACTAGCGCAAGTTCTTTCCGAAGGAAACGTAATCGGTTATTTCCAAGGCAGGATGGAATTCGGACCGAGAGCTTTGGGAGGACGTTCCATCATAGGGGATCCTAGAAATCAAAAGATGCAGTCCGTCATGAACTTGAAGATCAAATACAGGGAAAGTTTCCGTCCATTCGCACCTGCGGTGCTTGCGGAAAAAGTATCCGACTATTTCGAAATCAAAGCAAAAAGTCCTTATATGCTGATCGTTGCAGATGTTTTAGAAAAACATAGAATTCAAATGAGTGCGGAACAACAGAAGCTTTTCGGAATCGAAAAATTGAATGTTCCCAGATCTTCCCTTCCTTCCATCACTCATGTCGATTATTCTGCAAGAATCCAAACCGTTCATTCGGAGACAAATCCCAAGTTCTATTCTTTGATCAAAGAATTCGATAAATTGACCGACTGTCCTGTGTTAGTAAATACTTCCTTCAACGTGAGAGGAGAACCTATCGTTTCCACTCCCGAAGATGCTTATCGTTGTTTTATGAGAACGGAGATGGACTTCCTGGTCGTAGAAAACTACGTTCTGGATAAAAAAGACCAACCTGTTGTGGAAAAAGACGAGTCTTGGAAACAAGAATTCGAATTAGATTGATAGGAAACTCACAATGTCACATGATAAAATAGAACCTACTCCTTCCGACTTACGCAAGTTCGCTTTCATAGTAGGAGGAGTTTTAGCTCTTGTTTTCGGCGCTCTCATTCCTTACTTAAACAGAGGATCTTGGAATCCTTATTTGGTTTACGGAGGCTCTGCCGTTGTTTTTCTAGGAGCGGTTTTTCCGAAATCTCTTTACTACCCTCACAAGGTTTGGATGTGGATCGGTGAGATTTTAGGATGGATCAACACCAGAATCATCCTTTCCGTCATCTTTTTCGTGCTCTTCACCCCGATCGGGCTCCTAAAAAGATTATTTGGCAACGATTCCATGCGTAGAAAATTGGAGCCTGAGGCCGATTCCTATCGAATTCCAAGTTCGACAAGAGAAGCAAGCCATATGGAAAGACCTTTTTAGGGGAACACAATGTTAGAATTATTGAAAGATCTCTGGGATTTTTTAAAGATAAGAAAGAAATTTTGGCTGGCACCCATAATCATCATTTTACTTTTATTAGGTGCCCTTCTCGTTTTGACACAAGGTTCGGCGATCGCTCCGTTCATCTACACCTTGTTCTAAAAACCGATGTATTATCGGGAAGATTTTTGGAGAATTTCTCCTAATTTCTTCCCGAACAATGCATGTCCTTCCCGATTCCAATGCGCATCATACGGAAAATATAAATTCTCCGGATTCTCTTTCCAAAACAATTCCGTAGTAAACAAACAACCAAGTTTGTGAGAATCGCAAAATTCCTTCAGCAACTGGTAATGAGGATTTGCCTCTTGATAAAGATTCAAATCTCTTTTAGTCTGTTTCCCTAGAATTCCTCCTTCTGCAAAAAATTCCTTCGCAGGAACATAAATCAAATTCAAGCCGATTCCTTTGGAATTCAAAAATTCATAGATCTTTGTTAGGTGGTCTTTCTGTTTTTGGAAACGGGAAACCCATACGGAAGAATTCGGATCTTCGTAAAAGCCGAACTGTCCGTTGTATTTTTTAGTGATTTCAGAACCGAGAGGTGCCAGCTTTCCGTACTTCTCCAAAGACTGCGCATGACTCAAAACGGTAACTTTCGGTTCTCTTCCTTCTTTGTAATATAAGATGGGCTCGGGAATTCCTTGATAGGTTTTCCATCCTCTCTTCGCCAAACGAAAAAGAGACGATTCTTTCAAAAAATTATAAATTGTCGTTCCAGTAAATTTGGCAAGAGTCGGTTTCAAAGGAGAAGGAACTCCTTCCTGGAAAGTCATAAACATTTCCAATTTTTCGTTATCGTCCAAATCGTTATCGAAGATTTGAATCCAAACTTCTTTCGGATTGTATTTGGAAACGAATTCCCTCAAATGAATTTGAAAGAGTGCTGGGCAGGAACCGTGCACTCCCATATTTCTAATTCGATGATTTGCAGGCAAAGAGAGATTTGCAATCGAGGAAAAAACTTCTTTCTCATCTACTCCCCAACCTTCCGTAAACGAATCCCCTAAAAGCAAAATCGGATACTCATTCGAGGGATCCAATGTCTGCCGACCGCCTTCCGCATTGGTTTCCACGGAAACTTTGTATTCTTCCGAAACAACGTTTCCCTTCTTTTCGGGATAAAGAGAAAAAAGAAGATGATCATCGAAGGTTTTGACAAGAACGACTTCCGGATCGAAGAGACGGAGAACCAATTCCGCCGCTCCCAAATAAAAAACAGCAAGGCAAAGATAAAGCGCAGCTTTCTTAGGGTTCAGTTTGAACATATTGGGAATAAAAACCTAGATAAGTTTATTGGATACCAAAAATTTATTGCCTAACATTTCAATCGTTAGATTATTATGGGGATCGTTATGGTTTTCGTGAATAGAGCGGAAGAGAAGGAAAAATCGAGATTCGAAACGATCCGCCCGCAAACATTTTTGGGACTTCTGATCTTTTCGGTCATCATCCTGCTCGTTTTCTTTTTCTTTCATCTTACTATATTTTTCAATTCCGAGTTCAAACAGGAAGAGAATCTAGTTCATCTTCAATTTCTAAGTTTCGCTTTGATTCTTTTTCTTTCTTATCTATCCTACTACTCTTCTCATTATTTCTACGACCGTAAAAAGCAGGAAGAAACCAACTCCATCCTGCTTCACGGTACTTTCGACATTATCTTTTGGCTGAATGAAGAAGGCAGTCTTTTGGCGAAAAACGACCAAGCAAAAAAATGGATGAAAGGATTAAAGTCTTCCGGAAGTTCCATTCTTTCCTTATTGGATCCGGAAGTGGCAGAGTCCATCTTAGAGAAGTTACAAGAAGGTTTGGCGGAAGAAGAAATCATAAAATGGGAATCTCAAATCGATTACGGAGGAGTCGTTTTCTTTTATGAAATTTATCTCCACCGCTCCCACGGCCAAATTTTTCTCAGCTTAAAAAACATAACGGATCGAAAGAAAGCGGAAATCGCACTTTTAGATTCTTACAAAACGATTGCGGAAGATTTGGAAATCGCAAGAGAAACACAAAAGATCATCATGTCTTCCCCTTTGCCGAAAAACGAATTCGTTCATGTGGAGTCTTTTTACAAACCATACATGAGCGTGAGCGGAGACATCATAGGATCCTACTCCAAAGACAAAGACTCTTATCATTTTATTTTCGGAGATGTGACAGGGCACGGAACCGCTTCCGGAATGATTTCCTGTGCGGTAGCACTAGCATTTCAAACAACTGTTAGAGAAGAACTTTCTCCCGCGACAGGTCTTCAGTCTTTGCATAAAATTTTAAAATCGATCACTCATGCACATCTTCTCAGCGCGGTGTATCTTTCCATTTCCAAATCCGACAAAAGACTGAAATATTCCTACGCAGGACATCACTCTTGTTATGTGATACGAAACGGGCAATTCATCGAATTGGAAGGAAAAGGTCATCCTCTTCTCTCCATCATAGAACCGGAGACTTTCGATTATGAATTTATTTTGGAAAAAGGGGATCGTTTGTTTCTTTTTTCGGACGGACTATTTGAGATTCTGGATCGAAGCGGCAACATTCTAGGACAGAAAGCGTTCATCCAATACGTAAGTCCTCTCGCAAATTTGAGATCCGATTTGTTTTTGAATAAGGTATGGGAAAAAATTCTAATCGAATTGAACGGAAAACAATTGGATGATATGAGTATGTTACTCTTGGAAATCAGTGAGTAAATCGCTGGTTTCCTGGTTCATCAGAATGGTGATGACTGCGGTCGCACCGTTGTCCAAATAAGTAAGATCGTCGAACGAAAGTTTTCTGGCCATAAAAATTCCTCGGCCGTGAGTTTTGAACGCATTTTTGGTCATTGCCTGCAAAGAAAGATATTTCTGCCAATCGAATCCTTTTCCTTGGTCTTTGATCACAATCGTGATTTTTTCCCCGTCTTTATCGAATAACACCTGTACAAATTTATCCTTGTACTCGGGAAGCTCCAGTCTATTGAAAATTTCCTCCATCAACTTATCGTTGTTATGAAGTTCCGTTTTCTCTTGATAGGTGATTCCCAGATTTCCATGTTCGATGGCGTTGTTGAGGATCTCCATAATTCCTGTAAGAACTCTTTCCGGATCGGGGCAGGCATTGGCAAGAAGCGGAGCCAATTCGTGGGACTCACGAATGGTTTTGATCCTGAATTCCCCTTTCGTAAGATGCCGCAAAGCCCCCATACCTTTGTGAAGGTCTTCTTTGGCTTTGATGAGTTTGATGTAATGTTCTACCGCCGTCTGAACGATGGTCACAAGCACCGCTCTCGAATAGGGTTTTGTAAGATAATAAAAAGCGCCTGAGTCGAGTCCTTCCGTCATATCCGAAATTCCGCTCATTGCCGTTTGGAAGATAACAGGGATGTCTCTCCATTTTTCGGAACGTTTGATTTTACGTAAAAGTTCGATCCCATCCATCTTGGGCATCAATCGATCCAATATAATTGCGTAAAAAGAATGATCCCCCTGGTTTAAGATGGCCAGAGCTTCCTCTCCGTCTTTGGCTTTCACGATGGTGAATCCCTTTTCGGAAAGGGATTCTTCAATGATCATTAGATTGATAGATTCATCGTCGACTGCCAAAAGGTGCATTATAATCCTTCTCTTTTCCTCGGGAGCAGCATCGTAAAAACCGCCCCACCTTCTTCATGATTCTCCGCATACAGGAGACCGTGATGATCATTCACAATTTCTCTAGAAATAGACAAACCGAGGCCTGTGCCTTTCGTGCCCGCCTTTACTTGTTTGGATTGAATGAATTTTTCAAATATTTTATCGATATCTTCGTCGGGAATGCCAGGCCCGAAATCTCTAATTTGTAAACCTATACCTTTCACATAATTCTCAGTTTTTCGAGGAATAAATTCTCTTTCTATCTTTTTAATTTCGATATTTGTGTGATCCGGGACGAACTTTAAGGCATTGGAAAGTATGTTCCGAACCACCTGCTCGATCCTTTCATAATCGAATTCGGCTTCCCATCTTTCTTCGGTTTCTTCAAAGATCACCTTTACCGATTTTTTTTCCAAAATGGCCCTAAGTTCGCTTATTACGTGTTTTACGGTATCTTTCAAGCAGGATTTTTCATAAATATATTTCATCTTGCCGGATTCCAATTTTGCGAGATCCAGAAGATTCTCCAAAAGACCTAAAAGCCTTTTTCCAGATGCGTCTATGATTTGGAAATATTCCTGAATTTTTTCGGGAGTGGCAGAGTTCGCTTTTTCTTCGCCTAATTCTGCATAACTGAGAATAGCATGAATTGGTGTCTTCAATTCGTGGGAAATGTTCGCCAAAAAAAGAGACTTCATATAGGAAGCTTCTTCTGCGACATTTTTGGCGATCTTCAGATCCATGGTCTGTTTTTCTACTAAATCTTCCAGATGATTTCTATACTGATAGATTTCGGCTTCCTGCATCTTTCTTTGGCTGATGTCTCGGATGATTCCCGTTAGCATCGTTCCCGAATTGGTTTTGAACTCTCCTACGGAAAGTTCGCAAGGGAAAAGATCGCCTGATTTTCGTTTAGCGACCAACTCTCTTCCCATACCGTTGATGATTCTATTTTTGTTTTTGAGATATCTGGAAAGATAACGGTATCTTCTTTCGTTGTTTCCCGGAGGAACGATGAAATAGACCGACTTTCCCAAAAGTTCTTCTTGTTTGTAACCGAAAGTTCTTTCGGCGGCTTTATTGAAGAATTGAATCATTCCGTCATCGTTGATGATGACGATCGAATCGGCTGCGTTCTGCGCCATGGATAAAAATCGGGACTCACTTTCCAAAAAAGCAGCTTCCAATCTTTTTCTTTCCGTAATGTCCCTGTGAGTGGAAACGATGTACCCGTCATATAAAACTACGAATCTCACCTCGGCATGACGGAATTCTCCGTCGTGAAGATATTGGTATTCTTTCCAAAATACCTGGTTTTTTCTCTCATTCAGATAAGCGATCGCTTCCAAAGTGATCGATACCAAATATTCCGGCAAACCATCTGACAAATGTTTGCCCAACATTTCCTCGGGGGAAATGTCCATTTTGAGATAACGGGAAGGTTTGTAATCGACGATGATTCCCGAACTGGTGAACTTCAACCAATAGTCAGGATTAGAACGAAGCAAATTTTCCAATTCACGCAAAACCTCTTCCGAAGAAAAAGATCTAGGGTTCTGCCAAATTCGTTCCGTGATTTTTAATGAGCTCATTCGTTTCGGGTGCTTTTCAGAAGGATGGGGTCGCTGTATTTTTTCGGAAAGAAATTGTAAGATTTTGCAAAGAAAAAAGGCTGAACGAAAGGATCGTAACTTGCTCTACCACTCTCTTCTCAAACCCATTTTATTCCGACTCGATCCGGAATCCGCTCATCATCTAGCGGCTACTTTTCTCCAACTTTCCCAACGATTGCCTTTTTTCCACCAAACTTTATCGTCTCTCTTTGAATTTAAATCGGAGCGCCTGCAGCAAAACATTGCAGGTATCGATTTCCCTAACCCAATCGGAATGGCGGCAGGTTTCGACAAAACAGGGGAACTATTTCCTTCTATAAGTTATATGGGATTCGGTTTCGTAGAAGTAGGAACCATCACCGCCAAAGAACAACCAGGAAACGAAACCCCTCGACTTTTCCGTTTCCCGGAACAAAAGGCTCTGATCAATAGAATGGGATTCAATAATCCGGGAGCCGACAAAGCGGAAAAAACTTTACAAGGTCAAAAAAAGGCCAGAGTCAGAGGGATCAATGCGGGCAAATCCAAAATCACACCGATCGAAGAATCCGTAAGCGATTATGTCTATACTCTGAAGAAACTTTCACCTTATGCAGATTATGCTGTCATCAATGTCAGCTCTCCGAACACTCCCGGTTTGCGTTCTCTGCAAAATAAAACAGCGTTATTGGAACTCATTACGGGAATCCAAAAAGAGTTCGGGAAAAAATTCCCCATCCCTTTGTTTTTTAAATTCGCTCCCGACCTGGAAGAAAACGATCTCAGAGAAAATCTGGAGATTTGTCTTACACATAACATCGATGGGGTGATACTGACGAACACCACATTGAATAAAGATTCTTTAGGCCAAGGACCTCACCCGGAAGGAGGGCTTTCGGGAAAACCTTTGTTTTCCAAATCCCTATCTTTCGTTTCCATCGCCTATCAAATCTTAAAAGGAAGAATTCCCATTATAGGAGTGGGAGGGATCGATTCCGGAGAAAAAGCGCTGCAAATGCTCGAAGCAGGAGCGAATCTTTTACAAATTTATACAGGTTATATTTATGAAGGACCTTTTCTTCCTTCTCAAATCAATTCTTACTTGAACGATCATCTGAAAAAAAATAAAATCACAAACATTGCCGAAATCATCGGCTCTCGCAATCAGGTGACAAAATGAAATCTACATGCACTCATTTCGGCCTTTGCGGCGGATGTTCCAATTTAAATACAGAGTACGGACGAGAACTGAAAAAAAAAGAACAAGTGTTAAAGGACTATTTTTCCTCTTACCGTCATGTTCAGTTCCGCCCTATCGTAGCCAGTCCGAATGCAGAACTCTATCGTCACAAACTACAGCTCCCTTTCGGAAGAAGAACCATCGGTAGAAAAACAATCACTACCTTAGGTCTTTTCAACCAAGAATCCACATTCATCGTCGACCAGACGGAATGCCTCATCCAAGAACAAGGACTGACGGAGATAGGACAAGCTGTCAAACTTTGGGCCAGAAAAGAAGGCCTTCCGCCTTATAACGAAAAGTCGAAAAGAGGGATTTTAAAATATCTGGTCGCCAGAAAATCTTTTTCTACGAAAGAAATCATCATAGGAATCGTAACCAACGGAGAGGAACTTCCTTATCCGAAGGATCTTTCCAAAAGACTTCACAACCACATAACAGACCGCATTGGAAAATCGGGAAAGTTCGGAAAACTGGTAGGAATCGTTCAAAACATAAATTCCAAACACAGTTCTATGGCTTTAGGCAAGGAAGAAAACCTTCTTTGGGGAAGACCATACATTCATGAATTCGTAGGAAAATTCAAATTCAGAGTGGGACTTTCCACTTTTTTACAGGTGAATCCTTCTCAGACTCCCAGCCTCTACAATTTAATTTTGGATGAGATCCAACCGGGAACAAAAGTGATCGATGCCTATTCCGGAATCGGCACTATCTCCTTATGGTTGTCAGGTGCTGCTAAAGAAGTGGTCGGATTGGAAGAAAATCCCAACTCTCATAGAACTGCGATCGAAGCTCTGAAAACGAATCATATTAAAAACGTACGTTATAGAAAAGGAAGAGTTTCCGAAACACTTCCTACCGTTTTAGGAAAAGACTATTCCACAATCGTTTTGGATCCTCCTCGCATCGGTTTGGGAGAAGAAGTAGCCAACCATTTGGTACATTCTAATATTCAAAAGATAGTTTATGTTTCCTGTGATCCTAAAACTCTTTTGGACGATACCAGAGTGTTAAGCAACAAATACTATTTGGCCTCTGTGCAACCGGTAGACATGTTCCCTAGAACGGATCATTTGGAAACGGTTGCCGTGTTTACTAGAAAACCTTGAGGAGAAAATAACAATGGATCCAATTACCTTAACAATAGGACTGCTTGGAATCGTTTTTGGAACCGTTACTTTGGTTTTGAGATTTATAAATCCTGAGAAATTAGGCAAACTTGAAGCGATGAAAAAGATATTTGGAGAGAAAGCCGGCAATATCGTGCATCTAGTTAGTTACTCACTTGTTCCCATTGCCTTCGGTTTGGTGTTGATATTTGACAGCTTCCAAAAACAATAAGTATCCGATTTTCTTTATTATAGTAATTTCAATGCAAGACAGACAAATTTTCAAACCTTGTCTCATCCCACAACTGCCGCTACATTCTTTGCGGCAATTTTACTGAAAGCCATGATCGTAAAACTAGGATCAACACTCACTCCCGTAGGGAATACGGAAGAATCGGATACGAACAAATTTTTGAAACCGTGGACTCTATGATGGGAATCCACAACTGAGTTTGCCGCAGACTGACCCATTCTGCAACCTCCCGCAGGATGAGGCGCCGCCATAGGAAACTCGCCAGGTCTCCATTGCAAACGATCGATTTCCTCTTTTTTAGGAGGTTTTAAAAATCGATGAACTTTCATTCCGGGAAGAAACACTTCCTTAGCGCCTGCTTCGAAATTGATAAGAATCTGCTTATAGGTTAAATCATTGAATATTTGTTTGGTGAGATTGCCGAAAGGATAATGAATTTTTCTTTTCCCGGAAGAATCCACTTCGATGGAACCTAACTCAGATTCCACATCATCGATCCATCCGATCGTCCCGCCTATCTTTTCCATCTGGCTCATAAAATGAAAATGATCTTTCCCGAATCCCGGCACCAGAGCGGCTAAAGTCGCAGGTTGGAGCTGATTCGGCATCAGCATATATCCGCCTTGCAGATATTCTCCGTTTCTAAACTCGGCCAATCGAAAAGCTTCTACTCCGTAAGCGGCAGGAATATTTCTCCATTGAACGATTTTTTCTTCATAAAGAGCATGAACCATAGGAGAAGGATTGATCGCCAAAAATTTTCCCAATACAGGGAATCTGTTTCCGAAACCGTTTCTGAGAAGAAAGGTAGAACTTCCGAATCCACCCGCCGCCAAACACACTGACTTCGCTTTAAAAATTACCTTTTTGGGTTCCGGTCGTAAGCTCCCCCGGTTGATGACAGTCGCCTCCAAACCGGAAACGGAACTGCCCGCAAGAATCAATTTGTCAGCCCTTAGATCGGTATAAACTTCAGTACCTAAAGCCACCGCTCTGGGGATATGAGTCACCAACTGCGATTGTTTGGCGCCGAACATACACCCCTGCATGCAGTGTCCTGATTTTTGACAGTTCTTTCTTGCCTGAGGAACGGAATGCCCTTCCCATCCCAAACTTCTGGTGGAAGATCGGAACAATTGGTTCATTCGATTGAAATAAGGTTCTTGTGCATCATGAACATGCAGATCCTCTTCCAATTCTTTCCAATAAGGCGCTAAATCTTCAGGCAAGTGGTGTTCGATTCCGTATTTGCGATTCCATAGAAGCAAACGATCGTCAGGTGTTCTATAACTGTCCGCCCAATAATGAACAGAAGCTCCTCCCAGATTATTTCCATACACCAAAGAAACACTTCCATCGGAAGTGGTGTGGAAATTTCTTTCTGCGGAAACTTTTCCCGCCATATTCAGTTCGTTGTTATCGAAAGTGCCAGTATGATAATTTCCACCTTGTTCCACAAGAGCGACCTTCAATCCTTTTTTGGCCAACTCGTAAGCAAGTGTAGCTCCTCCGCAGCCGGAGCCGATGACAACTACGTCGGTTTCAATGACTTCACCGTTCTGATAAGATTTCCAATCTCTGTAATGACCGACTTTCATTTAACTACCGCTAATTGTCTTTTTATAATAAATTCTGGATTCGCTCCATTTTTCGGAAGGATTGGCAAACGGACCGTCAAAACCGATCTCCTGCCATGTGCTTTTATGACCGTAGTATGCCAAAAAAGTGACCAATTTCAAATTTCCGACCACCGCTCTCATCGTATCCGAATCCGTAGATTCCGTCTGTTTTAGAAAACGAATTCGATCATCTCGATGCATTTTAGAAAAACGGGAAAAATAACCGTAGAAGAAAGGAGAGTATTGCAAAGCAGTGATGGCCAGATGAAACTCTTCTTGGATTTCTTCGGAGACGAAATAAAATTCCTCATCTAACCGACGCACTACTTCCGCCTCGTCCGCAGAAGGCATCCCCTTTTCTTGAACTGGCAAAACCGAGTCGGACCAAACTTGCATAATCTCCAATTCCGAATCGGAAAAATAAAGATACTTTTCCTTAACCTTATTCCCGCAAGCCCAGAGCCAAAGCCCCATTGCGGAAAAACCAAGGCCAGATAAAAAACCTTTTCTAGAGAGCAATTGCATAGATCCTCCCGTAGTGATCCTTCGATTTACGTTTTACGGAAACAGAGTTTCCTTTCGATAAAAGAAATGCATCTCCCGTAGCAGTGATGTCCCAAACTTTTCCTCTAAAAAAAACGTTCATTCCCGTTTTGAAATTTTGTTTGGATCCTCGACCTAATAAGGAATATTTTTTCCAAGCCTGCCATTCCGTAAGATTTCCCAAATCGGACTTGGAAACATCTTTCGGATTCGCATAACCGTTGTATCCGTTCCATTTTTTATCCCAAGAATCGGCAGGAGCCACCAAAGAAGGCACAGCTAATATTTCCGCAGATTGGCTTTTGGCATTAGAATACGCTTCCGGGAACCAAGAATCCGCACAAATCAAAATCGATAGGCTTCCTATAGGAGTAGTGATCACAGGATTTTCCTCCATCGGAAACGAAGAAAGAAAGGTTTGTTCCTCATCGATAGGAAACGACTTTCTTGTGATTTTATCTTCCACCTCTCCGTCCGGGCGAAAGTAAAAACTAACATTCTGTAGAGGTCCATCCGTAACCGTAATTTTTCCTTCGATGACTTTGGGTTCCGGAAGGATGACAGAACCTGCAACGATTCCGATTCTGTATTCTTTCGCCAAACGAGAAAAAACGGACTGATAAGTATAAGCGATCTGCCAAGCCTTCATTCGGAAAAGTGTTTCCTTTAAAGGTTCGCTGGATACATTATTGCTGAAAAGATAAGACCAAAGAAAACGACCTAAATTTTTGGTTACTACTACTTCCATCGCATCCTCTACAGTCTCTTTTTGGAAAAGACTTTGATCTTCTCCTGCTGCGATCAGCCAAGTGCCGATGTATTCCGGAAAAATGACTACGGATCTTTCCGTAGAAAGCACCTCTTCTTTCTTCGCATAATCAAGATATGTTTTTAGGGTTTGATAAAATGCCTCTTCCGAAGAATAGGACTCTTCCGACAGATACGGTTCAATCCCCACCAAGTAACCTTTCTGTGGTTTCCCCTCAATCTGAATTTCAATCGAAGGTTCTATCTGTGTCTTACTGAGTTTTTCCCAACTCAATTCCGTTTTATTGCAAGAAACGAAGATAAGAAGAATCGGAAAACAGTGAAAAAATTTCATCAATTGCATTCTACAATGAATTCCCAAGAGAACAATATTTTATTGTCTTCCTTCATTTTTCTTATACTTTGACCCTAATCTATGAAAGAGAAAAATTCTCCGAAGAAAATCGTTCTCGCTTACTCGGGTGGTTTGGACACATCCGTAATTTTGGCTTGGTTGAAAGATACCTATGGCTGTGAAGTCATCGCTTTCTGTGCCGATATCGGCCAAAAAGAAGAACTCGCCGGCCTGGAAGAAAAAGGTAAAAACACAGGGGCTTCTAAAGTTTATATCCAAGACCTTCGTTTGGAATTCGCCCGCGATTTTATTTTCCCGGCAATTCGTGGTTCCGCAATTTATGAAATGAGATATCTTCTAGGCACTTCTCTCGCACGTCCTTTGATCGCAAAGGCCATGGCGGAAATCGCTGCAAAAGAAGGAGCGGATGCTTTCGCTCACGGTGCTACAGGAAAAGGAAACGACCAAGTTCGTTTCGAACTTACTTACAAAGCGCTTTCGCCTAATTTGCAAATCATTGCTCCTTGGAGGATTTGGGAATTCGGAGGAAGAGCGGATCTAATCGAATACGCAAAAAAGAAAGGAATTCCCGTTCCCGTAACAGCTGCTAAACCGTATTCGATGGATAGAAATCTGATGCACCTTTCCTTTGAAGGGGGGATTTTAGAAGATCCTTACAACGAACCATTGGAAGAAATGTTTTTACTTTCCGTTTCTCCCGAAAAAGCTCCCGACAAACCGACATATTGCGAATTGACTTTCGAAAAAGGAGACTGTGTTGCCATCGACGGAAAAAAAATGAATCCTTTGGAAGTGATGGAGACATTGAACGATCTGGGCGGCAAAAACGGAATCGGAAGAGTCGATATCGTGGAAAACAGACTAGTAGGAATCAAATCCAGAGGAGTTTACGAAACTCCTGGCGGAACCATCCTGCATGTGGCTCACAGAGATTTGGAATCCATCACTCTGGACAGAGACACACAACATAAAAAAGACGAACTTTCTCAAGAATTTGCAAGATACATCTACAACGGACAATGGTATTCCAATCAGATGAACGCTCTAAGAGCTTACATCGATTATACGCAAAACTTCGTATCAGGAACCGTAAGAATCAAACTTTATAAAGGAAATTGTACAGTTGTTGGGCGAAAGTCGGACAAATCCCTCTATAATGCGGGACTATCCACCTTTGAAAAGGAAGAACTTTACAACCAAAAAGATGCGGAAGGTTTTATCAACCTTTTCGGGCTGCCTATGAAAGAATGGGCCAGAGTTTGGAAATAAAAATGAGCGCGAGCATTGCTGTTTATCCTGGGTCGTTCGATCCATTTACCAACGGTCACCTTGATATCATTCGGCGTGCTCATCCTCTGTTCGAACAGATCATCATTGCGGTGGCCATCAATTCCAAAAAAACCTCCCTCTTTTCCGCAGAGGAAAGAGTGGAGATGATCGGAAAGGTGTTCAAAGGTTGGGACAAAATCTCAATCGACACTTTCGAAGGATTGACCGTAGACTACTGCAAAGAAAAAAATTCCCGTGTCATTCTCAGGGGTTTGCGTGCGGTTACCGACTTCGATTACGAATACGCAATCTCCTTGATGAACAAAAAATTAGCCCCGGATATCGAAACTTATTTTCTAATGGCGGACAATGAGTACTCTTTTGTGTCCTCTACAATCGTCAAAGAAGTAGCAAGACACGGAAGAGCCGTATCCAATCAAGTACCTGATGTTGTGAACGAAGCTCTTTCTAAAAAATTCCATCTTTAGAGGAAGGAAAGATCGGCTGGCAGAAAATATGAAAACAAAATCGACTCTCTTTTATGCTCTCATTCTTTTGGTATTCGGCTTTTTCGGATACCTGTTGATTCAGCAAGGTTCTTTATTAGAGTCGGTGGATGTTGTTGTACCTCAAAACGAGTCCTCCAGCCTTTACGAAGAATTTCTAACTAAAATCAAACATCCATTAGCTTTATTATTCTTACAAATCATAGTCGTTTGTTCTTTTGCCCGCTTTATGGGTTATATTTTTTCCAGAAAACTGAACCAACCAAGTGTGATGGGAGAAATTGTAGGAGGGATTTTACTCGGCCCTTCCGTTTTGGGATATTATTTCCCTGAAATTCTGCAAGTATTGTTCCCTGCAACAAGTTTGCCTACGTTAGGAACTCTCAGCCAAATAGGTCTTATCTTATTTATGTTCATCATCGGAATGGAGTTGGATGTCTCCGTTCTGAAAAACAAAGCGCATTCCGCAATCGTCATCAGCCACGCAAGCATCCTATTCCCTTTCATCTTGGGAATGATTCTGGCTTATTATTTCTATCAAAACCATGCTCCCGAAGGAATTTCCTTCCTCTCTTTTTCCCTTTTTATGGGAATCGCCATGAGCATCACCGCCTTTCCCGTACTCGCCAGAATTCTACAAGAAAGAAATCTCACAAGAACTCCGTTAGGTGCTATGGTCTTGACATGCGCCGCAGCGGATGATCTTACCGCATGGATTTTACTCGCCATCATCGTCACCATCTCAAAAGCGGGTAATTTAAGTTCGGCGTTATTTACGATCGGATTATCATTCGCATACATACTTACGATGATTTATTTCATCGCTCCTTTTCTGAAACGATTGGGTTCCATCTATATCTCCAGAGAAAACCTAACTAGAACCGCAGTTTCGATCATACTTCTCATTCTATTCGGTTCCGCATTCGCTACGGAAGTGATCGGTATCCATGCGCTCTTCGGCGCTTTCCTTGCCGGAGTGATTATGCCTGTAGAAGGAAATCTGAAAAAACTCATCGCTGAAAAAATAGAGGATGTAGCCGTCATTTTATTTCTTCCTATCTTTTTCGTGATCACTGGTCTTAGAACACAGATCACACTTTTAAACGACTCGAATCTTTGGATTGTTCTAGTGCTCGTTATTTCCGTCGCAGTCATCGGAAAATTTTTAGGAAGTGCCATCGCAGCTCGCATAGCAGGATCTAACTGGGAAGACAGTCTTTCCATAGGCGCTTTGATGAATACCAGAGGACTGATGGAACTTGTAGTCCTTAACATCGGTTATGATTTGGGAATTTTAAGTCCGGGTATTTTTGCAGTTTTCGTCCTGATGGCTCTTTTTACCACTCTCTCTACCGGGCCTCTTTTGGATGGAATCCAAAAATGGTTCTCCAAAAAACCTACGATCGTAGACATTCCCTCCAAAGCGGAAGAAAATAAGCTCAAGGTAGTTGTGGCTTTTGCTCAGGAAAAAATGGGAAAAAGTTTGGTTCGATTTGCCTATGCACTTTCGGGAAACCAGAAAAAAAACCTAAACATCACCGCACTTCACATTTCGCCTAATGACTCTTTATCGAATGAAGATCTGAAAAACTACAGAGAATCCAGTTTCGAATCCATTCGATCCACAGGCTCTGAATTCGGAGTGAATGTAAAAACGGAATACAGAGTTACGGACAACATCACCTACGAAATCGTTAATTTTGCCAAACAAAACTTCTCCAATCTGCTTTTGATCGGAGCCGCAAAACCTTTGTTTTCCAGAAGTTATACAGGCGGTAAAATCAAAGGAATTCTCAATTATACGCCAGCTACGGTAGGAGTTCTTATCGACAACGGGCTGGAATCTTACGACAAAGTGGGGATCGTTTACCACAGCCAAGACGATCAGATCCTCAAATTTTCCGAGAAACTAACGACTCTCAAAGGAATGAAGTCCGCCAAACTGAAACTAGAAGACATACTCCAACCGGAAACGGACATAAATCCTTTCCCTGTCTCTCTCGCAAAACTTTCCGAATTCTCTTTGGTACTCATCGACCTGGAAACTTGGGACGAAGTGGGTTTCGAAAAGCTGGATGAGCTTCCTACTTCCTTTCTGTTGGTACGATTTTTACATACCTAAAGATTCGATTGCTTTTTTGCCTTCCCTGAGGGTTTTGGACTTATGGAAAGAACTTTCATTATGCTAAAGCCCGATGCGGTAAAAAACAAACACATCGGTGACATCCTTCAAAGAATCGAAAAAGAAGGATTTAAAATTCTAGGACTCAAATCCCTAAAACTCAGTCTGGAAGATGCGAAACAGTTTTATAAAGTACACTCTGCTCGCCCATTCTACAATGATCTTTGCAACTATATGGCTTCCGGCCCGATCGTAGCTGCTGCTCTTGAAAGAGACAATGCAGTTCTCCATTGGAGAGATGTAATCGGTGCGACTGATCCTAAAGAAGCAGCTGCGGGAACTATCAGAGCTTTGTTTGCGGAAAGCAAAGAAGCGAATGCGGTTCACGGTTCCGATTCCGTTGAAAATGCTCTGCAAGAAATTGCATTCTTTTTCAAAGGATATGAACTCAATTAATTTCTTGGAAACCGGCTTATTGAACTAAGCCGGTTTTTCTCTTCTGTGAATTCCTTTTCCGACTCCATCGATTCCGCAAGATCAGTTTTTGATCCGTTTTTCCTTCCCTTTCTTACGGAAACATTTTATAAATACGGCCTCTCCAGAGCCAGCGAAGCTGCACTTTACAGTTTAAGGGCGGGCGGCAAAAGAATTCGTCCTGTTATTTCAATTAATTCATATTATGCGAACGAAAAAATAACAAAAGACGAATCTTCCATCACACTAAAGAACCTTCTTATCCTTTCCTCTTCTATCGAATGCATTCATACCTACTCTCTCATACACGACGATCTTCCTTCTATGGATGACGATGATTTCAGAAGAGGGAAACCTACCTGTCACAAAGAGTTCGATGTTCCAACCGCAATCTTAGCGGGAGACGCTTTGAATTCCCTCGGATTCTACCTGATCGGCTTAATAGAAACGAAAGATCCTAAAGTCCTCAGAGATCTACTCTCTTATCTGCACCAAGGTGCGGGGGTTCCTGGAATGATCACCGGACAAATGGAAGATTTGGAAGAAGAAGGAAAAGCAGGATTATCCTCGCATCGCAAAAACATTTCTTCCGCAGAGAAATTAATTTCCATTCATGAAAAGAAAACGGGAGCACTCATTCACTCCAGCTTTCTGATGGGAAACCGCCTGCGAGAAGATTATGCGGAACGAGAAACGGTTCTTTCCGAATATGCGAAAGAAATCGGACTTTTATTTCAAATCACGGATGATATCTTAGATGTGGAAGGAAGCAAAGAATCTTTGGGAAAAACTCCAGGTAAAGATGCGGATTCGGGAAAACTCACCTATCCCGGGCTTTACGGAATGGAGAAAGCAAAACAAATTAGAGACGATTCCAGAGACAAAGCCTTAGGTTTGGCGGAATCCTTGGAATCAAATCAATTCCATTTTTTCAAAGGACTGCCGAAATACATTGCCGAAAGAAAAAATTAGACTCGATGCCTATCTAATCAAGCATGAGTTATGCGATGGAGAAAAGCACGCACTCTCTCTCATTCTTTCCGGTTCCGTACTAATCAACGACACTCCTATTTTCAAACCTGGCACACTCGTCAAACCGAACGATAAAATTCGTTTGCGGGAGGTCATCAAACAATACGTTTCCAGAGGCGCTTGGAAATTATTAGGGGCCTTTTCGTCCTTTCCCGATCTAAGCGTAAAAGATAAACTTTGTTTCGACTTCGGAGCCTCCACGGGAGGGTTTACTCAAGTGCTCCTGGAAAAAGGCGCTTCCCGCATATTTGCCATCGATGTGGGATACGGACTTTTATCCCAAAGAATTGCAAACGATCCGAAAGTAACCGTCCTTGATCGAACTCATATCAAAGACCTGAATTGGGATCTGCTGCCTCGGGAAAGTTCGGTTTTCATCTGCATGGATCTCAGCTTTATTTCTCTCAGTTCCGTATTTCCAGCAATTACACGTTTGGCGAACGAATCCT
>VFQU01000807.1_pt1 | contig 22710 bp, 13 predicted proteins | sample 3512311 | NCBI WGS metagenome assembly VFQU01 (sample SAMN10412377, study PRJNA504923) | tailings metagenome | isolation source: Relicate 3 Philex TSF3 active mining site | place: Philippines: Tuba, Benguet | collected 2017-08-29
TACCTGCAGGGCGACTGGAGGCAGCCGCCCGAAGCGCCGGCGGTGGCGGAGTTCGAACTGCGCGGCGCCTGGGAGGGGCTGGAGGCGCGCTACCGCGCCGAGTCCGAGTCGGCGCTCGACGCCGAGCAGCGCTTCCAGCGCGGCTACGCGGCGGAGATCCTGTCGAGCGCGCTGGCCAGGCTGCGTGCCGAGGCCGTGCGCGCCGGCCGCGAGGCCATGTTCGACGCGCTGCAGCCGTACCTCAGCGCGGAGCCGGCCGCCGGCGAGTACGAGGCGCTGGCCACGGCGCTCGCGCTGCGCCCGCTGGCGGTGGTGGTGGCGCTCAAGCGCCTGCGCCAGCGGTATCGCGAGCTGGCCGAGGCGGAACTGGGCGAGACCGTGTCGAGTCCGGCCGACCTGGTCGAGGAGCGCGCAGCGCTGGCCCGCGCGCTGGCCATCCGATGACGCGCCCCGACACGCCGACGCTGATCGCACCGCCGCCGCCGCAGGCGCTGACCGGCCTCGCCGCGCTCGCCTTCGGCGAGGCCGCGAGCGGAACGCCGGTCGGGCGTTCGCTGGCCTTCCTGCCGCCGGAAGCCCTCGATCTCGACCTCGACGATCCCGAGCAGCGCGACTTCGGCGACTACGAGCTGCTCGGGCCGCTGGGCCAGGGTGGCATGGGGGTGGTCTATCGGGCGCATCAGCGCTCGCTCGACCGCGAGGTTGCGCTGAAGCTGCTGGCCGCCGGACCGTGGGCCGCACCTGCCTTCATCGAGCGCTTCCGTCGCGAGGCGCAGGCGGCGGCGCGCATGCAGCATCCGAACATCGTGCCGATCTACGAGATCGGCAGCCACGCCGAACTGAACTTCTTCACCATGGCGCTGGTGCGCGGCGAGAGCCTGGCCCAGCGCATCGACCGCGGTGGCCCGCTGCCGCCGGCCGAGGCGGCGCGGCTGGTGCGGCGCATCGCCGAGGCGCTCGACTACGCTCATCGGCTCGGCATCCTTCACCTCGACCTCAAGCCAGCCAACGTGCTCGTCGATGCCGACGGTGAGCCGCACGTCGCCGATTTCGGCCTGTCGAAGCGGGTCGACGAGTCGCTCGACGCCGACGGCGACGAAGTCTCCGGCACGCCGAGCTACATGGCGCCCGAGCAGGCGACGGGCCAGTCGCAGCGGATCGGCGTGGGCACCGACCTGTACGGCCTCGGCGCCATCCTCTACGAGCTGCTGACCGGCCGGCCGCCGTTCCTCGCGGCCACGCCGCGGCTGACGCTGGAGCAGGTGGTCGTCGGCGAGCTCGTGCCGCCTTCGGCGTGCCGGGCCGACGTTCCGCCCGACCTCGACGCCATCTGCATGACCTGCCTGGCGCGAGACGCCGCAGCGCGCTATCCGAGCGCGCGGGTGCTGGCCGACGATCTAGGTCGGTTCCTCGAGGACCGCGAGGTCGGCGTGCGCCCGCTGGGTCGGGTCGAGCGGCTGCGGCGCTGGGCGCGGCGCGAGCCGCGGCTTGCGCTCGCCGTCGCCGCGGCGTTCGCCAGCCTGCTGCTCGGCGTGCTCGCCACGGGCACGCAGTGGCGGCGCGCCGAAGGCCACCTCGCTTCCGCCGTGGCCAGCGCCGCCCTGGCGCAGCGCAGCCTGTGGGCGGCGCGCACGCAGTCGGCGGAAACCGCGATGGCCGCCGGCGACGGTTTCGCCGCGCTGCGCCCGCTGGTCGACAACCTGGTCGAGATGGAGGCTGCCGGCGCCACGGGCCCGATCGGCGCCATGCGTGGGCGCATCGGCCAGATCCTCGGCACCGCGCCGCAGCTGGTCGATCTGATCCAGCTCGACGGCGCGCAGTCGATCGCGGCACTCGCGCTTTCCCCGGATGGCCGCCAGCTTGCCGCCGCCACGCATGCGCCGCCCGCCGAGCGCTGGCTGCGCCTGTTCGACGTGGCCAGCGGCCGCGAGCTGTGGGGCGTGTCCACGGTCGGGCTGACCCGGGTGATGCCCTTCGCCCGCGATGTTCCGCACGGCTATCTGCGCTTCAGTGGCGACGGCCGCCACGTGCTGGTCGGCCTGATGCAGCAGGCGCCGTTTCCGTCGCCGACGGCGACCGACAACATGGCCTTCGACGTTCGCGACGGTCGCCACGTCGTGCCGCTCGGGCTGGACCCGCCGCCGGCCGACGTGGTCTACAGCGGCGACGTGGCGCATGCGCTGGTGCGCTTCCGCAGCGATCCCGCGCTGCGCTTTCCCGACGTCGGACAGTTCTACCGCGTCGCCGACTGGTCGCCGGTCGGACCACGCCACCGGTTCGATTCGGCGCGGACCGGCCACATGTGGCTGCCGACGCCCGACGGCACGGCGTGGCTGGGCAGCGGCGACTTCATCGACGTGGCGCTGTTCGGGTTCGGCAGCCTCGAGCCGCGCTGGCGGCTGCGCCTGCCGGACGCACAGGCGGCGCGCGCCTGGCGCTTCGATGACGAGGGACGTCGGCTGGTCCTCGGTACGACCAGCGGCGAGGTGCACCTGGTCGATGTCCGCGATGGTCGCCGCGCGACCCTGGCGCCTTCCCTGCCGGCAACGGTGCGCTGGCTGGAGTTCGGTCCCGACGACACGCTGCTCGCGTTGTCCGAGGACGGTTCGATGCTCGTGTGGGACCTCGCCAGCGGTCGCCCGCGCGCTGCGCCGCTGGCCGGCAACGGACTCTCCCAGCGATGGCACGCGCGCCTGGTCGACGGCACGCTGCTCAAGGCCTCAGGCCACCATGTGAGCCAGTGGTCGCTGCCGCCGACCTCGCCGTTCGACAATCACCTGCGCCCGACCTTGACCAAGCTGCGCAGCGCCCGCGGATTCCACGCCGAGGCGTTCGACCTGCATCCGCCCACGCGCCTGCTGGTCAGCGGCGACCAGAGCGGCCGCATCGGATTCTGGCGCCTGCCGCCAGCGACCCTCGTGCAGGCGCGGGCTGCGCCACTGGCGCCGCGCAGCCAGGCCTTCGACGGCGAGCGTCTGGTCGCCGTCGAAGGCCATGACGCCCGGTTGTGGGACGTCGGCACGGGCCGGCCGACGACGCGTGCCTGGCGCCACCCGGAACCGGTGCGCTTTGCCGAGCTCAGCGCCGGCGGTCGCTACCTCGTCACGCTGTCAGGCCGCACGCTGCGGGTGCTCGACCCGGCGTCGGGTCGGCTGCGCGGCGAGCCGCAGGTATTGCCGCAGACGCCCCTGCGCGCCGAGCTGGCGGCCGACGCGCAGGTGATGGCGCTGACCGTGGGCGAGTACATCGACGACCGCCTGCACGAACGCGTCCTGCGCATCGACCTCGACACCACGAGCCTGGCGGAGACGGGCTGGCGAGTGCCTGGCCCGCTGCAGGAGTTCGCGCTCGACCCGCGCGGCAGGCATCTCCTGCTGCGCGGGTTCGACCACGCCGCGCCACCTCCGGGTCTGCAGCATCGGGTCTTCGGCGGCGGCGGCTGCGCGGCGCTCGAACAGGCGGCGGCCGGTACCGTGTTCAGCGTGGTCCAGTCGGCCGACGGCGAGCGCGTGTGGTTCGCGCAGGGCCTCGGGCAGCGGCGCATCGCGCTGCAGCACTGGAACCTGACGGAGTGCCGGCGACTGGCGAGGCACGAGTTCGCCTCCGGGGGCGAGGCACCGGTGCTCGCGGCGCTGGGTGACGAGGTGCTGGTGCATCGATTCAGCGCCGAGTCGATCGGGCGCTTCGGCACGGACGGGCGCGCACCGGACGAGTTGCGCGTCCTGCCCGAGCGCGTGCTCGGCGCGGTGGCGACGAGTGGCGACGGCGCGCGCCTGGCGCTGGCGACCCGCACGGGTGTGCAGATCGTCGACCTGGCGCGCGGCGAACGGCTGGGCCCGGTGCTCGCCGCACCGATCGGCGGCAACGATGCGATCGCTGCGCTGGCCTTCGCCCCGGACGGACGCCGGCTGCTCGGGCGCACGGTGCGCGGACGCTGGCTGGTCTGGCGGCTGGCCCCGGCGACGCAGCCGGCGGAGGCGCTGGCGAGACTCCTCGACCAGCTCGATCCGCAGGCCGCGCAGATCGAGCAGTCCCCGGTCGACCTGCCCGGGCTGCGGGCGCAGCTGCGCAGCGCCGATCCCGGCGAGCCGGCAGTGCTCACCGTCGCAGCCGAGCCTTGGCGATTGCCCGCGGTGGAACAGGCCGGACCGGATCCGCGCTTCGTCCCCCTGGACCTCGGAACCGCCCTCAACGTGCCGCTCAACGGCGACTGGCCGCGCTCGCCGTCGATGTCCGGCGACCTGCCGACGCTGGCGCCGGGCCCCCAGCGCCTGCTGGACGTCGACTGGCGGATCGACGGCGGCATCCAGCTCAGTTCCGGGGGCGCCGCGGCCGCGCTGCATCCGACCCAGCCGCGTAGCGCACCGGTTGCCCTGCCGGCGGTCCGCGCCCGCCGTCTGCACCTGCTGATGACCATGCACATCCCGATGTCGCCGCAGCAGCCCGCCCACGTCACCGCGCGCGCGACCCTGACGGACGCGCAGGGGCGGCGGGTGTCCCTGCCGATCCGCACGCGCCGTGACGTGGTTTCCGCGCAGATGCCCCACCTCGCGGAGCCGTCGGCGCGGGTCGGCTGGGTCGGCACCAGTTCGGGCGCGGTGCGCGGTGGATACAGCGCCGCGACCACCCTGCACCACGTGTACGCCGTCGCGCTCGACGTGCCGGCCGAACTGGACCGGTTGGCCAGCCTGCAGTTCGAGGTCGGCGACGGTGACATGGAGGCGCCGCTGTTCCATGCGGCCACGCTCGAACTGCCGTCCGGCGAGGGGGTCGAGGGCCAGGCGGCGGAAGCCGCGGGAGAGGCGCGATGAACCACAGGATCGTTTCGGCGCTGGCCGGCGCACTTCTCGTCACCGGAGCGGCCGCGCAGGAAGGCGAGGAAGCGGCTGACGATGCCCCGGCGCTGCTGGACCGGGTGCAGGTGACCGGCAGCCGCATCCCGCGCGTCGAACTCGAGGGGCCGCTGCCGATCAGCGTCATCGAGCGCGAGACGCTGCGCGCCGGCGGCGCGCTCAACGTCGCCGACGCCCTGCGCGACCTGCCGTTCAACAGCTTCGGCAGCTTCGGCGACATCCCCAACTCGAGCCTTCCCACTGCGTCGGTGCCGAGCCTGCGCGGGCTCGGCGGCAAGTACACGCTGGTCCTGCTCGACGGCCATCGCCTGCCCGGCGTGGCGCAGCAGTTCTCCGGCGGCGCCAGCAGCCTCACCGGCGTCCCGCTGTCGGCGATCGACCGGATCGAGGTGCTGCGCGACGGTGCGTCCGCGGTGTACGGGTCGGACGCGATCGGCGGCGTGCTCAATCTGCAGACGCGGCGGGGAGGCTCGGGGAGCGAGGTCGAGCTGCTGTGGGAGGCGCCCAGCGGCGCCGGCGGCGACGCGCGGCGCGGCAGCGTGGTCGGCGGCGCCGCGCGCGAGGACGGCGCCGGCGAATGGCTGCTGGCGCTGGAGTGGCTCGAGCGCGAACCGCTGTCCGGCGCGCAGCGGCCCTACCTGCTGCGCGACGCCCCGCTGTCGCTCAGCGGCAATCCCGGCAGTTTCCAGCCGCTCGATCCGGTGACGCTGCGCCCGCTCGGCTTCTTCCAGATCGATCCACGCTGTCCGACGGCCTTCGACAGCGACCCGCGGTTCCCCGATTCGCAGCCGCGGCTGCAGGGACAGAACCGCTTCTGCGGCTATCGGTTCCGTGCCCGGAACTTCGAGCGCGCGGCGCTCGAGAGCCTCTCGCTGTTCGGCCGCGGCGGTTTCGACGCGACCGACGGACTGCGCGTGGATGCGCGGCTGATGGCCTGGCGCAACGACGGCCTCACGCAGCTCGCGGCGGCGCCGGCGACGCTGCTGGTACCGGCCGACGCGCCGGGCAATCCGACCCTCGGCCAGCGCGGACCCGGCCTCGGCTTCCCGCTGCGCGTGCAGTATCGACTGACCCCGCTCGGGCCGCGCGTGGCGGCCACGCGCGAGGATCAGCTGCACGCCCTGTTCGGCCTGCGCGGCGAGCTGCAGTGGGCCGACGGCGGCGACTGGTCGCTGGCGCTGGTCGACAATCGCTACCGCGAGCGTACGCGCAGCGTGTCCGGCTCGGCGCGGCTGAGCGCGCTGACCGCCGCCGTCGCCAGCGGCCGCTTCGACCCGTTCACCGCGCTGCCCGGCGATCCCGCCGGTCTGGAGGGCGTCGCCCACGAAACGCGTGACGCCAGCGAGAGCGGCAACCGCGGGCTCGAGGGCAACATCCACCTCGACGCGACCTGGTTCGAACGCGGCGTCAGCATGGCCTTCGGCCTCGAGCTGCGCCGCGACCGCTTCGCGGTGCGCAACGATCCGGTGCGGCAGGCCGGCGATATCCTCGGTTCGACGCCCGGCGTCGACCAGGACGGCGCGCGCCGCTACGCCGCCGTCCACGCCGAGCTGCTGCACGTCACCGATGGCGGCCTCGAGATCGGCCTTGCGGCGCGCTACGACCGCTACCAGGATGCCGGCGGTGCGCTGAGCCCCAAGCTCTCGCTGGGCTGGCGACCGGCACCCGCGCACCTGCTGCGCGCCAACGTCGGCAGGGGCTTCCAGGCGCCCGACCTCGCCGCCGTCTACGGCGGGGTGCAGGACGCGCAGGGCATCGCCCGCGACAGCCGCGACTGCGCGGCGTCCGGGGGTGATCCGCTGGCCTGCCAGGTGCAGCTGTTCGACACCAGCATCGTGCCCAATCCACGTCTGGCGCCGGAGCGCTCGCGGCAGGCCGGCATCGGCTGGGTCTGGCAGCCGCATGCCGACGTCGACCTTGCGCTCGACTACCACCGCACGCGGATTCGCGACCAGGTCGAGGTGCTGCCCTCGCAGGTCGCGCTCGACCTCGAGCTGGCCTGTGTGCAGGCCGGAAGATCCTGCGATCCGCTCACCGAAGGCAGCGTGCTGCGCACGCCGGGTGGACTGATCGAACGCGTGCTGTTGCCACGCATCAACCAGGCCCTGCTGCGCAGCCACGGGCTCGACCTCGAGATCGGCATTCGCCGCGACAGCCGGATCGGCCGATTCGGCTTCGACCTCGCCGCCGGCCGCGTGCTCGGATTCGACACCCGGCGGCGCAGCGACGACCCGGTCGAGGACCGTCTCGAGCTGGTCGGAGCGCCGCGCTGGCGCGCCAGCGCGGGGCTGGACTGGCGGCGCGGCGCGCACCTGCTCCGGCTGGGCGCGCGCCACCATCAGGGCTACCCGGCCTGCGGCATGCGCCTCGACTTCGCCGGCAACCCGGAGCCGACCTGCGCGATCAGGATCCGCTCGCACACCGAGCTCGACGCCCAGTGGCGCTGGACCCTGCCATGGTCCGGCGAGCTCGCGCTGGGCGCACGCAACCTCGGAAACCGTCAGGTGCCGCTCGGTCCGACGGGCGAGTTCGTCTACGGACTGCACGACCCGATCGGCCGGGTCTGGTACCTGCGCTACCAGCAGCGCTTCTGAGCGGGGGCGGCCGGTCGCCCGCGGCCGGCGCCGCTATACTTGCGCGCCTTCCGACGCGCCGGCGAATCGATGTCCGCACCGACTTTCCAGGCCCTGATCCAGTCCCTCGACGCCTACTGGGCAGCGCAGGGCTGCGTGCTGATCCAGCCGCTCGACCTCGAGGTCGGGGCCGGCACCTTCCATCCCGCCACGTTCCTGCGCTCGCTCGGCCCCGAACCGTGGAACGCGGCCTACGTGCAGCCCTCGCGGCGGCCCACCGACGGGCGCTACGGCGACAACCCCAATCGCCTGCAGCACTACTACCAGTACCAGGTGGTGATGAAGCCCTCGCCCGACGACATCGTCGAGCGCTACTTCGGCTCGCTGAAGGCGCTGGGGATCGATCCGCTGGTGCACGACCTCCGCCTGGTCGAGGACAACTGGGAGTCGCCGACCCTGGGCGCCTGGGGACTGGGCTGGGAGGTCTGGTTGAACGGCATGGAGGTCACCCAGTTCACCTACTTCCAGCAGGCCGGCGGGCTCGAATGCCGCCCGGTGCTGGGCGAGATCACCTACGGCCTGGAGCGGCTCTGCATGTACCTGCAGAACGTCGAGAGCGTGTTCGACATCGTCTGGACGGTCGGTCCGCAGGGGCCGGTGACCTACCGCGACGTGTTCCACCAGAACGAGGTCGAGCAGAGTGCCTACAACTTCGAACATGCCGACGTCGCCGAACTGTTCCACCGCTTCGACGCCTGCGAGGCCGAGGCGCAGAAGCTGATCGCGCTGGACCTGCCGCTGCCCGCCTACGACCAGGTCTGCAAGGCCTCGCACAGTTTCAACCTGCTCGACGCGCGCCGGGCGATCGGCGTCACCGAGCGGCAGCGCTACATCCTGCGCGTTCGCGCGCTGGCCCGCGGCGTGGCGCAGAGCTACTACGCGCGGCGCGAGCGGCTGGGCTTCCCGGGCCTGCGCCGCTCCGGCGCCGCCGAGGAGTCGCGCGCATGAGTGCTTTCAAGTCGCTGCTGGTCGAACTGGGCGCCGAGGAGCTGCCGGCGCGCGCGCTGCCGGCGCTGGCGCGCGCCTTCCTCGACGGCATCTGCGCGGGCCTGCAGGCGCGGCGCGTGGCCTTCCAGGGCAGTTGGACCCCGGCCGAGGCGCGGCTGCTGTACACGCCGCGCCGGCTCGCCGTGCTGATTCCCGGGGTGGCCGTGCGGCAGTCCTCGCAGGCGGTCGAGATCCACGGCCCGCCGGTGTCGGCGGCACTCGACGCGGCCGGCCGACCGACCGCCGCGCTGACCGGATTCGCGGCGAAGAGCGGGGTCGCGATCGAGGCCCTGGAGCGGGTCTGGCAGGGCAGCATCGAGCGATTCGTGCTGCGCCGGATCGAGCCCGGCGCCGAGACCGCGGCGCTGGTGGGCGAAGTGGTGGCGGAGGCGATCCGCAACCTGCCCGTGCCCAAGCCGATGCGCTGGGGCAATCGCGATTTCGGCTTCGCCCGACCGGTGCACTGGCTGGTCGTGCTGCTCGGCGCCGACGTGGTCGACTGCGAGGTGCTCGGCCTGAAGGCCGACCGGATCAGTCGGGGCCATCGCTTCCACGCGCCAAAGCCGCTGTGGATCAACGAGCCGCGCGACTACGTCGACGTCCTCCGCCGGGCGCGGGTGATGGTCGACGCCGGCGAGCGCAGCGAACGGCTGCGCGCCGACATCCGCGCGGCGGCGCGCAAGGCCGGCGGCGAGGCCCGCATTCCCGAGGCGCTGCTCGAGGAGGTCAACTGCCTGGTCGAATGGCCGCGGGCGGTGGCGTGCAGCTTCGAGCCGGAGTTCCTGCGGGTTCCGCAGGAGGCGCTGATCCTGACCATGGAGACCAACCAGCGCTTCTTTCCGGTGCTCGACGCCAAGGGCAGGCTGAGCGATCGATTCGTCGCCGTCGCCAACATCGAATCCAGCGACGAGGCGCAGGTCAGGCGGGGCTTCGAGCGGGTGATCCGTCCGCGCTTCGCCGATGCCGGCTTCTTCTTCGACGAGGATCTCAAGCAGCCGCTGAGCCGATGGGCCGAGGGGCTGGGCAAGCTCGCGTTCCAGCAGAAGCTGGGCAGCTATGCGGACAAGGCGGACCGGGTGACGGCGATCATCCTCGAGGTAGCGCCCGCGGCCGGCGCCGACGTCGACCTGGCCCGCCGCGCCGCGGCCCTCGCCAAGGCGGACCTGCTGACCCGCATGGTCGGAGAGTTCCCCGAACTGCAGGGCACGATGGGCCGCTACTACGCGAACGCGGCGCGCGAGCCCGAGGCGCTGGCGACGGCGCTGGAAGAGGCCTACCTGCCGCGCTTCGCCGGCGATGCCGTCGCCGCCACGCCGCTCGGTCGCGCGCTGGCCGTGGCCGACCGCATCGACACCCTGGTCGGTGGCTTCGCCGCCGGCCTGAAGCCGACCGGCAACAAGGATCCGTTCGCGCTGCGCCGCGCCGCGCTGGCGCTCGGCCGGACCCTCGTCGAGGGCGCCATCGACCTCGACCTGCACGTCGTGCTGCGCCGCGCCGGCGAGCGGCTGCCGAGCGGAGTCGCGGCGGCGCCGACGGACGAGCTGTACGACTTCGTGCTCGAGCGCATGCGGGGCTACTACAGCGACCTCGGCACCCCGCCGGACCATTTCGTCGCCGTGCTGGAGGTGCGCCCGGGGTCGCCGTACGACTTCCACCGCCGGCTGGCGGCGCTGCGCGAGTTCGTACGGCTGCCCGATTCGGCCGCGCTGGCGGCCGCCAACAAGCGGCTGCGCAACATCCTGCGCAAGTCCGTCGAGCCGATCGCCGACCAGGTGCAGCCGTGGCTGTTGCGCGAGCCCTCGGAGCGCGCCCTGCACGATGCGCTGCAGGGCGCCGCGCGCGACAACTTCCTCGCGCTCAAGGAACACGACTACGTCCAGGCCCTGCAGCGGCTGGCGCGGCTGCGGCGCGAGATCGACGCCTTCTTCGCCGACGTCATGGTGCTGGTCGACGATGCGGCCCTTCGCGGCAATCGCCTCGCCCTGCTGAACCGGCTGCATACCCAGTTCCTCGCCGTCGCCGACGTGTCGCAGCTCGCCCTGCCGGCGGGCTGACGTCGCAGCGGCGTGGGCCTCGCGCGGCGCCCCCGGCAGGTGCGGCTGCGCGCCGCGGGCCGGGACCGGCGACCGATCATGGCCGGTTCACTCCGCGGCCTCGCCGCGGCGGTTAGTCTGTGGGCATGACGCGGCTACGCCTGTTTCGCCGGATCGTCCTGCTCGCGGTGCTTCTGCCCGGCGCGGCGCAGTGCATCGTGCTGCAGGACGTGCGCATCCGGGGCGTCGAGGGCGAGCTGCTCGACAACGTGCGGGCGCGGGTCGAGCTCGCCCGCCATCCGCGAGACGAGCCGCTGACCGACGCCGCGCTGGCCTTCCTGATCCGCCGCGCGCCTCGCCAGGTCGAGCTGGCGCTCGAGCCGTTCGGCTACTACGCGCCGACCGTCGAGGTCGAGACCCGCCCGCTGCGCGGCGGCCTGCGCGCGACGCTGCGGATCCGCCCCGGCGAGCCGGTGCGGGTGATGGAGCGGCAGATCGCCCTGCGCGGCGAAGGCAGTGCCGATGCCGAGCTGGCCACGCTGGCCCGGCGGTTCCAGCCCAGGGCCGGCGCAGTGTTCTCCCACCCGCTGTACGAGACGAGCAAGGCCGACATCGAGCGCGGGCTGCTGGAGCGCGGCTACTTCCGATCGCGCAGCGAGGCCGCGCGGGTCGAGGTCGAACGCGAGGCGCGTGCCGCCCGCATCGACCTCGCGTGGCGGACCGGACCGCGGCATCACTTCGGCGCCACCCGCTTCGAGGGCAGCCACCTGCGCGACGGGCTGCTCGACGGCCTGTTGCCCTATCGCGAAGGCCAGCCCTACCACCAGTCCGAACTGCTGGCGCTGCACCGGGTGCTGGCCGAGCTCGACTATTTCGGCCGCATCGACATCCAGCCCGACCTGCCGGAAGGACGCTGGCGGCGCGATGCCGCGGAGGCAGCGCAGGCCGATGCGGTCGTCGCGGCGGCCGACGCCGAGCGACGCGATCGCCGCCCGCGCGACGACGACGAGGACGACGACGCCGAACCGCCGGTGGTGCCCATCCGCGTCGACCTGGCGCCGGCCAAGCGGACGCGCTACAGCGCCGGCCTCGGCTACGGCACCGACAGCGGCGGGTCGGTGCGCGTCGGGATGGATCGGCGCTGGGTCAACGCGCGCGGCCACAAGCTCTCGGCGTCGGGCGAGTTCGGCCAGCGCCGCTCGCTGCTCGGCGTGCAGTACCGCATTCCGGAGTTCGAGCGCCTGCCCGGCTGGTGGAGCGCCGGCGTGAGCGTGCGCGAGGAGGAGATCGGCGGCGAGCTGTCGGAGATCGGCATGTTCACCGTGTCGCGCAGCGCCCGGCTGGCCGGGATGGCCTGGCTGGCAGAGTGGAACGTGCAGCGCGAGTCGTTCGAGCGCACCGAACTGCTGCGTCGGGTCGAGCGCAGCGTGACGCTGGTCTATCCGGCGCTGCGGGTCGAGCGCGTGGAGACCGATGATCCGCTCTACCCGACGCGCGGCCACGGTCTGTCGGCGATGCTGCGCGCAGGCGCCCGCGCGCTCGGCTCGGACGCCGACTTCGCCCAGCTCTCGCTCGCCGGCCGCTACGTCCGCAGCCAGGGAGAGCACTGGCGCTGGCTGGTGCGCAGCGAGCTGGCGACCACCTGGAGCGACGACTTCGAGCGCTTGCCGCCGTCGCTGCGCTTCTATGCCGGCGGCGACCGCAGCGTCCGCGGCTACGGTTATCAGGAGCTCTCTCCGCGCGATCAGCTCGGATTGCCGGAGGGTGCCCGGCACCTCGCGGTCGCCAGCGTCGAGGTCGAGCGTCGGCTGGTCGGCCCGTGGGGCGTGGCGGCCTTCGTCGATGCCGGCAACGCCTTCGACGGCGGGCGCTTCGATCCCGCCGTGGGCGTCGGCCTCGGCCTGCGCTGGCGCTCGCCGGTGGGTCCGGTGCGGATCGACATCGGTCGCGGTCTGGATGGACCCGAACGCAGCCTGCGGCTGCACATCGGCATCGGGCCCGAGCTGTGAAGCGGCTGCGCAGGCTCGGCCTGATCCTGCTCGGGCTCGCGCTGCTCGCGGGGCTGGGCGCGAGCTGGCTGTTCGGCACCGCCGGCGGCCGCGACTTCGTGCTGGCGCGCGTGCAGGCGGCGCTGCCGCCGGGCGCGCTGCAGGTCGGCCGCGCCGAGGGCACGCTGGCCGGCGGACTGCAGCTCGCCGACGTGCGCCTCGCGCTCGACGACCTCAGGCTGTCGGCCGGCGCGATCGAGCTCGAGCTTGCCCCGTGGGCGCTGCTCGGGCGCGATCTGCACCTGCGTCGGCTGCGGCTGCGCGATGTCGTCCACGCCGCGGCGCGTCCGCCCACGGCGCCCGAACCCTTCGTCCTGCCCGAGCGGCTGCCCTGGCCGACGCTGGCCTTGCCGGTCGCGTTGCGCGTCGATGCGCTCGCCGTCATCGCCGTCGACGGCGCGGGAGCCGACGGGACGCAGCGTCTGCTCGACCGCCTCGACGCCAGCCTGCAGCTCGATCGCGACGGCGCGCTGCGGATCGACGCGCTCGACGCGCGCCTGCCCGGCGGACGGCTTTCGGGTGCGGCGGCGGCGCGACTGGCCGGTCGACCGGATCTGGAGCTGCGCGCCGAATGGCGACGCAGCGGTGCCGACGCGCCCGGGCTGACGCTGGTGGCGCGCCCCGACGGCGACGGGATCGCGCTGGCGATCGACGTCGCCGGCGCCGGAAGCGTCGACGGGCATGTCGCCGCCGACCTCGACTGGCGTCTCGACGGGCAGCTCGCCGGCTTCGATCCGGCTGCATGGCGCGGCGACGCGCCCGGCGTGCCGCTCGATCTGTCGCTGTCCGCGCGCGGCAGCCGACTCGACGCGCGCATCGAGGGACGGCTGCGTCGCGAGGCGTTCGAGGTCGCGCTGTCGCCTGCGTCGCTGCGGTGGACCGAGGATCTCGGGATCGTGCTCGTCGATGCTCCGCAGATCATGCCTTCGGCCGGCGGTACGCTCGCGCTGAGCGGTCGGTGGCAGGGCGCCGATGCGCCCTCGCTCGAGATCGAAGCGCGGCTGAGCGGTCTGGTGCTCGCCGCCGAAGCGAGCGCCGATGCGCCGCGTCTCGACGGCAGGCTGCGGCTGCGCGGCCCGCTCGATGCGCTGCAGCTCACGCTCGACGAGGCGCGCCTTGCGCGCGACGGGCTCGCCGCCGACGTCGCTGTCGAGGCACTGCTGGGCAGCGACGGCGCGCGGATCGACCGCCTTTCGCTGTCGCAGCCGATCGGCCGCCTCGCCGCCGAGGGCGAGCTGGGCTGGTCGCCGGCGCTGAAGGGCGCGCTGGCGGTGGGCATCGAGGGCTTCGACTCGGGCCTGCTCGCCGCCGACTGGCCCGGGCGCATCCACGGCAGCTTCGACCTGCGCATCGAAGACGGCGCGCAGGGGCTCGACGTCGCGCTCGAAATCGCCGAGCTGGGCGGCACGCTGCGCGGCCAGCCGCTGTCCGGCAGCGGGCAGCTCGACTGGCGCGGCGGCGGCGTCGGTGGCGACCTCGCGCTGGCGCTCGGCGATTCCCGGCTGCGCCTGCGCGGCACGCCCGCGGCCGAGCTCGATCTGCTGCTCGCGCTCGACCCGCTGCGGATCGATCTGATCGACGCCGACGCGCGCGGCGAGCTGCGCGGCGAGCTGCGCCTGCGCGGTGCGCCGCGGCGTCCGCGCATCGACGGCGCGCTGGATGCCGATGGCTTGGCATTCGCCGATCTCGCCGTCGGCAACGCGCGGCTGACGCTCGACATCCCCACTGCGGATCTCCTGTCCGGTCGATTCGAGCTGCAGGCCGACGGCCTCGTCCATCAGGGTGAATCGATGGGACGCGCGCAGGCGCGCTACGCGGGCAGCGGCGATGTGCCGGGTTTTTCGCTCGAAGCGCATACGCCGCGCGGCGCGGTGCTGCTCGCCGGTGAGGGCGAGGCGGGGCGCGGCCGCTGGGAAGGTCGCCTGGTGCGATTCGAGGTGTCGCCGAGCGGCGCATCGACGTGGATGCTCGACGCGCCGGCGGCGCTGGCCTTCGGCGAGCGCGACGCGACGCTGGCACAGGCGTGCCTGACCCACGCCGGGGGAGGCCGGCTCTGCCTCGCCGCGGACCACGACGACGGTCGCCAGAGCGCGGTGCTGGCGCTGCGCGCCCTGCCGCTGGCGGCGCTGGCACCGGCAGGTGTCGCCGGCCTTTCGGTGGAGGGAGCGGTCGAATCCGAGCTGACGATCACCCGCGGCAGCGACGGCGGGCTGAGCGGGGGCGGGCGCATCGTGGTCGGTGAGGGCGGACTCGACGAGCGCGATGCGCCGGCGCGCCGCCTGTTCGCCTGGCGCACGCTGTCCGCCGACCTCGAACTCCAGCCCGGCGGGCTCGGCGCGGCGATTTCCGGTGAACTCGGCGAGAACGGCACGCTGCGCGGCGATTTCCGCGGCGGTTCGCCGTTCGCCGACACCGACGCGACCTTCGAGGGTCGACTGGATGCGGTGCTCGACGACCTGCGGCTGGTCGAGCACCTGCTGCCGGACCTCGCGGCGGTGCAGGGCAGGCTGGACCTCGGCGTCGTGCTCGCCGGCCGCTGGCGGGCGCCGAGTGCATCCGGCGCCCTGCAGCTTTCCTCACTCGGCGGCGAGCTGCCCGCGCTGGGCCTGCGGCTGCGCGATTCGGAGATCACCGTGGCCAGCGACGGCGAGCGCGTCGAGGTCGACGGACGGCTCGCCAGCGACGGCGGTTCGCTGCGGCTGGGCGGCAGCATCGAGCAGGCCTTCGCCGGTTCGCCCAGCGGCCTGCTGCGGCTGCAGGGAACCGACTTCCTCGCCGCCGACACGCCGTTCGTGCGCGCCCGCGTGTCGCCCGACCTCGAACTGCGCTGGCGCGGCGAACGGCTGCGCGTGAGCGGCCGGGTGCTCGTGCCGGAGGCGCGGCTGGATCTGGCCCACCTCGATGCGACCGTGCGGACGTCGCCGGACGTGGTCGTGGTCGATCCTGCGGCGCCCGCCGTCGTCGCCGGTCGCGGACCGCGGCTGTCGGCGCAGGTCGACGTCGCCTTCGGCGAACGCGTCACCCTGCGCGGCTTCGGCTTCGACGGCCGCCTGTCGGGCGAACTGCGGGTCAGCGAGCGCAGCGGTCGCGCGACGACCGGGCGCGGCGCGCTCGACGTGCGCGGCCGCTATCGCGCCTACGGCCAGGATCTCGACATCCAGCGCGGCCGCCTGCTGTTCAGTGCGTCGCCGATCGACAACCCCGGCCTCGACGTGCGCGCGCAGCGCAAGGTCGACGACGTCACCGTCGGCATCGAGGTGCGCGGCACGGCGCGGCAGCCGGTGCTGTCGGTGTGGTCGCAGCCGGCGCTGGACCAGGCCGAGGCGGTGTCGTACCTCGTGCTCGGCCGGCCGCTGCGCGCCGCGTCGAGCGCGGACAGTGGACAGCTCAGCGCCGCCGCCGCATCGCTCGGCGGCAACCTGCTCGCCGGCCCGCTGGGCGAGCGCCTGGGCTTCGACACCTTCGAGGTGGCCGAGTCGGCATCGCTGGGTGGCGCGGCCTTCACCGTCGGCAAGTTTCTCTCGCCTTCGCTCTACCTGAGCTACGGCATCTCGCTGTTCGGGAGCGGGCAGGTGTTCACGCTGCGCTACCTGCTCAGCGAGCGCGTCGATGTCGAGGCGGAGACCGGCGTGGAGAATCGCGCGGGCATCAATTACCGGCTCGAGCGCGACTGACTCCGGGCGCGCACTGCCCTTGCCGGCACCTGCTGCTACACTGAACGGCTACGCTTCCATGTCCATTTCCCGTCCGAATTCCAGCCGAGGAGCCGCCATGCGCGTCCTGCGCCCCGTCATCGCCCTTTCCTTCGCCGCGGCCCTGGCCGCCTGCGGCCAGCAGGCCGCGCCGCCGCCGGCCGCCACGACGCAGCCGGCCGGTCCGCCGCCGGTCGATGCATCCGCGACCGCGATCCGTGGTCAGGTGATGATCGACGGCCAGACCACGCTGCCGCCGCGCGGCGTGGAGCTGCGCCTGCGCCTGCTCGACATGACCGATCCGAGCATCGCCCCGCCGGTGGTCGCCGAGCGCGTCGAGCCGGCGCCCGCCGGTCTGCCTTACCGCTACGCGCTGCCGTACGACCCGGCGAAGATCGACAGCGAGCGCAAGTACGTCGTCGAGGGCAGCCTGCTCACCGCCGGCGTGGTGCTCTACGGCACGCCGGTCCCGGCCGCGGTGCTGGGTCAGGGTGCGGGCAGCCAGGCGGACCTGCGCCTGACGCGCGGCGGCAACGCCGCCGCCGACGTCGCGCCGGCCGACCTGCTGTGGCAGGCCTTCGAAGAGGTCGAGGCCGCGTCCGGCGGCATGCGCCGGCTGGTCGGCGAGCGCACCGAAGGCGACGTGATGATCGGCTGGGACGCGTTCGCCGAAGAGCGCGACGTGCGCCTGGCTCGCGAGAACGTCGACTACGGCGATGCCGGCTCGGCGTCGTTCCGCTTCGCCTACAAGGACGGCAAGCCCTGGGTCGTGGTGCGCGAGCAGGGTGGCGTCGAGGCCCGGCTGGGCTGGAACGACGCCGGCGAGGTGCTGCTCAACCGCAAGGGCGACGAGACGCTCGACGAAACCGAGATCGCCAGCTTGCGCGCGCAGTCCGAGCGGCTCTACGGCATCGTCAAGGCGCGCGCCGACCGCGACTGACCGCCCCCGTGCGGGCCGGCGCCGCGCCGGTCCGCGTGCGGATCGATCACGGCAGTATCAGGGCCCCGCGAACGCGGGGCTCGCCGTTTTCGGCCTGCGTCCAGACGATCCTGAGCGCGCCGCCGTCGCCGGCCATGCGCGGAAAGCCCGAGCCGCGGCCGCGCGGCAATCGGGCAACGACGTGGCGCTCGTGCTCGAGCCTGCCGTCCAGCAGGGCGGCGAGTTCCACCCGGGCCAGCGCCAGCCGCATCTCCGCTGCATCTTCTTCCAGCCAGCTCAGCCACAGCGCCCCGGCGAACAGGGCGAGATCGACCCGACCCAGCAGCGCCGCACCCTCCGCCACTGCGTGGGCCGGTCCGAACCGCGCGCCCGCGTCGGCCGACGCCGCCAGCCGCAGCGCGGGCCGCCCGTCTGCTTCCGTGTACCAGGCGACGAAGACCTGGTCGCCGGCGGCGGCGAGCGCCGGCCCGTTGACCGGGCAGGCGGCGATCACCCAGTCGTCGGCGTGGACGCGGGCGCGGGTCCAGCCGCCGTCGGTGAAGCGCGCCAGCAGGATGTCGCGCACCTCGTCGCCGTCGCGCCCGCGGTAGGCGATCACCGGGCCGCTCGGGGTCATCGCCGCGTCGGTCTGGCAGCAGTCGCAGGTGCGGCCGTCGACTTCCCATTCCTCGCGGCTGCCGTCGACGGCGATGCGCGCGGCGCGCAGGGTCATCGCGCCGGCCGCGCCGTGGCCGGCATGGCCGCCGCCGCTCGTGCGCCGCCCGTCCAGCCAGGCGATGCCGTGCGCGCCGCCCCAGTCCCACTGCGCCACGAAGCCGTGTTCGGTATCGGTGGCGTCGTCGTGCAGCACGACCGGCGTCGTCCACGGCCCGTCGACCGCCGGCGCGGTGCTGCGCATGATCGCGTAGGCGTAGGGCGCGTCGGCGGTGCGCTGCAGGTGGAAGCTGGCCAGGGTCCCGTCGCGCAACGCGACGACGCTGGGAAAGTCGGCGCTGTTGACGAACCAGCCCTTACCCTCGGCGATGGTGGCCGGCGAGGAGAACCCGCGCACGTCGTGCCGCAGCACGCGCAGTCGATGGCCGGCCTCGACCGGTTCGGTCCAGCTGAGCACGATGCCGCCGTCGACTGCGGCGAGCGAGGGGTGTGCCGCCGCGCCGTCGATCGGCAGCGGCCAGGGCTCGATCGACGTCGCGCCCGCGGCGCCGCCGGCGAACCACAGTGCGGTCGAGAGCAGGCCGGTGGGTCGGGTCAGCCTGGCACGGGGGTTCTGCGGCATGCTTCGAATCCTCTCTTCACGCAGGTTTTTCGGCATCTCCACGCGCAGGCGCGCATGCTCCTGCGGTGACCATCCGACCGGCCCGTGCCGACCTCTTCGCTTGCCGCGAACAGCCCCGCGGCACTATCATTTGGCGGTTTTCCGGTGGGGCAGGCATGCCGTATCGGGGCGGGCGGGCAGCGGCATGATCGAGCAATTTGCCCCGCAGCGCGACGTGGCCGAGACGCGCCTGGTCATCCGCCCCAACCGGGCGATGCGCCCGGCCCAGCTCATCGCCGCCTTCGCGTTCGTGGCGGTGGCGTCGATCGTGGTCGCGGCCTTCAGCTGGTCCCAGGGCAACGTCTTCGCCCCGCTGTTCGCGGTGCTCGAGCTGTCGCTGCTCGCGCTCTGTCTGCGCCTGGTCTGGTTGGCCGGCGACAAGGCCGAGGTGGTGGCGATCGGGCCCGCGGAGGTCGCGGTGCGGCGTCTGCCCGAGCTGTCCGAGGCCTTCCGCGCGCCGCCGCAGTGGGTGCGGCTCGACCATCGCGACGGCCGCCTGATGCTCGCGAGCAGCGGGCGGGCGGTGGAAATCGGCGCCTGCCTCGGTGAGGCGGAGCGCCGGTCGCTGGCGGAGCGACTGCGTGGACTGATCGGTGCGGCCTCGTCCAGCCGCACGCCGGGCCCCTCGGGGCGCCATGACATCAATGCCGGGGTAACGCAATGAAGCACGCTCGCTGGATCGCAATCGCGCTGGCCGCCCTCGCCCTGCTGGCGACGCTGCCGGCCCTCGCGGCCAATCCGGAGCCCTGGCAGCTCAACATGACGCGCGGCGTCACCGAGTCGTCCGAGCAGGTCTACCGGCTGCACATGATCATCCTGTGGATCTGCGTGGCCATCGGCGTCGTCGTGTTCGGCGCCATGGGCTACGCGATGTTCGCCTTCCGCCGATCGAAGGGCGCGGTCGCCGCCAAGTGGAGCCACAACACCACCGCCGAGATCATCTGGACGGTGGTGCCGGTGCTGATCCTGGTCGCCATGGCGTGGCCGGCGACCCAGGTGCTGTTCGACATGGACGACACCTCCGAGTCGGAGATGACCGTCAAGGTCACCGGCTACCAGTGGATGTGGCGCTACGAGATCCTGAACTATCGCGGCCAGGAAGGCGGGGTGAACTTCGTCAGTCGGCTCGACGCCGACAGCGACCGCACCCGCATGCTCGGCAGCGGCGTCAAGCCGGACACCCAGAACAAGCCCAACTACCTGCTCGACGTCGACCGCCCGCTGGTGCTGCCGACCGACACCAAGATCCGCTTCGTGATCACCGCCGACGACGTCATCCACGCCTGGTGGGTGCCGGCGCTGGGCTGGAAGCAGGACGCCATCCCGGGCATCGTCAACGAGGCCTGGACCAACATCAAGGTCGCCGGCACCTACCGCGGCCAGTGCGCCGAGCTGTGCGGCAAGGACCACGGCTTCATGCCGATCGTCGTCAAGGCGGTGCCGCGCTCGGAGTTCGAGAGCTGGCTGGCCGCCGAGCAGGCGCGCGCCGGCAATCCGGCCCAGGTCGCGCAGGCCGCCACCGCGCCCGCCGCCGGCGGCTGAGCGGCGCCGCCGCATCCCTCTGCATCACCGACGTACCGAATTCCGCGAGAGGCTGGACCATGGCTAACAGCGCAGCTGCCCACCACGACGAGCATCACCACACGCCGAGCTTCTTCGAGCGCTGGTTCTACGCCACCAACCACAAGGACATCGGCACGCTGTACCTGCTGTTCTCGCTGCTGATGTTCTTCATCGGCGGCGCGATGGCGCTGGTCATCCGCGCGGAACTCTTCCAGCCCGGCCTGCAGCTGGTGCATCCGGAGTTCTTCAACCAGATGACCACCATGCACGCGCTGGTGATGATCTTCGGCGCGGTGATGCCGGCCTTCGTCGGCCTGGCCAACTGGATGATCCCGCTGATGGTGGGCGCGCCCGACATGGCGCTGCCGCGGATGAACAACTGGTCCTTCTGGATCCTGCCGTTCGCCTTCACCATGCTGCTGCTGACCCTGTTCCTGCCGGGCGGCGCACCGGCCGGCGGCTGGACGCTGTATCCGCCGCTGTCGCTGCAGGGTGGTTCCAACGTGGCCTTCGCGATCTTCGCCATCCACATGATGGGCATCAGCTCGATCATGGGCGCGATCAACATCATCGCCACCATCCTCAACATGCGCGCCCCGGGCATGGACCTGCTGAAGATGCCGGTCTTCGTCTGGACCTGGCTGATCACCGCCTTCCTGCTGATCGCCGTGATGCCGGTGCTGGCCGGTGCGGTCACCATGCTGCTGACCGACAAGTTCTTCGCCACCAGCTTCTTCAACGCGGCCGGCGGCGGCGACCCGGTGATGTACCAGCACATCTTCTGGTTCTTCGGCCACCCCGAGGTCTACATCATGATCCTGCCGGCGTTCGGGATCGTGTCCGAGATCATCCCGACCTTCGCCCGCAAGCCGCTGTTCGGCTACCAGGCGATGGTCTACGCCACCGCCTCGATCGCCTTCCTGAGCTTCATCGTCTGGGCCCACCACATGTTCACCGTGGGCATGCCGCTGGGCGGCAAGCTGTACTTCATGTACGCCACCATGCTGATCGGCATCCCGACCGGCGTGAAGGTGTTCAACTGGGTCAGCACGATGTGGAAGAGCTCGATGACCTTCGAGACGCCGATGCTGTTCGCCATCGGCTTCGTCATCATGTTCACCATCGGCGGCTTCTCCGGGCTGATGCTGGCCATCGTGCCGGCCGATTTCCAGTACCACGACACCTACTTCGTGGTCGCCCACTTCCACTACGTGCTGGTGACCGGCGCCATCTTCGCGATCATGGCCGGCGTGTACTACTGGATCCCGAAGTGGACCGGGTACATGTACAACGAGACGCTCGGCAAATGGCATTTCTGGCTGTCGACGATCTTCGTCAACCTGCTGTTCTTCCCGCAGCACTTCCTCGGCCTGGCCGGCATGCCGCGGCGCATCCCCGACTACAACGTCGCCTTCGCCGACTTCAACATGTGGTCGTCGATCGGCGGCTTCGGCTTCGGCTTCTCGCAGCTGCTGTTCGCCTACATCGTCTGGCAGTGCATGCGCGGCGGGAAGAAGGCGACCGACGAGGTCTGGGAGGGCGCCAAGGGCCTGGAGTGGACCGTGCCCTCGCCGGCGCCGCACCACACCTTCACGGTGCCGCCGGTGATCGACGACAGCAAGCTGGCCCACGGCGATGTCAGCCACTGACCCCGCCCGCGACGCCGCGGCCGACGCGCGAGCCTCGGCGCGCCGCACGGCGCTGGTGCTGGGCAGCGTGGCTTTCGGCATCTACGTGCTGTTCATCCTCTCCGGGGTGATCGGACGATGAGCGCACCGGCCGACCACCGCCGGGTGCTGCGGCGGGCGCTCGGCACCTGCGCGGTGGCCTTCGCCTTCGCCTTCGCCCTGGTGCCGATCTACCGCATCGCCTGCGAGAAGGTGTTCGGCATCCGCCTCGACGGGACGCCGATCGACGCCGCCGTCGCCGGCGCGCACGAGGTCGACCTCAGCCGTGAAGTCCTGGTCGAATTCGACACCACGGTGAACTCGAAGCTGCCGTGGAGCTTCCGCGCCGAGAAGACCTCGATGCGCGTGCATCCGGGCCAGCTCACCGAGGCGATCTTCTACGCCCGCAACGACTCGTCGACGCCGATCGTCGGCCAGGCGGTGCCGTCGGTGGCGCCGAGCTCGGCCTCGATCTACTTCAACAAGACCGAGTGCTTCTGCTTCACCGAGCAGCTGCTGGCGCCGGGCGAGGAGCGCGCCATGCCGGTGCGCTTCGTGGTGGATCCGGCGCTGCCGGCGTCGACCCGCACGCTCACGCTGTCCTACACGTTCTACAATAACGACATCGCCACCGCGCGCGTCGCCGCCGGCGGCTGAACGCGCCTGCGACGACCACGGCAACACCACCGCTTCACGGGGACTCACATGGGCCAGACCACCCACGACGCCAACATCTACTACGTCCCGCACAGCAGCCATTGGCCGCTGGTGGGCTCGGTGGGCATGTTCATCATGCTGTTCGGCGTCGCCAACTGGATGAACGGCCACGGCTGGGGACAGCCGGTGATGTACGTCGGCGTCGCCATCCTGCTGGTGATGCTGTTCGGCTGGTTCGGCAACGTCATCAGCGAGTCGGTGCGCGGCTTCTACAACCGCCAGGTCGACGTGTCGTTCCGCATGGGGATGATCTGGTTCATCT
>VFQU01000808.1_pt1 | contig 22682 bp, 19 predicted proteins | sample 3512311 | NCBI WGS metagenome assembly VFQU01 (sample SAMN10412377, study PRJNA504923) | tailings metagenome | isolation source: Relicate 3 Philex TSF3 active mining site | place: Philippines: Tuba, Benguet | collected 2017-08-29
AGAACGAATGGCGGTGGCGGCGGCATTGCGGCGGGATGTAGCCGAAGTGCGGAAGATGCTGCGAGAGGAAGAGGAAGTAGAAAAAGCGGCAGACCGGGAATATTGGCGACCGCTGAAGCAGGAATTGGAAAACCTGAGAAGGCGCGCGAGGTAGTAGCCAGGGGGAAGAGTTAGTATTGGGCTGATGATGAATGGGTGGTTTGATGCGCTGCGGGAGGCGCTGGCGTTTCCGGTGGTGAACTTCGGCAAGACGCAGATCAGTGCGTATTCGTTGCTGACGGTGCTGGTGCTGATCACGCTGTTGTGGTGGGTGGCGGGGCGGATACGGGTGCTGCTGGTGGAGCGCGTGCTGGCGCGGACGAAGCTGGAACTGGGAGTGCGTGAGGCGATTGGCAGCATGGTGCGGTATGCCGTGCTGCTGATGGGCGGGCTGTCCGTGCTGCAATCGGTGGGCTTTGACCTGACGGCGCTGAGCGTGTTCGCCGGGGCCATCGGCATCGGGCTGGGGCTGGGGTTGCAGAACATCACCAACAACTTCATCAGTGGATTGATCATCCTCATTGAACGGCCGATCAAGGTGGGAGACCGCATTGAAGTGGGGAACGTGGATGGCGATGTGGTGGAGATTGGCGGACGCAGTACGCGGGTGCTGACGAACGACAACATCTCGATCATTGTTCCGAATTCGCGTTTCGTGTCGGAAAACGTCGTGAACTGGAAGCACACGGATAACCGGGTGAGATTCCATATTCCGGTGGGGGTGGCCTATGGGACCGATTCGCGGAAGGTAGAGAAAGTTCTGCTGGAAGTGGCGAGGGCCAACCGGGACGTGCTGGCGGAGCCGCCGCCGAAGGTGTGGTTCCGGCAGTTTGGGGAGAGTTCGCTGGACTTTGAACTGCTGGTGTGGAACTCGAGCCTGGTGCACCGGCGGGGGCAGTTTGTGAGCGATTTGAACCATGCCATTCTGGCGGCGTTCCGGGAGAACGAGATTGAGATCCCCTTTCCGCAGCGGGTGGTGCACATGCGGCCTGCGCCGGGAGATTAGCCCTTGGGCTGAGGGGTCAGTTGTCGAGGGAAGGCAGGGAGCGCCAACTGTTGAGGAGGCCGAGGCGGAGGGCTTCCTGCTTGACGCGCAAGGTGAGGTCGCTTTGGAGGAGAGGCTCGTAGCGATGGTCAAAGACATAGGCCTTGATGCGCAAGCGCAAGTAGGGGAGGCGGGCCATTTCGTCGGAGACGAGGACGGCGACGGGCTTGAGGAGGTAGCTGTAGGGGGAAGTGAAGGCGGCTTCGCGGCCGATGTCAATGGCGAGTTGGGGATCGGTATCGATGGGGAGATGGATGTCGGTGACGACCTGGCAATCGGGGACGCCGGAGTTGGCATTATAGGCATGCGCAGTGAGGATGTCGGCGTTGGGGATGGTGACGCGGGTATCGTCGGGGGTGGTGAGCTTGGTGCTGCGGAGGCCGATGTGGTCGATCTCGCCGTAGGCCTCGCCAATTCTGACACGGTCGCCCAACTGGTAGGGGCGGTCAGCGAGGATGACGAGACCGCCAATGAGGTTGCGAATGAGATCCTGAGCGCCGAGACCGATGGCGAGAGCGAGGGAGCCGATGGCGGCGAAAAAGGTCTGTTCCGAGGGGGATACCAGATTGAGGGCGATGAAGATGGCCGCGAACCAGAGGAGGATGCGGAAGACGGGCTCAATGGATTTGGTGAGGAAGCGAGCGGTGGGGCTGAAGGCGCTGAGGGAGTTGAAGATGGCGGCGATGTAGCGGATGATGAGCCAGGCGGAGAAGAGGACGAGAGCAGCGCCGAGGAAGCGCTGGAAGGTGAAGCCGCGGAGGAGATCGAGTTCGCCGGAGGACTGGAGAAGGAAAGCCAGGGGGAGTGGGGTCATGATCGCTCCAGGGAAAGATTCTGGCGGTGGAGGGCCTCACGGACCGCGCGAATGGCCTCGGGGCAGATGCGGATGCCGGGGCGGGCAGGTTCGCATTCGAGGAGTTCCATGTGGGTGAGGCGGTCGAGCAGACGGGAGGCGACGGTCAGGGGGATGTTGAGGACGAGGGCGAGTTCGTCGGGAGTCAGGCTGCCGTGCTGGAGAATGGCCTGCAGGGTGAAGCAATCCTCAAGCTGGAGTTGGACGAAGAGCTCGCGGTAGGCGGGGCGGATGGGCTGGCGCATGCGGATAACGCCGGAATCGACCTTGAGGATGGAAGCCTGCCAGAGTTCGAAGGCGGAGCGGAAGATGCCCTCGGATTCCTGGTAGAGGGAATCGAAGAAGCGTGTTTCGGGGGAGTCATTGAGTTTGAGGAAATTGCGGGCGGAATCGAAATAGCCGCTGGGTGTGGGGGCGAGGAATTCGAGGCGGAGGCCAGAGAGGGAATGACGCTGGAGGATGGCGTTGCGGAGGTCGTCGGAACTGACGGCGGCGGCATTGATGATGGAGTGAAAATGGCGCTCGAGGCCGACGGTGGCTTCCAGATAGCGGAAGGCCATTTCATTGGAACAAAGCAGCCAGAGAGTATGCGGGGCAGTGGCATACATGAGGTCGAGGAGGGCGCGGACGGCGGCGAAACCGCCCATGGTTTTGAGGAAGCAGCGTTCGAATTCCTCGAGGATGAGGATACGGCGCTGGCTGGTGAGGGCGGCGACGAGATCGGCATCCTGAGGAAGGGCGAGGATCTGGCGGAGGAACTGATGGAGGGCGGGGGCGGTGGTTAAGCGTTCGCGGAACTCGGCGCGGATGACGATGTCGTTGGTAAACAGGGCGGACTGAGCGCAGTTGAGGAGACTGGTTTTGCCGCTGCCGCGCGCGCCGATGAGCAGTACGGTGCCTGGTTGACCGCTGCGCCAATTGGCGCAAACGCTTTCGAGGGCGCCCATTTCCACCTGGCGGCCGACGAGGAAGCGGGAGTCTTCGACGGGGTCGAGACGGAAGAGGCGTTTATAGAGACCTGGCAGATCCTGGATGCCGGAAGGCAGTTCCAGAATGCTGCTCATGGTGGGGCGCTGCTTGAGAGGCTGGGGGCGAGGCCGGGCGGGCGTGATGAGGCCGAGGCCGGTGAGCAGCCAGCGGAAGAGACGGTGAAGGGCTGCGACGGCGTGGAGGGAGAGCTGTCTGGCGCGCCGTACCAGGGAGCGGAGGAACTGTTGCCAGGCCTGGAGGCCGCGGAGGCGGCTGATGTAGGCGAAGAAGCCGGCGCGGCTGAGGTGGAGGTCGGCGTAGCAGAGAGCAAAGAGGGCGGTATGGATGCGGGCGAAATCGCTGGCGGCGAGGGCGCGGAGATCGGGGACGGTCCTGGCGCGGTGATCGAGCAGGTTGAGGGCGTTGGTGAGGGATTCCCGGGAGAGGGTTTCGCCGGTGGGGCCTTCGGTGGCAGCGAGTTGGCGGCCGTAGGCGGCAACTTCGCGGGCGCGCTCAATGTCGCGGATGACGGCCGTTTCGATGGCTTCGACTTCCTCGAGGTTGCGGACGGGGGGTGCTTCGGAGATGTAGGCGATGCCGCGGCGGAAGAGTTTGAGGGGATGGATCTGGCGCCAGGGAGGGGGTTTCCAGGGGCTGGGTGGGGCGGGGAGGGCGAGTTCGAGTTCGGAGGGGAGGTGGAGGTCAGCCTTGCGGGCGGCGCGGTCAAACCAGGACTGGAGGCGGTCTTCGGCGGACTGGAACTGGGCGTGTTCGGGAGTGGCGGGAGACTGCCCGGAGGCCTCGTTGGTCAGGATGGCGCAGATGGCGGAGACTTCGGCAAGGAGGCTGGAGCGTTCGCTATCGACCAACTCGAGGGCGTGTGAGGTTTCGAGGAAGACTTCGTGGCCCAGAAGGGAGAGCTTTTCCTCGATGCGCATGAAGTTTTCGATGCAGCTTTCCATGCGACTCCAGTAGGCGGTGAAACTGCGGGTTGCTTCCTGGAGGGAGAGAGATTCCGAAGGGCTGAGGGTCTGGGGGTGGCGCAGGAGGCTTTGGCGCAGGGTGGCGGCGGGCTGATTGATCCAGCGGATGTGACTTTCGAGGGGGTTGGCCAGGGAAGGGGCGGCGGTGTGGAAGGCCAGTCTGGCGCGGAGATCCATGGCCTGCTGGGGGAGTCCGACGGCCTTGGCGCGGATGATTTGCCAGGGGGCGAGGAGGTCAGAGGCGGTGGTGGTGGCGGCGAGGAGGAAGTTGGCGTCGAGGGGCTGGCGCTGGCGGTCGCGCTGCTGGAGATGATCGAGGACGAGGCGGCGAAGGTAAACGGGCTTGGGGCGGAACCAGAAAACTTTCCGCAGGTGGCCACGGAGGCCGTGCGGAGCGGCGGGGTGAAGCAGATGGAAGAATTCGGCGGCCGTGACATCCAGCTTTTCAGGCAGGAGGCGGGCGAGGTCGGGGAGATCGTTGCGGTAGTCCTCGAGAGCCGTAAGGGCCCTGCGGAGGGGTTTACGGGTGAAGAAGGCGCGCAGGGGGGATTCGAGAAGTCTGGGTTTGGCAGTGGCGTAGAGCCAGTCAAGCGGGATGGGGGATTGCTGGGCGGACGGGACGCCGTCGAGTTCGCGGCCATTGGCGACTGACAATGCGCGCTGTTCGCGGAGATCGTCCCAGGCGGTTTGCAATTCCTGGAGGAGGCGTTCTTCACGCTGCTGGAGGCTCAGGGAGAACTGTTGCCAAGCCTCACGGAACGCGGTGGCCTGGGAGTCTGCGGAATTGAACAGCGTCTCCATGGCGGGTCAGCGCTTTCAGGATACTACTGCGGCTTTCTGATGCGGGGAAAGGGGATAGGGCGGGGAAGCCTGAGGAGGGCTCAGGCAAGTACTGTTGCCAAATAAGGCAGTTTCCGATAGGCACGGGGCCAGCGGCTCTCTACAATCGGGGGAGAAGTATGCAGCCGAAAATCCTGGCCAGCAAGGCGCAATATACCGAAACGGAAGCGGCGGCGCAGTTGGGCATCAGCCCGGAAGAGCTGCGGGAGTTGATCCGGCTGCATATCGTGCAGGACGACGCGGATGCGGGAAACGTGCCGATGACGACGTTTCAGGCCTCGGATCTGCTGGTATTGCGATTGCTGGCGCGGAAACGCTTCACGGGTGCGGCGTAAGCGCAATACAATCGTAGGGTCATGGCAAAACTCGGATTTCTTGGATTGGGCATCATGGGGTATCCCATGGCCCGGAACCTGCTGGATGCGGGGCATGAAGTGGCCTTGTGGTCACATACGGCGGAAAAGGCGCAGAAACTGGCGGCAGACAAGGGCGGCGTGGTGTGCGCGACGCCGGCCGAGGTAGCGGCGCAGAGCGAATGCATCTTCTACTGTGTGGGTGATACGGCGATGAGTACGGAGCTGTGCCACCAGTTGCTGGAAGGGGCCAAGCCGGGGACGGTGATTGTGGATGCGTCGACGGTCTCGCCGAGCGGGTCGCGGGCGATGCATGAGGCGTGTGCGGCGAAGGGCGTGCACTTTCTGGATGCGCCGTGCACGGGGTCGCGGCCGGGGGCAGAGAGTGGCAATCTGACCTTCATGATTGGCGGGGACAAAGAGGTGTTTGAGCGGGTGAAGCCGTGGTTTGAGCCGATGGGCAAGCGGCTGTACTATTGCGGGGGGCCGGGGCTGGGTTTGCACGCGAAGCTGACGCAGAATCTGGTGCTGTCGAATCTGCTGAACGCCTTCAACGAGGGGCTGGTGCTGTCGACCAAGGCCGGGGTGGACCCGGAGCTGATGCTGGAGATACTGGACAACTCGGCGGCGAAGTCGGGGCTGATCTCGTTCAAGGCGCCGTATGTGTTCCGGCGGGACTTCTCGACGAACTTCTCGGTGAAGTGGATGCACAAGGACATCGGGCTGATGCTGGAGAGCGCGGCGGAGCTGAATGTGCCGGTGCCGCTGACGGGATTGACGCGGCAGATGTTTCAGGCGGCGATCGCCACCGGACACGGCGAAGAGGATATCTGCTCTACAATCAAGGTTTTAGAAGGATTGGCGGGGGTGGAAGTGAAGGGTGCGGGGAAGTAGAGAACCCTTCATCTATTATTTTTGGTAGAAAACTCTTGCAATTCCAAAAAGAGTATTCTACTATTGGAATCAAGCCGGGGAGCTATTAACTCCCACCAAAGCGAGACTAACCTCAGAAAGACCCCTGAAGCAACTTCAGCTCCCCGGCGCCCTTTTGGGTCTTCCCCTTCCTTTTCTCGACCTTCCCAAAAACAGAATAATTGTCATTGCACGAACAGCTCTACTGGTTTTTGTACTGTTGTTCCAGCAACTTCCAGGCGGAGCTGATGGCTGCCGGTTGAGAGACTGGGTGGCAACTGGATATTGAGCTGGACGGCGCCCGCGACGAGGCCGGGAGCCGAACCGGCGTAAAGAACATTGGCGGTGGCGCCGCCGATGGTGGCCCGGACGGTGGTGGTGAGGAGCTGGGCGGTGGGGAGAATTGCGCCGTCGGTGACAGGGATGTCGAAGGCGCCGAAGCCGGTGCCATAGAGGACGAGGATGGAGCCGGGAGGGGCAGGCGCTGAGGGGGTGTGGAGCGAGCCGTCCTGATTGAGGATGGCATTGCGGAAGATGGCGGGAGAAACGGCAGACACGGGCATGGTGAAGGGTCCGGTGGGGCGGCCCTGGTAGGAAACTTCGAGGGTGACGCCGGCTTTGGCGGCGACGGCGAAGGGAACAATGGCGGCAACCTGGCGGGATGAGGTGTAGAGGAGGGGGGCGGGCTGGTTGTCAATGAGGACCTGGGTGCCTTGCCACTCGGTGGGGAAACGGTTGGCGGTGAGTGGGGCGGCGGAGAGTTGGGCGGGGCCGAGGTTTTCGCCGAAGAGAACAATGATCTCGCCGGGGCTGAGCGGGCCGGTGGAGAAGCTGGCGGCGTTGGTGACGCCGGAGTAGGTGAGGGGAGACGGGGGAATGAGGCGATTGATGGCGTTGCGCAACTGAAGGTAAACCGGAATAGCGTTGGGGAGTTGGTCGTTGACGGCAAGGACGCCGGTGAGATTGCGGGTGTAATCGACCCAGGGGCTGAAGCCGAAGGCGCCCTGGGAGCTCATCTCGCTGCTGGGGGTTTGGGGGTTTGGCGTGAGCCAGCCGCCGACGCCGTAGCGGGTGCCGGCAATGCCGGGGATGAGGGAGTCGTAGCGCTGGTAGGGGGAGGAGAAGATGCGGGCGCCGGCGGTTTGATCGGAGCGCAACTGTTCCACGGCCGCGGGGGAGAGGATGCGGCGGCCATCGAAGACGCCACCGTTGAGGATCATTTGGAGGAAGCGGGAATAGTCGGCAGCGGTGGAGGAGTAACCGCCGGCGACGAGGGGATTGTCGTCGAGGAAGGGAAGCGAGACGCGGGTGCGCGTCATGCCAAGGGGGCTGAGGATGCGGGCGTTCACCCATTGGGCCCAAGGGGTGGCGGTGGCGACTTCGACCATGCGGCCGGCGGCCTGCATGGAGAGGGAACCGTAGGCGAACTGCGTGCCGGGGGCGGCGATGAGGGGGATGCGGGCAATATCGTCGACGCAGCGCGCGAGGGTGGTGAGACGGTTGACGAGGCAAGCGGTTTCGGGGTTCTGGGCGGCATTGAGGGCGGTTTCGGGCGGGAAGCCGGCGGTGTGGCTGAAGGCCTGCCTGAGCGTGATGGCGGCCTTGTCGCCGGTGAAGGAGGGAATAAAGAGGGAGAGGGGGCTGTCGAGTTGAAGGCTGCCGGTATCGACAGCGGCCATGACGGCGGCGCCGGAGAGCCACTTGGAGGCGGAGGCGATGGGGATGGTGCGGTTTTGGTCAAAGCCGTGGAAGGTTTTGTCGTAGATAACGCGGCCGTTCTGGGTGAGGATGAGGCCGAGGCCGCCGTTGATATTGGAGGCCGCAGCCAGGATGCGGTCGAGCTCGGAGAAGTCGTAGGAGGGTTGGGCGGTTAAGGGCAAGGCGAGGAGGAGGCTGAGGAGGGTGTGAACCCGCATGAGACCAGGAACCCAGATTGTGAGGGGAAGTTGCGGGGTGTGAAGATAGGAGCATGGAACGGGTGAGGCTCGATAAGTGGCTGTGGGCGGCGCGTTTTTTCAAGACGCGGGCGCTGGCGGTGCGGGCGTGCGAGTTGGGGCGGGTGGAGTGCAACGAGCAGACGGCAAAGCCGTCGCGGGAAGTGAAGGTGGGGGACCGGCTGAAGGTGAGGATTGAGCAGCACGAGTTTACGGTGGATGTGCTGGGGGTGTCGGAGATGCGGGGTCCGGCGGCGGTGGCGCAGGGGCTGTATGCCGAGACGGCGGAAAGCCGGGAGCGGCGGGAGAAGGCGGCGGCCGAGCGCAAAGCGCTGACGGCGCTGGACCCGTGGGCGGAGCCGGGGCGGCCGACGAAGCGGGACCGGCGGGAGATTAACCGGCTACGGGGGCGCTGAGGGTCTGGTTGCTGAGGTTTTGGGAGGCCAGGCCGAAGCTGAGCGTCATGCCGGCGCCGCCGGGACTGGTGAAGATGCGGACGCCGGGGGCGGGCGTGAGATCGACCCAATCGGTGGCGGGGTGTTTGGCGTAGACGCCGAACCAGCGCTCGGCAATGGCCGGGGCGGGGAGGCGCAGGAAGCCGCTCAGGTAATCGAGGATGAGCTGATCGATGTGGTCGCGGTTGAAGGGTTCGACGGTGAGGCCATATTCGTGGGAGTCGCCGAGGGTGATGGCGTGGTCGGCGGTTTCGCTGGCCATGACGTGGATGCCCCACTGGAGGTACTCGGGGAGTTCGGCGGCGAGGCGGGCCTTGAGGGCGGGCAGGCTGGGGCAGATCTCGAAGCTTTTGTAGTGGGCGAGGGTGAGGCCGGCGGCGAGGGAGGGCCCGAGGCGAAAGCCGGCGGGTTGGGGAGCGGTGCGGAGCATCTGGAGTTTGACGCGGGTGATGCCGGAGGCGTGGAGGAGTTCGGGGTAGAGGGTTTCGAAGTCGTCGCCGGAGCAAATGAAGATGCGGGGGGCGAAGAAGAGGCCGTGGGCGGTCTGGACCTCGCCGGAGCGGGCGGCGGTGACGGTGGTCTGGTAGAAGAAGGTGACGCCGAACTGCTGGGCGAGGTGGGTGGGGAGGGTGAGGAGGGCCTGGCGGGGGTCGACGGTGGTTTCGGTGTGGCTGAAGAGGGCGCCCTGGAGGCCGGTAGGGACGAGGGCGGGGCTGAGGGAGAGGGCTTTGGTTGGTTCGAGCCATTCGACCTGGTAGCCGAGGGCCGGCCCCAAGCGGGCGAAGTCGCGGAGGACGGCGGTTTCGTCATCGCGGTAGGAGACGTGGAGGGAACCGGGGACGTGGTGTGCGATGCCGGCTTCGTTGAGCCATTCGAGCCAGAGACGGCGACTGTGCAAGGCCGTCTGGAGGCGGTGGCCGGGGGGCTGGCCAATGGGCCAGAGCATGCCAAAGTTGCGGATGGAAGCGCCGAGGGGGCGGGGAGAACGGTCAAAGACAGCGACGCGGAGGCCCTGGCGGGCGGCGACGGAGGCATGGGCCAGGCCAACGATGCCGGAGCCAACGATGATGACGTCAAAGTCGCGATTCATGGGGTTGTGACTCTCTGAAGATAGCATTGGGAATATGAAATTCCTGTGGCTGGTGATGCTGGCGGGAGCCCTGTGGGGGCAACGCGTGATGGTGGTGGGGATTGACGGGCTGTCGACGACGGCGGTGGAGACGGGGCAGTTGAAAACCATGCAGGCGTTGATGGCGCGGGGGGCGTGGACGCTGAAGGCCCGGGGGGTGTTGCCAACGGTGTCGAGCCCGAACTGGGGGAGTGTGCTGATGGGGGCGACGCCGGTGCAGCACGGGGTGACGTCGAATGAGTGGGAGCGGGACAAGCACGAGATTGTGCCGTGTTGCCAGGGGCCGGAGGGGATTTATCCGAATGTGTTCGGGGTGCTGAAGGCGGCGCGGCCGGGGCTGCATCTGGCGGCAATCTATGATTGGGACGGGTTTGGACGGCTGTTTGACCGGGGGGCGGCGACGGTGGCGCGGCATGTGGAGAAGAGCGCGAAGACGACGGCGGCGGCGGTGGAGTACTGGCAGACGGCACGGCCGGACTTTCTGTTTGTGCATCTGGATGATGTGGACCATGCAGGGCACGAGCACGGCTGGAACACGGAGAAGTACATGGCCGAGGCGGTGCGGGTGGATGGGTTGCTGGGGGAGTTGGTGGCGGCGAAGGATGCGGTGGTGATTGTGGTGTCGGACCACGGGGGGACGGGGACGCGGCACGGCAACGCGAACATGAATGACTTGCTGATCCCGCTGGTGGTGGCCGGGCCGGGGGTGAAGGCTGGGGAGATGAAGCGGATGGTGAACATCTACGACATTGCGCCGACGGTGACGGCGGTGATGGGGGTGAAGGGGAGCGAGTGCTGGGTGGGGAAGCCGTTGCTGTAATCAACAATTGACTGGCCGTTAATTTTTGCGTAATGGCCCTGCTCGTAATTTGGTGAGTATGAATCTCACTTCAGGGCGACTGTGGGCGGCGTGTGTCTGGATGGCGGGAAGCCTGTGGGCACAGTTTGATGCCGGAGCGGTGCTGGGGAACGTGTATGATGCGTCGAAATCGCCGGTTGGGGCGGCGACGCTGACGATCGAGGACGTGCGCAAGGGCATCAAGTTCACGGCGAAGAGCAGCGATGCGGGGACGTATGAGTTTCTGGCGATTCCGATTGGACGCTACCGGATGGCCGCCGAGCAGACGGGTTTTCGCCGGCAGGTGAGCCAGGAGTTTGAGGTAACGATTGGGGCGCGGCAGCGGGTGGACTTCAATCTGGAACTGGAAACGGTGCAGACGGCGGTGAACGTGGCGGCGGAGATTGCGTTGCTGGAGACGGACTCCTCGGACCGGGGGCAAACGATTGCGGCGGCGCAGATCCGGGAGTTGCCGCTGAATGGGCGCGCGTATTCCGAGTTGATCTACCTGAGTGCGGGGATTGTGCGCACGCCGAGTTCCGGGGTGGGGTCGGCGCAGCGGGAGGCGAGTTTCAGCGTGAACGGGTTGCGCAGCACGGCGAACAACTTCCTGCTGGACGGGCTCGATAACAACTACTTCGGGACTTCGAACCAGGGCTTTTCCAATCAGGTGGTGCAGCCGCCGCCGGACGCGGTGGCGGAGTTCCGGGTGATTACCAACAACACGAGTGCGGAGTATGGCCGGGCGGGCGGGGCGACGGTGAACGCCAGCCTGCGCAGCGGCACCAATGAAGTGCACGGGGCGGTGTGGCACTTTTTGCGGAACACGCAGTTGAATGCGGTGGGCTTTTTCCGCCCGGCGACGGGGCGGCCGCAGTTGAACCAGAACCAGTTCGGATTTGCCCTGGGGGGGCCGATTCGCAAGAACAAGACCTTTTTCTTTCTGGATTACGAAGGGTACCGGGAAGTGAGCTCGACGGTGTCATTTGCAACGTTGCCCAATGCGGCGGAACGGAGCGGGAATCTGGGTATCGCCGTGCGGAACCCCTTTACGGGGCAGGTGTACAGCAATGGGGTGGTGCCGCCGAGCGATTGGATCCGTTATGCCCGTGGCGTGATGGATGCGCTGCCGCAGACGAATCTGCCGGGGATTGCGAACAACTTTCAGACACTGCGGCGAATCACCGATAACCGGGACAAGGGTGACCTGAAGGTGGATCACTATTTTTCGGAGAAGCTGCGGAGCTTTTTCCGCTACAGCCAGAGCCGGTTTGACGTGTTTGATCCGGGAACCTTCCCGGGACTGGCGGGCGGGAATGGTAACGGGTTTCAGTTTGTGCCGCTGAAGTCGTTTGCGGGCGGATTGACGTGGTCGGTGAATGCGAATTCGATTGTGGAAGCGCGGCTGGGCTATTCGGCCTCGGAGGCGGGCAAGGACCCGCCACTGGTGGGCGGGCCGAGCATGCAGGAACTGTTTGGCATTCCGGGATTGCCAACGGACCCGCGGTTTACGGGGGGAATTACTTCGGAGGTGATGGTGGGCTTTACCGCGCTGGGACGCCAGGCCACGAACCCGCAGTATCAGCATCCGAAGCTGTGGAACCCGAAGTTGAACCTGACGCGGGTGGCGGGGCGGCACACCTTGAAGAGCGGCGTGGAGTATCAATGGCTGGGGGTGGAGGCGCTGGATGTGAGCCCGATGATCGGGCGGAATACCTACCAGGGGCTGTTCTCACTGCCGCCGGGGGTGACCGCGACGGCGGCTACGCAGCGGCTGTACAGTCTGGCGGATTTCTTCTTCGGGGCGCGCAATACGTTTCAGTTGGTGAACGCCGATATTGTGAATCACCGGCAGCAGTCGATGTTTCTGTATGTGCAGGATGACTGGCGGGTGAACGCGAAGTTGACGCTGAATTTCGGGCTGCGCTATGAACTGACGACGCCGTTCTATGAGAAGGACAACAAGCTGTCGAACTGGGACGCGGCGACGAATACGATCATCAGTGCGAAGCCGGGCTCGATCTTTGACCGCGCCCGGGTGAACCTGGATACGAACAATCTGGCGCCGCGGCTGGGGCTGGCCTACAACTTCGCGGCCAAGACGGTGTTCCGGGCGGGTTATGGCGAAGGCTTCAATACCTTCAACCGGACGGGCACGAGCTATCTGGCCTACAACGCGCCGAACTTTGTGCTGGCCAGCCGGGCTCAGGCACCGAACACGCCGGGCTTCTTGAATACGCAGGACGGCTTCCCGGCGGGATTCGCTTCGCCGGCCAACTTCAATCCACGGCAGAGCACGGTACAGCATGTGGACCCGAATCTGCCCTGGGGCCGCATCCAGAGCTGGTTTGCCTCGGTGCAGCGGGAGTTGCCGGGCGGCTGGCTGGTGGACATCGGATACGTGGGCAACCGCGGGAGGAATCTGGCCACGATCAATGACCTGAATCAGGCGCGGCCCAATCGGGTGGATGAGAACCTGAACGTGGAATTGCGGCGGCCCAATCAGGCTTACTCGAATATCTCGGGGACCCTGGCCAATGGGTTGTCGAACTATCACGGCCTGCAGACGCGGGTGGAGAAGCGCAGCGACAAGGGCTTCTACTTTCTGAACAGCTTCACGTGGTCCAAGGCGCTGGATAATTCGAGTCAGGCCTTTGATAACAACAACGGCAATGGCACCAGTTTTCAGGACATCTACAACATCGGGGCTGATTACGGCATTTCGAACTATGACCGGAAGTTCAACAACATCACGAGCGTAGTGTATGAATTGCCGTTCGGGCGCGGCCGGCAATGGCTGAGCGGGATCTCGCGCGGGGCGGACCTGTTGCTGGGCGGCTGGCAGGTGAACTCGATTGTGAACCTGCGCAGCGGAGAGCCCTTCAACCTGACCTATACGGCGGCGGCGCGTAGTCAGGTGGCGCCGTTTCTGACCTTGCTCGGATTCAACATTTTTCGGCCCAATCTGACAGGCGACCCACTGCTGCCCAAGGAGCAACGGTCAGTGAATGCGTACATGAACCGGAACAACGTGGTGATTCCCCCCTACTTTGCGCCCTTTGGCAATGCGGGGCGCAACATACTGCGGAGCTTCGCGTTCTACCAGTACGACGTGGGGGCGTCGAAGAACTTCACGCTGACCGAGCGGTTCCGGTTGCAGTTCCGGGCAGAAGGGTTCAATGTGTTCAACAACTCGAATTTCCGGGCGCCGAACGCCAATATCTCGGCGGCGAATTTTGGGACAACCACTTCGGCTTATCCGGCGCGGCAATTGCAGTTCGCTCTGAAACTGCAATTCTAAGAACAAGAGCGATGAGACAGCTATTTCTGCTTTTTGGGTTGGCCGCCGTATTAGCGGCGCAGAGCCTGCCGCCGATTGTGTTCGTGCATGGCAATGGGGATGACGCGACGAAGTGGGTGCCGACGATCTGGCTGTTTGAATCGAACGGGTATCCGGCGCACCTGTTGCGGGCCGTAAGGCTGACTGACCCGTCGGCGCGGCGGGACAACACGAAGCCCGAAGCTTTCCGCTCTTCGACGACCGATCAGGCAAGTGAGCTGGCGGCGTTTGTGACGCGGACGCTGATAGAGACCCAGGCGCAGAAGGTGGTACTGGTGGGGAGTAGCCGCGGGGGAATGACGATCCGGAATTATCTGAAGAACGGGGGCGGGGCGGCCGTGACGAGCCACGCGATTCTGTGCGGGACGCCGAACCACGGGGTGATCGCGATGGATGGCGGCCTGGACTTTGAGTTCAACGGGAAGGGGAACTTTCTGCGGCAGTTGAACGAGGGGTCGGAGGTGGTGCCGGGGGTGAAGTTTTTGACGCTGCGCAGCGATACGCAGGACAAGTACGCGCAACCGAATGTGGGCTATGACAGCCCGGCGCTGGCCGGCGCTGAGAACATTGTGCTGCCGGGGCTCGATCATCGCGAGGTGGCGTTTCATCCGCTGGCGTTTGGGCAGATGTACCGGTGGCTGACGGGACGGGCGGTGACGCAGGCGAGGGTGGTGGCCGAGACGACGCCGAAGGTGTCGGGCTTGGTGACGGGCTTTGGCAACAATGCGGCGACGAACCGGCCGCTCGAAGGGGCACGGTTTCGCGTGTTTGCCGTGGAAGAGGCGACGGGGGAGCGGGCGGGGGAAGCTTTGCTGGACTTGACGACCGACGCGACGGGGGCCTGGGGGCCGCTGACGGTGGATCCGAAGAAGAGCTACGAGTTTGCGATTGAGAAGGACGGCAAGCGGGTGAGCTACTTCATGAGCGGCCTTGAGCGGAGTACGGGGTTGTTGAACTTCCGGATGGTGCCGGTGCCAGCGGGAGAGCCGGGGCGGCTGATCATCCACCGGCCGCAGGGGTATTTTTCGAAGGGCAGAGACCCGCTGCTGCTGAATGGCGAACCGGTGGCGCAGTTGACGCAGGGGGTGCCAACGGCGGATAGCGTGACGGTGACGGTGAATGGCGGGGCGGCGAAGGTGGAACTGCGGGAGGAGAAGATTGTGGCGCGGCCGGCTCGTGAGGCCGGAGAGGTGCACTTCGCGGAACTGCTTTGGGAGTAGAGTGTGCCTGCTAGCATGAAGGGAAAATGCAGGCGCTGACGGTACTGGGTTCAACGGGTTCGATTGGGGTGAATACGCTCGATGTGGTGCGGCAGTGGGGCGACCGCTTTGGGGTGTATGCGCTGGCGGCGGGCAACAATATCGAGCGGCTGGCGGAGCAGATTGTGGAGTTCCGCCCCAAAGTGGCCGTGGTGGCCGACGGGGCGGCGCAGGACCGCCTGGCGGCGCGGTTGGGGGAGTTGGGCCTGGCGCGGGGGGAATGGCCGGAATTGGGCTGTGGCGCAGCGGCCAGGGTGGCGGCGGCGGTGGCTCCGGAGGTGGAGTTTGTGCTGTCGGCCATTGTGGGCGTGGCGGGGCTTGAGGCAACGTATGAGGCCATACGGTTGGGCAAGCGCATTGGGCTGGCGAACAAGGAAGTGCTGGTGGCGGGCGGGGAACTGGTGATGGCGGCGACGCGGGCGGCGGGGACGGAACTGCTGCCGGTGGATAGTGAGCACAACGGGGCGCACCAGTGTTTGCGGGCCGGGCGGCGGGAGGAAGTGACGAAGCTCATCTTGACTGCCTCCGGCGGGCCGTTTCGCCAGACGCCGGTGGAGCAGTTGGCGCGGGTGACGCCGGCCGAGGCGTTGAACCATCCGACGTGGAAGATGGGGCCGCGGATTACGGTGGACTCGGCCACGCTGATGAACAAGGGCTTTGAGGTGATTGAGGCGTGCTGGCTGTTTGACTTCACGGCGGAGGAAGTGGACGTGGTGGTGCACCCGCAATCGAAGGTGCACGCAATGGTGGAGTACAACGACGGGAGCGTGATTGCGCAGGTGTGCGCGACGGATATGCGGATGCCGATACAGTATGCGCTGACCTATCCGGAGCGGGCGAGTGCGCCGGTGCCGCGGCTGAACTGGCAGGAGCGGCACCAGTGGGAGTTTCTGCCGCCGGACTGGGAGAAGTTTCCGTTGCTGGGGCTGGCGTATGCGGCGATACGCGCCGGGGGCAGCGCGGGGTGTACGTTGAACGCGGCGGATGAGGTGGCCGTGGAGGCGTTTCTGGCGGGGGAGATTCCTTACCCGGCCATTGCGGCGACGGTGGCAGCGACGCTGGAGCGGGTGGGCGTGAGCCACCCGGCAAGCATTGGGGAATTGCTGGCGGTGGATGAACGATCGCGGGCGGTGGCGCGGGAGCAGGTGAAGTTGTTGAGGCGCGGCTGAGGGGCTTTAGCTTGTGCTGACTAGTGGGCGCGAGACCGCTGCTGCCTCAAGCGCTTGCCGAGGGCGAGAAGGGCGAAGGCGCCGGGGATGAGCAGTGCCGAGGAGGGCTCGGGGACTGCGGGGGAATTGTCAGCGACAAGGGTGGCGGCAGGCCCGAGATCCGATCGGCTGGAGTAGCCAGCAACGATGAAAGCCACAGCGGGTGTGAAATCGGTGAAAGTTCTGGAGTAGCCAGAGGGCACCGTGAAAGTGGCCGTGATGGATTTGAAGGTGAAATCCTCGAGAGGAAACTCGATAATCGCGGCGAACTCTCCCTGATCTCCCGTTCCCAGAAATTGACGCGTGGGAACTGGCAAGGGAGACGTGGCCCCACTGAAAGAAACTGAGCCGCCCGGCGTTTCGACTGAGTTGTTAATCAGTGAAGATGTCGCGAATTGGACCGAGAAGCCCGAAAACGGGCTTCCAGCGGGGGTGGGGAAAATCTGGAACAGAAAGCCGGTGGGGGCCGAGAATGTGAATTGGAACTGGTCGCCCGCGTTCAAAGTTCCGTTCAGCTTGGGAAGGGGGCCCAGAGAACTGAAGTTGGTGGATTGCAAAGAACCTGCAGAGTTGTTGCTGAGCAGGTCGAGTTCCGCGTTATAGACCAGGGTGGCGGCCGGGCTGGAGCCGGCAAGAAGAAGCGCCAGAGTAAAGGGGCGCAGGAAAGGTGAATACCGCATACCCAACGAACGACAAGGACGCGGAAAAACCGTCATCCGAAACAACGGTTTCGTACTAGAGCAGTTGGCCGCGGGTACGGGTGGTGATGCGGCAAAGGTACATGTCGGCGCAGATGTAGAGCGTGGAACCGTCGCCGCCCCAGGCGACGTTGGCGCAGGCTTCGCCCACTTCAATCAAGCCGAGGCGTTCGCCGGTGGGGGCAAATACCGAGACGCCGCCGGGACCGGTGGCGAAGAGGTTGCCCGAGACGTCCAGCTTGAAGCCGTCAGGGAGACCTTTCTGGGTGGCGGCCTCGGCGGTGAGGTCGGCAAAGACGCGGCCGGGGCCGAGAGTTCCGTCACTGAGGAGCGGGTAGGCCATCCAAAGGGCGCGGGCGGGGTCTGAATTGGAAACGTAGAGGGTGTGGCCGTCAGGGGAGAAGGCGAGGCCGTTGGGGCAGGTGAGCTCTTTGGTGAGCAGGGAGATTTCGCGGGCGGGCGTGACGCGGTAGACGCCGCAGAAGTCGAGCTCGCGGCGCGGGTCAGTGAATTGTTCGGGGAGGCCGTAGGCGGGGTCAGTGAAGAAGAGGTCGCCGGAGGGATGGAAACAACAGTCGTTGGGGGAGTTGAGGCGCTTGCCTTCGTAGAGGTCAGCGAGGGTGAGTTTGCCGCCAGTGGGAGGGAGGAGGCTGACGCGGCGGTCGCCGTGTTCGCAGGCGACGAGGTGGCCCTGGGGATTGAGGGTGAGACCGTTGGAGCCGGGTTCGCGGCCCCAGGGCTGTTTGCCGGTGTAGCCAGAGGGGCAGAGGAAGGTGGAAAGGCCGTCAGCTTCGGACCAGGCAAAGATGGTGTTGCGGGGGATGTCGCTGAAGAGGAGGGTTTGGGAGTCGCGGAGCCAGACGGGGCCTTCGGTCCACTTGAAGCCGGAGGCGAGGACTTCGATGGGGGCAGTGGCGTCGAGGAGGGAATCGAGGGCGGGGGAGAAGCGGTGGATGCGGCCGAGGGTGGGGAAGGAGGCACGTTGAGACATCGTGCCTCCCATTGTCTACTGTTGCTTTATTGGGCGGACTTGGCCTTGGCGATGAGGGCTTCAATCTCAGGGGGGGGCTGGAGCTGCTTCATCTCGAGGGCTTCGTTGAAGACGGCTTCGCGGATGGTGGAGGCGATCTTCTGCGGGCCAATCTGCTGGATGGACTTGTGGGCGATGCGGAAGGGACCGACCGGGCGGTAGTCACTGGCGAGGATCTCCATGGGGATTTCGCCCATGGGGGAGACGATAGTGACACGAGCTTTCACAAGCAGGCCGGTGGACTTGGAATACCAACTGGTTTCGGGCTTGCCGCTGGTGGGTTGTGCGAGGACGCGGTAGCAGGCTTCGCCGTTGATGTCTTCCTCGGCCTCGGTGGTGACGGAGGTGTAGTGCTTGCGCCAATGGATGGCGGCCTGGGGATCGTTCATGCGAATCTGCAGGTCGCGCTCGGCGCCGGTGGCCAGGCGCTGGCCCTGCATGGCGGAGCTTTCCCAGACGTGGCCGTTCCAGACGCCGCTGTGCATCTTGCCGAGGCCGGCGAGTTCGAGGACGGTGGTGGCATGGCCCGTGGTGAGGGCGAGCTGGGTGCTGGTGCCCTTGATGCCCTGGCCGACGAATTCGATGTCGGCGGTGATGCGCTGGGAGCGGAGGGCCTGGTAGGCGGCAGCGCCGCCGGTGGCTTCGGTGTAGCGGTCGAGGATCTGTTCGGCGGGCGGCAGATCGGCGGCCACGAGGGACAGGGTGGTGAAGAAGAGAAGGGAACGGATCATGGCTTGACTCCTTGATGTTGATGGATCCAGAGGGTGGCGGCGGCGAGGGTTGGGTCCTGGCCGTCGCGGAGCTGTTGACGAGTGGGCTCAACGAGGACGTCGGGTTGGACGCCGACGCCTTCGATGGGTTGGCCGCCAGCGGAAAGGTAGTTGGCGGTGGTGTACTGAAAGCCGTCGCCCATGGGGAGGCGTTCAATGGAAGAGGGCAGGGCCATGCCGCCAGAGGGCTGGCCGAAGATGCGGGCGCGCTTGAGATCCTGGAGGCCTTTGGCGAGGAACTCGGAGGTGGAGAGCGAGGCCGCGTTGATGAGGACGGCGACGGGGCCGCGGAAGGCGCCTGTGCGGGGTGTGGCGCGGAGTTCGAGCTTGCCCTGGCGGAAGAAGCAGGTGCCGAGGGAGGCGGGTTCCGCGAGGAGCCAACCGGCGACGGTGGCGGCGAGGGCGCCGAGGCCGCCGGTATTGCCGCGAAGGTCGAGGATGAGGCCGGCGCAGTTGTGGCAATCGGTGGTGGCGGTTTTGAGGAGGTTGTTGAGGGCTTCGGGATCGAAGAAATTGCTGATGCGGAGGTAGGCAATGTCGTCCTGGTGGCGACGCCAGGAAAGGTCGAGGTAGAGGGCGGGGAGTTCGCCAAACTGGATGCGGCGGCCGGGGGGCTGGCGGAGGGTGATGTGAGCCGAGTGGAGTTTGCCGGCGGGGTCTTCGAGGGTGAGGGGGAGGGATTCGCCGATGTCGCCGCGGAAGAGGTTTTCGACGGCGGCGATGGCGCCGAAGCTGGATTTGGCGCGCGCGAGGCGCGGGGCGACTTCGTGATGGTTGACGGAGCGGAGGGCCCAGCCCTGGTAAGGCGGGGTGGTGAGGATGGCGTCGCCTTCGAGGATTTCGAAGTGGAGGCCGGGGTGGCCTTCACCGCGGCCGGCGGCGAGGTCGCGATAGGTATCAGCGGGGATGAGACCGATGTGGGAATGGCCGAGGGTGGCGAGCATTTCGCTGATGGCGGCGCGGGCCTCGGATGCGTTGTGGGCGGCTTCGACGCGGGGGCGGAAGCGGGTGCGGGCGGCGGCCCAATCGACGCCGTTGTGGGCGGTATCCCAATGTTTGGTGGCGACGGTTTCCCAGACCTGGTCGAAGCTGGCGAGCCAGAGCTGGAGGGGCGATTCGGGCGAGGCGATGACGGCCAGGCCGAAGAGCAGACACACGTAGCGCGTAAGGGTTTGCATGGGTGGATCCTTCGAGGTTGAAAAGTACTTAGGCGACGCGGGCTTCGAGTTCCGCGATGGATTCGAGGATGGCTTCACGGCTGGAGCCGGAAAGCTGACGGAGAACCTGTTTGCCGGCGGCGAGGCGCTGGCGGGCGAGTGGGGTGTCGCCTTCGAGGGCGAGGATGCGGGCTTCGGCCAGCGCGAGCGAGGCGGGGGGGAGGAAGCCGGGATTCTTGATGAGGGCGAAGTATTCGCGGGCGCGGGCGGCGTCGTGGTGGACGTCGGCGTAGAAGTCGGCAGCGCTCAGGTAGAGAATGGGGCGGGCGGCTTCGGGCCAGGTGTCGACACCGGCAAGGGCGCGGTGGAGCCAGTCGGCGGCGGCGTCAAATTCCTTGCGGTCGTAGTGCCAGGAGAAGCGCATCCACATGCCCATGATGCCGTCGTAATCGGCGGGGGTGTTGGTGCTGACGGTTTCGATGAGGGAGGCGGGCCAGTTGCGGGGGCGTTCGGCATCGGCCAGAGCGCCGAGGATGGCGGTGGCGACCCAGCGGTGGGCGGTGTCGTCCTGGCGGAGAAGGCTGAGGATGCGGGCGCCGTCACTGACGAAGCCGCCGGCCGCATAGGGGATGAGGGTGGCCAGGGCGATGGCGAGGGACATGAGGCCAAAGATGGCGAAGGCCGCGGCGGCGAGGGGATGTTGGGGCCAGAGTGAGGCGGCGGGGAGGAAGGCGAGGCCGCCGAGGAGGGAGAAGCCGGGGCCAAGGGCGACCATGAGCAGCATCTGGCGGAGGAGCACGGGTTGGGCGGGAATGTTATCGGGGGCAGGGCAGGTGGCGGCGATGCCGCCCCAGAGGGAGAGGTTGCGATTGAGCTTGACTTCGAGGCCCTGGGCGCCGCCATCGATGCGGAGGGGGCCAACGCAGTAGAGGTAGAAGCGGAAGCCGCTGAGTTTGCCGCCGACGACATGGCCGAGCTCATGCCAGGCGATGACAAGGAACATGTCGGCGACGAGCCAGAACCAGATCCAGGGGCCGAGATCGGGCAGCTTGCCGGTGGACGATTTCAGGAACATGCCGACGAAGTAGCCGAAGGCGCCACCGAGGGGCATGAAGGCGAGGCCGGTGAGCAGGGAACGGTATTTCTTGAGGAAGGTCATGAATCAGTACTCCTTCGATTCGACGACGCGGTAGGCGGCATACAGCATGGCAAGGGAGGCCAGAGTGTAGCCGAGGACGGGACCAGTGGTGGGGCTTTCCATCAGGCTGAGGAGGCTGAGGGGGGAAGGCCCGGCGAAGCTGTAGCCGAGCATCATGCCGAGGATGAGCAGGCCGAGAGTGCCGCTCCAGAACTCGTCGAAGAGGGCGGTGAAGAGCACGGCCATGGCATAGAAGAAGGCCGTGACGACCAGCATGCCGCCGAGGCTGGGGAGGAGGGCTGGCACGGAATAAGCCAAGCCTCGCTCTGGGGCGAGCACGAAGAAGGCGGCGACGGTGGCCAGCCCAAGCAGCAGCGTGAGGATGGCACCGGCAGTCGCGCGGACGGCGAGCAGGCGGGCGCGGCTGACGGGCAGCGAGAGGAGGAAGCTCATGGAGCCGTGGAAGCCGCGGGCCATGCCCATGGAAGTTTGGGCGTTGATGCCGGCGCCGGCGAGAATCTTGGCGCTGACGGGGAAGAGGACGCCGCCGCAGTCGAGGACGAAGATCTTCCAGATTTTGGCGCTGAGTTCGGCGGTGGAAAGGTTGGGCGTCTTTTCGAGCAACTCCGGCGGAGCCTCCCAGACGACGAGATAGAGGAGGTAGGGGGCGAGGGCAACGGCCAGGAGCAGCCGGATGCGAACTTCCCACCAGGCTTTATGCCACAACATGATTTGGATCTCCTTGGCGGACGAGAGTGAGGAAGAGTTCGCGCAGGGGAACGGGGTCGGTCGTGAGGTCCGTGGCGCCCCATTCGCGCAGGAGCTGGAGGGTGGAGTCGAGGCCGCGTTCGACCAGAAGGGTGAAGGCGCGGCCATCAGCCTTGAGGATGCCGAGCTGGGAGAGGGCCTGGCGCTGGCCGGGGTCGAGGGTGAGCACGCCGTGGATGCGGCGGGTGGCGGAGCGGATGTCGTCGAGGGAACCCTGGCGCAGGCACTGGCCGCGGTGGACGAGGCAGACGTGGTCGGCGATCTTTTCGAGCTCTTCAAGTCGGTGAGAACAGATGAGGACGGTGACGCCCTGCTCGGCGACGATGGTGACGAGGGCCTGCATGGCTTCCTCGCTGGCGATGGCGTCGAGGCCATCGGTGGGCTCGTCGAGGACGAGGAGTTCGGCGCCGCGAGCGAGCGAATGGATGAGGTGGAGCTTGGTGAGGTTGCCCTTGGAGAGTTGCGGAATGGGGCGCTGAAGAGGTATGTCGAAGGCTTTGGCGTAGTGGTCGGCCAGGGACTGATTCCAGGTGGGGTAGAAGCTGGCGGTGAAGCGCAGAAGCTGCGCGGGGGTCATGTAGGGGTAGAGCTCTTTCTGTTCGGGGATGTAGCCGATGCGGGTGCGGGCGAGGCGGTTTTCGTCCGGCGCGAGGGCATTGAGGCCGAAGACTTTGGCTGAGCCGGAGTCAGCCTTGGCCATGCCGAGGAGGATGCGGAGGGTGGTGGTTTTGCCGGCGCCGTTGAGGCCGATGAGGCCGCAGAGGGAGCCCTGGGGCACGCGCAGGCTCATGCCGTTGAGGGCGGTGACCTGCTTGTAGCGCTTGACGAGGCTGTCGGTTTCGATGGCGTGGATGGGCTTCATTGGGCGCTCCGGGCGGCGACGGCGGCGTCGACGAGGCGGCGGATTTCTTCTTCGGTGAGGCCGAGAGCGAGCAGGCGCTCGATGGCGGCTTCAATGATGGGG
>VFQU01000809.1_pt1 | contig 22674 bp, 18 predicted proteins | sample 3512311 | NCBI WGS metagenome assembly VFQU01 (sample SAMN10412377, study PRJNA504923) | tailings metagenome | isolation source: Relicate 3 Philex TSF3 active mining site | place: Philippines: Tuba, Benguet | collected 2017-08-29
GGGGCGGATGAGGCTGGAGAACAGGTAAATCTCTCAGTGCTGTGGCTTTTCTAGGGCGGTGGTTTGAGTCCACTCGCTAGCTCAACTGACGGAACAGAAAGGATCAGAAAACTTCATGACGAAAAGAAAATGGACAATTGGCAAGCGTTTGACGGTGGGCCTGGGCGCCATTGTCGCGCTCTCGCTGGCGGTCTCAGGCACGATGACCTGGATGCTGACCGAGGCCAGCGCGATCAGCCAGAAAGTGGGAGCCCGGTACTTACCACAGGAAGCACGCGCCATCGCCTATGAGCGGGAAATTCTGAATGCGCGCATACACTTCATCTATCACATGACGGTACAGAAACCGGGTGCGCTGGATGCCGGATGGGTGCGATTCGGCAAGGCAAAAGCGGAAATTCAACAGATGGAACGCTTGAGCCAAGAGGAGGGCATGGCAGACATCCGACCCCGTTTAATGGAACTAAACGAAGATATGGCGACTTACGAAACCCAGCTGAGAAAAGTAATCGCGTTGGTGGCGCAAAAGCAGAACACGGACGACAACTTTCGCAAGGAACTGGCGGAATGGGCCCGGCTGGGCGGAATCCTGGTGGACGAAGGGGCCGGCCTGAGCCGGGAAGCCAGCGAAAAAGCCATTGCTTACTCGCAGGAGCAGGAAAAGGAACTGGCAGGGGCGCGCATGCTAATGATGTTGGCAGGCGCGCTGGTGTTTGGCGTGGCGCTGGCGATGGGACTGTGGCTGGTAAAGGACATCCGCAAGTTGCTGGAAGCGCATGTGCGAAGCATTGAGCAAACGACAGCAGTGCTAGCCAGATCAACCGTGGAAATGACAGAGGCAGCCAAGCGGTTGGAAGGAGGAGCCACCGAGCAGGCGGCATCGCTCGAAGAAACATCGGCAAGCTGCGAGGAGATACGATCCATGGCGCAGCGGAATCGCGGCAACTCCGGGGAAATGACGAACTACGCGATCACTATGCATGAACACGCGGAGCAAAGCATGGAGGCGATAGAACAGATGCGGCAGAGGATCAGCTGTCTGGTCAGCAGCAACAAGGAGATTGGCGAACTGGTGGTGGTGATCGAAAACATTGCCTTCCAGACCAACATCCTGGCGCTGAACGCAGCCGTGGAAGCAGCCCGGGCCGGACAGCACGGCATGGGTTTCGCCGTAGTGGCAGATGAGGTGCGGAGCCTGGCGCATCGCTGCGCTGATGAGGCAAAGCGAACGGCCGAGCTGATTGGACGATCGGGAGGTTACACGAATGATACAGAAACTCAGGCACAGAAGGTTTACCGGCAACTGCAAGATCTGACGGAGTTGTCCAAGGATGTAAAGCGGCTGGCGGGGAATGTTGCTGGTGGAAGTGGAGAACAAGACACGGGAATTCAGCAAATTGCCTCGGCGGTGGCCCGGTTGGAACAAATTGCACAACAAGTGGTGCAACAGGCCGACACAACCGCCCGATCGGTTGAGGAGATTCACGAAAGCACAACGCGGCTGCAGAGGATCGCGGAGGATATGGCGGCAGTGGTCTGAGATTGACGGCTGATTGCAGACGAGAGCAGGCAATCCTGCCGCAGTTGACGCGAAGAGTTTGCCGGATACGCATAGAGAGACGATGCGTATCCGGCTTTTTGTTTTGCTGCTACCGCTGGTGCTGAGCGCCCAGATTGAGCTGACGGCGCGCTTTGCGCGGATGGTCAGCAGCCCAGCTAACCGGGCGGTGGTGTGGGCAGCTACGGCCCAGACGATCTACCGGTCAGTGGATGAGGGCCGGAGCTACACGGCGGTGCGCTGGAGCGGGAGGCGGGAAGATCAGGGAAAAGTGCTGGCGCTGCACGTGGACCGGCGAAACAGCGATGTGATCCATGTGCTGGTGCAATCGCCGGGAAACTGGTTGTTTCGGTCGCGGGATGGCGGGCAGACCTGGCAGGCGTTGACCGCGGGTTTACCCGAGGTGCTGAGTGGGAATCCGGACTTGCCAGCATCGGTGCAGCAGCCCAGTGACCAGCCGCAAAACCTGTATGTGCAGGTGGGAGTGGAGGTTTACAAGTCAGTGGATGGGGGTGACAGCTTTCGCCGGCAGACGACGCTGCCCCGGAGTGGTGCGCTGTGGATTGCGCCGTCAGACCATCGGGTGTTCTACGCCACGAGCGATGGCGTTACTTCGGGTCTTGCGGTAAGCAACGATGAAGGGGCGACGTGGACAAGGGCGGGAAATCTGTCGCAGGGGGCCATCACACAGGCAATTCTCAGCGGAGGGCCAACGCTGGTGGTGCATCCGCGGGAGGCCAACCGACTGTTCGGCCATTTCTTTCTCACACTGAACGATCCTAATTCAGCCACGGGGCGTAGCGTGACAACAGCCATTTATCAATCGCGGGACGGCGGCCGAACCTGGGTTTACAACGCGACGCAGGCGGGGTTTCTGCGCAACCTGACGGTGAGTGAGGACGGCTCGCTCCTGCTGGTGGCCGGGCCGGGGCTGCGGAGCGCTGACTTTGGTGACAGCTTCTCGCGGGTGCCGTCGAGCGGGGAATTCGAATACTACATACACCGGGCAGATGCGCAGCGGGTGTATACGAGCACGCACCTGGTGTCGAGCGACGGGGCGCGCAGCTTTACGCAGACGCGGCCCACTTACCGGTTGCTGCCGGCGCTGGTGACGCCGCTGGAGCTCGAACTGGAGCGGGAGACGGCGGTTTCGTTGAGCGCGGCGGCGCGGGATACGGATGGGGGTGTGCCGCGGTTGACAGACGCGGTGGCGCAACCGGGAGCGGCGTGGTTGAAAACGGAGAGCCTGCCGGGAGCGGCAGCGTTTCAGTATGAGGCCAGCGCCAAGGGTTTGGGCGTGGGAGTGTATGAAGGGAGTTACGAGTTGCGGTCCGCTGCGTTGGTGGAGCCGTTTCGGCTGGGTATACGGCTGCGGGTGGTGGAAAAACGGGCGCCACAGGTGCGCTTCCGGGTACGGCGCCTGGCGAAGCTCGATACGCCGGTGAACGATCTGAGCCTGGCGGGCAACCTGGTGACGGCAGCCACGGATCAGGCCGTTGTGCAATGGAATGCGGCGGGTGTGCCGCGGACGATTGCCGGTGGGCGGGAAGGCAGAAATGGGGCCGGAGATGGGGGCAACCCGACGCAAGCGGGATTTGGGTATCTCGGTTCGCTCGACACCGCAGGCCGCACAATGCTGGTAAGCGACAGCGTGGACGGCCGCATACGGCAGTTTGAGCCGGAGGGGACGATCAGCACGCTGTTTCAGGCGCGAAGCGGGGTGACGCCGAGTTTTGTCGGCTTTCGGTCGCGGATACGCCGCAACGCGGCGGGAGAAATGTATCTGAACGTTGGGACGCAAATGTACCGTTGGGATGGCAACCGTTTTCAAAGCCTGCTGACAGGCACCGGGAACCCGAGCCTGGCGGACTTCCGCTTTGAGGGCACCGGTAGCGTAGTGGCGGCAACGGCGAGTCAGGTGTTTCGCTTCCGGCCTGGCCTGGAGACGCCAAGGGTGATCGCTGGCAGTGGGGAAGAAGGGTTTGCCGGGGACCATGGGCCAGCGGAGGCGGCACGATTCAATAGCATTTTCGCTTTGTCCGCAGGGCCGGATGGAACGCTGTATGTGGTCGAGAACCGGCGGGTGCGGGCGATCTGGCCGGGGGGTGTGGTGCAAACGGTGGCGGGGGATGGCACAGGGATGGCCAATCTGCGGGATGGGGAGCTGGCCACGGAAGGCAGCCTGGGGGATGTGACAGCGATTGCCGCCGACGGGCAGGGACGGGTGTACGTGGGGGCCTTTGACGGGGCGGTTTACGTGCTGGAACCAGTAGCCGGCGAGGTACCGCGGATCGCCAATGGGGGAGTGGTGAGCCTGGCGGCGGGGGCCCGTCGTATTGCGCCGGGGGCCATCTTCAGCATTTACGGAGAAGAGTTGGCGAGTGCTACCGGGGCTAATACCACCGTGCCCTTGCCGACGCAACTGCTGGGAACAGAAGTGAGAGTGAATGGCGCGCGGGCTCCGCTCTTCTTTGTGAGCCCTGGGCAGGTGAATGCACAGATGCCTTACGACGCCGGGCCTGGAGCAGTGCGGGTGACGGTGGTGCGGGAGGGACGCACGAGCGGCGAACAGACGGTGGAGGTGGCGGAAAGCCAGCCGGACATACTGACTTATGGCTCCAACCGGGCGGTGGCCGTGAATCCTGACGGGGCGGTAAATGGGGTGGACCGGGGCGCGGCTCAGGGTGAGGTGGTGGTGGTGTATTTGACCGGGTTGGGGCGCGTGGATGCTTCTGTGGCGGCCGGACAGGCGGCGCCGGGTAGTCCGCTGGCGCGGCCCCTGCTGGCAGGGAGTGCGCGAGTGGGAGGACAGGCGGCGCAGTTGCTGTATCTGGGACTGACTCCCGGATTTGTGGGCATGGGGCAAGCCAATGTGGTGGTGCCGGGGGGAGTCGCTCCGGGAGACGCGGAATTGACGCTCGTGATTGGCAGCCGGGAGAGCAACCGGCCATTGCTTCGCATACGCTAAGGCCATAGGATAGGCGCATGCAACGCCGACCGCCAAACCTACTCTTTCTGATTGCCGATGACCACGCCGGCTATGTGCTGGGAGCGCACGGCAACCGGCGGGCAGCCACGCCTAACCTCGACCGGCTGGCGCGGCAGGGGGTGCGCTTTGCCGCGAATTTCTGCAATTCGCCGGTGTGTACGGCTTCGCGGCAATCGATTCTGACGGGTTTGTACCCTCACGCGGCGGGGGTAACGCACCTGCGAACGCAACTGACCGAAGAGAAGGTGACCCTGGCGGACCTGCTCAAGGCGTCGGGCTATCAGACGGCGGCCTTCGGCAAGATGCACTTCAACCAGCCGGGGCGAGACGGGCTGCATGGGTTTGATACGGCTTACACCGAGGAACGGGTGAACCGGGAGTGGCGGGAAGCGGTAGGCCGGCCGATGCCGCCGTGGCGGCCCTTTCAGGACCCGGCGGCCGAATGGTTGAACTCCGGGAAGCACGCGTTGCCTTTTCGGGATGAAGAAATGCGTTCATTTTTCCAGCTAAACCGAGCCAAAGGCTGGCTTTCGCAGCACAACGGACAGGCGCCCTGGGCGATGTGGTTCAGCATACAGGAGCCGCATTCGCCCTTCCATTTTCCGACGGAGGACCAGGCCCGCTTCGCGCCGAAGGATTTCGCCGTGCCACGGGTGGGCCCGGAGGATGCCGGCCAGATACCGCTGATCTTCCGGTCATTGACCCCGGAGCAGAAGCAGGGCATCATTGCCGCCTACTACACATCGGCACAGTATCTGGACCGGAATATGGGCCGCATGCTGGACCATCTGGAGGCGATCGGGGCGGCGGACAACACCCTGGTGGTCTACATGGCCGATCACGGCTATTGCCTGGGACAACACGGTCGTTTCGAAAAGCACTGCTTTTATGAGCCGGCCATACATGTACCACTGATTCTGCGCTTTCCAGGGCAATTGCCAGCCGGGAAAGTGTTCAACCGGCGGACGGAATCGGTGGATGTCGGGCCGACACTGGCGCGGCTGCTGGAGCTGAAAGAGCGCTTTCCGAAAACGCACGGAAGGGACCTTCTGAATGATCCACCAAGAGATGAGATTTTCTCGGTATATCAAGAGAATGAAGAAGCTTGTCTGATTTGGGAGCGGTGGAAGCTGATCGTCACGACGGGGGCTCGAAAACGGACGGACGGCTATGAGACCGACAATCCGACGCCGGGGTCGCAAACACGGCTCTATGACCGGCGGCGAGACCCGGGCGAATTCTTCAATGTCGCGAAGCAGTATCCGGCGCTGGTGGAGACGCTCCGGCGGAAGATGACAGAGAAGTTCGCGGCGACGCACTCGCGGGAGGGTCTGACGCTGGAAGAATATCTGAGACCGGTGGAGCCGGCGCAACTTTCCCCCGCCTGACGGGTTAGGAGGAATGTGACGCAAGTGGCGGACGACGTCGAATTGATGTTGCGGGTGCGCGAGGGCGATGAATCGTCCTTCGCGCTGCTGCTCGAGCGCCATCGGCTGCCCGTGTACCGTTATCTGTATCGAATGGTGCGTAATCAGGCGTTAGCCGAAGAACTGGCACAGGAAGTTTTTCTCCGGGTTTACAAGAGCCGGGGGGGCTATGAGCCGACGGCGAAGTTCACGACCTGGCTGTACCGGATTGCGACGCACCTGGCCTTCAACCACGTGCGGGACCACCGGAGGGAAGCACTGCATGGTCCGCTGGAGGACAGCCCACTGCCGACGCGGGAGCCGAACGTGGAGGCGCGGCTGCTGCGGGAAGCGAAGCTGAAGGAAATCCGGCAGGCGATTGAGGAATTGCCGGAAAGGCAACGGAGCGCGGTTTTGCTGCACAAATACGAAGGGCTCGAATACGCGCAGATTGCGAGCATCCTGGGGCTGACGGAATCGGCGCTGAAGAGTCTGCTGTTCCGCGCCTACCAGACATTGCGCCAGCGGCTGGAAGTTTATGCGAAAGGAATCGCCCAATGAAACAACATCTGAGTGAAGAACAGTTGCAGGGCTATGCGACGGGGCAAATGCGGAAGCTGGAGGCGGCGCAGGTGGAGAAGCATGTGGCCGAATGCGCGGAGTGCCGTGAAATGTTGGGTTTGCAGCAGGAATTGAATCAATTGCTGGAAGAGTGGGAAACACCTGCGCTGAGCGAAGACTTCAGCGCGCGGCTGCAACAAAGGCTGGGGGAGGCGCCGACGGCGCGGCGGGGTTGGGTGAGCCGGTGGGGCTGGCTGGCAGCAGCAGCGGCGCTGGTGGTGGCGCTGTGGCTGGGGTGGCAGAAAGCACCGCAGGGTGACCCGTTGCCGATTGAGCGGGTGGAGGAGACGCTGGCTGACCTCGAGGCGCTGTCCGTGCTGGAAGGTGAGGAGAGCGAGGCGCTATGACGGCCCTGATATTGGCATTGCTGCTGGCGGCGCAACCGGAATGGGTGGAGCGTTTTGAGCGGCTGACGCCCGAGCAGCGGCAGCGATTGCTGGAGCGGATGCCGCCAGCGCGGCGGGCGGAATTTCAGCGGCGGCTGGAGCGGTGGCGGGCGACGAGTCCGGAGGAAAGGGAACGGCTGGGGCGTGACCTGGGGGCGATGCGCCAGTTGACGCCGCGGGAACGGGAGCACTTCCGGGAAACACTGAAGGAAATTGCGGACCTGCCCGCAGAAAGGCGGCGAGCGGTGCGCGGGGCCATCCAGACTTTGCGAGGGATGAGGCCGGAGCGCCGGGCGGAAATGCTGGCAAGTGAAAGGTTCGCGCGACGGTTTGCAGAGGCCGATCAACGGTTGATACGCGAAGCCTTGAGTGTGCTGCCCTGAAAACGGTACTTTTTCGAGTGATTTCCCTCGCGAAGACCGATAAGCTGAATCAGGGCGTAGAGCCCTTCGTCCCCCTTGACTTGGCAGGCACCGGCAATTGAAATCGACGCACTTCCCTTCCCGGCATTGCTGGTGAGCCCAGGTGCGGAAATTCTGGCTACCAACACAGCGGCACAAGCCATCTGGCCGGGTGTGAAAACCGGGGAGTCCCTGGCCGGTTTGAACTGGCATGAGCCTTCGAGGCTGACTGCGGGTGGCCGGAACTGGCTGGTGATACCCAGCAGCCTCCCTACAGGCACTCTGTTGGTTGCGTACGACGAAACCGAAAACCATTTCCGGCAGGAGATGCAGGCGGGTCTTGCCGCTATTCAGGCAGCGTTTCTTTCCGGACAAGCTGCCCGGGGATGCTTCCAGCAACTACTGGCATTGGCGCTGTCGTTGACGCAGAGCGAATACGGTTTCGTCGGTGAAGTGTTGCAGAGCGAGGATGGGTCACCTTACCTGCGGACGGTAGCAATTACCAATATTGCGTGGAATGAGGAAACCCAGGAATTTTTTGCTGCCTATGAGGCGCGTGGGCTGGAGTTCAGGAATCTGAACACGTTGTTCGGCGTGACAATTCGGACCGGGGAAGCCATGGTAGCGAACGATGCGGCCACTCACCCCTCAGCGCATGGGACGCCGCCTGGGCATCCCCCGCTCAAATCCTTTCTGGGCTTACCGTTGAAGCTGGGCGATGAGATGTTGGGCTTGCTCGGGCTGGCGAACCGGCCGGGCGGCTACTCGCAGGAATTGGTGAGATGGCTGGAACCGTTTGCGGCAGCCAGCGCCGGGCTGATTGCCGGGAATCGGAATGCGCGGGAACGCGACATGGCCATTGCGGAACGGGATGCCTACCGGCACCACTCAAACGCGATACACGTCACCTGTTCGCGCGACGGCAGGCTGATTTACGCCAATCCGGCCCTGGAAGCGATACTGGGTTTGAGCGGCGCGGAGATTGCCGAGAAGAACTTTCTCGAGTTTGTGCATCCGGAAGACCTGGAGCGAACAACGGCGATTTTCGGAAAGGTACTGCTGGGTGAGCCGATTGCCGACTTTGAGAATCGTTATCGCAGTGCGGACGGCTCGTGGCGCTGGTTGAGCTGGATGTGTCCCCCACCGGCGCCGACAACGGGCCTGATTTATGCCACCGCGATGGATGTGACCGAGGCCAAGCGTCTGGAGCAGGAACACCGGGTGCTGGCCGAGGTAGCGCGGCGAACATCGAATGCGGTGGTGCTGACGAATGCCGCGGGGCGCATTGAGTGGGTGAACGAGGGCTTCACCCGCACAACGGGGTATTCGCTGGACGAAGTGAAGGGACGCAAGCCCGGGGAAGTATTGCAAGGGCCCGATACCAATCCGGAAACGATATCCCGCATTGGAGCAAAACTGCGCCGGGGAGAGGGTTTTCATGAACTGCTGCTGAATTACGACCGGCAGGGGCACCCCTACTGGCTCGATATCGAAGTGCAACCGATTCATGATGAGTCGGGACGGTTGACGCATTTCATGGCCATTGAACTGGACGTGACGGAACGGTTGGAGCGGGAGAAGCGGTTGCGTGACAGCGAACAGTTGCTGCAGGACGCGGGCGCGATGGCCAAGGTGGGTGGATGGGAGTTGATTCTCGGTGAGGGCGGGCCGCGCTGGTCTGATGAGGTTTGCCGCATTCACGAAGTTCCGCTGGGTTACAAGCCCACCATCGAAGAGGCGGTGAGCTTCTATCCTCCGGGTTCGCGGGAGCTGATCGAGAAAGCCATTCAGATCGCCATAGCGACCGGGGAAGCCTGGGACATTGAATGTTCGTTCCGGACGGCCAGCGGGCGGGAAATCTGGATCCGCACCAACGGGCGGCCGGAGTTTCGCGACGGGCGCTGCTACCGGCTGATTGGGGCCTTTCAGGACATTACCGAGATGCGGCGGCAGCAGGACCGGCACCGTGCTCTGCTGGCAGCCATGCCGGACATTCTGGTGCATGTGGACCGGGACTTCCGGGTCATTGAGTATCACGATGCGAACGGGGCGCATCCGGAGTGCCTGCTGCGCGGATCGGAGGGGCTGAGCCTCGAGGATTGCCTGGGTCGGGAGATGTGGCAGAAAATGCGGGGGGCCTTCGCAGAAGCTGACCAACCGGGCAGTCTGGGCGCGCTGGAATGCGCCGTGCCGGTTTGCGCCGGACTGATTCACTATGAGGCCCGTGTCTCGAAAACTCAGATGGGGGATTATCTGTTGTTGATCCGCGATGTGAGCAAGGAACGAGCGGCGGAAATTGCGCTCGAACAATCGCGGCAGCGGGCAGAGGCAGCCAATCAGGCCAAGAGCGAGTTTTTGGCGGTGATGAGCCATGAGATACGTACGCCGATGAATGCCATCATCGGCATGTCGCGGCTGATGCTGGACACACCGCTGAACAACGACCAGCGCGAACTGGCCAATGTGGTGGTGCGGTCGGGGGAGACACTGCTGGAGATTGTCAATGACATTCTCGATTTCTCGAAGATTGAAGCGGGCCGCATTGAACTGGAGACGATTGAATTCGAGCTGGAGCAGACCCTGGCTGATGTGCTGGACATGCTGGTGCCGCGGGCACGCGAGCGCAACATTGCGCTGGCTTACTGGTTTGACCCCGCTACGCCGCGCCGGGTGACGGGTGACCCTTCGCGGCTGCGGCAGATGGCGCTCAACTTTGTCAGCAACGCGCTCAAGTTCACGGCGGAAGGCTATGTACTGTTGAAAGTGCGTCCGGCGGGGAACTCGCGCATTCGCGTGGAAGTGGAAGATACCGGAATCGGAATTGAACAGGAGAAGATTCCGAATCTGTTCCAGCGCTTCTCACAGGCGGATTCCTCAACCACGCGCCGGTTTGGCGGCACCGGGCTGGGCCTGGCCATTGTGAAGGAACTGGCCGTCTTGATGAGGGGAGACGTGGGGGTAGAAAGCGTACCAGGCCAAGGGAGCCGCTTCTGGTTTGAAGTGGAGATGCCGGGATCGCCTTCGGCCGTGCCGGTACCGCTGGAAACTCCGCGACTGGAACTGGTGGGTAGCGGACCGGCGTTGATGGCGCTCGAAAGGATCCACCGCGAGTTCCAGACCGCGTATCCGCCCAATAGCGAAAAAGCGATTGTAGTGCAGGCGGAAGAATTGCCGCAGCCGATCAGTGGCGCGGCACTGGCCAGTCTGCTGGGGCTGGCGGCGCAGACCTCTCCGATGCGGGCCGACCACGGCACACTGCCCGACTTGAGTAACCTGCGAGTGCTACTGGTGGAGGACAACCTCATCAACCAGAAAGTGGGCGTCCGGCTGCTGGCCAAGTTGAAATGCAGAGTGGATCTGGCGGCAAACGGGTTTGAAGCCGTGGAGATGGCCGGACAACTCCCCTACGATGTGATTCTGATGGATTGCCAGATGCCGGAAATGGATGGCTACACAGCCTCGCGGCAGATACGGAGTCTGGGTGGCGCCTTGAAGCGTATACCGATCATTGCTTTGACCGCGGCGGCAACGCCGCAGGACCGGGAGCGGTGCCTTGAGGCCGGAATGAACGATTATCTGACCAAGCCGGTGAGCGTGGAAGCACTGGCTGCCGCGCTGCAGCGCTGGGCAGCTGTTACCGCGCAATAGCTGCTTTGTGGTCCCATATGGGGTATGCGGAAACTCTTGTTGCTGACCTGGCTGGCGCTGGCTTTGCCGGGGCAGGAAAGCTTTGAGGCGCAGTGGCAGACGATACGCGAGAGCGCCACACCCAAGCAGTTGTACGCCTTTCTACAGTCGTTACCCAAGGGCGGCGACCTGCACCACCACGCGACCCTTTCCTTCTACGCCCACCACGTGCTGCCGGCAGCGATTGACATACAGCGGCTGGGCTATCGTTACTACACGCGCACGCGGGCGCAGGCCTGCGCCGATAACGAAAACGGCCCGATCCTGCTCTATCAAAACCTGCCCGCGGCGACGCACGCGAAGCTTTCACCCTGCCGGCAGGAAGACTTCACGCCGCTCGACCGTTTGACGCCAGCGCAGCGGCAGGCGTGGCTGTCGGCGCACATCCTCGATGAACCGGGGGAGAACCGTAACGAGTTTTTTGAGGAGATCGTGGCGCGGCTGACGCCGCTGTCGCGGAATCCGCATCTGTTCGCCGAACTGTTTGCGCAGAATCTGAAACTCTTTGCGGCCGAGGGAGTGCGGTACGTGGAAGGGCAATGGGGCCCCTTCAATCAGGAAAAGCCCGACGGGACCCTGTACACGCCCGATGAAGCGATTGCCATTGTGCGGGCGCGACTGGAAAAGCCCGATGTGAAGTCGACCGGGATTGAGTACCGCTTTCAGACGACGATCATCCGGTTTCGCGCCGATGTCGAGGAACAGATTGCGCGGCTGCACCAGTTTACGGCGGCGCACCGCGACCTGTTTGTGGGCATCAACGCCGCCGGGCGGGAAGACAACGACAAAGGCCACGCGCTGCGCATGCTGAGCGCCTTCCGGCTGGCGCGCCGCACGCACGGAGATATTCCGCTGAGTCTGCATGCGGGCGAGAAGGACTCTCCGGAGGTGCGCAACACGCTGCTGTTGGGGGCGCGGCGGATCGGGCACGGGGTGAACCTGATACACGACCCGGACACGATGCTGCTGATGCGCGGCGGCAAATATCTGGTGGAGATCAACCTGGTATCGAACCGGTTGCTGGATTACGTGCCCAACCTGGCCGAGCATCCGTTTCCCGAGTATCTGCGTTTTGGGATTCCGGTGTGCCTGAACACGGATGACCGGGGGAGTTGGGATTCGAACATGACGGATGAGTACTTTCATGCAGCGCGGCTCTTCCGGCTGTCGTGGGCGGAGTTGACGCAGTTGGGACGCAACAGCCTCGAACACGCCTTTGCGCCAGCGGTGCTGAAGCAGCAAATGCTGGCGGCCTATGAGCGGGATGTGGCCGCATTTGCCGCGAAGTGGCAACGGGCGGATTGGGCGGCGGCACTGGAGGCGGCGCAGCCGGAGGTGAGCGGTTATGCACGGCGCAATCTGCTGAAATGAGTGCGGAGCGCAAGCTGCGAGAACCACTGCAGGGCCAGACGGGTTGGCTGCGGCTGACGCCGCTGGGCGGCCTTGAGATTGAACTGTACGATTACAGCAGCGACGCGGAATCGTGGTTTGGCCATGATGTGGCGTGGGTGTGGACGGTGGAGACGCTGGAGAAGCTATGGGAGCACTTGCCAGAACGGGCACGCTATTCGAGTGAGGCGCTGTTTGACGCGCTGACGGAGGTGGCGCCGGATGCCCGCGGGCTGGTGCGGTGGTTGCGCGAGAAAGGCGCGCCGGTTGCTGAGAAGTTTGATTCCTGGGCTTAGCGGCCGGCGAGTTTGAGGGCTTCGCGGATGTAGATTTCGCCGGTCTGCTCACCGAGCGAGACGCGGGAAACGTACTGGTAGCGCTCGAAGCTGGCGTAGTCCACGGCGGTGAGAATGTAGCCGAAGGCGTCGTTGGTGAGACCCAGGAGAAACACGTTCTTGCCGCCCAGTTTGCGGCGCAGATAGAGGCCAATGTTGGGCAGGGCTTCACCAGGGATGCTGAGCAGGCGCGCGGGCCCGAGTTCGAGATAGTTCACCTGGGTGGTGATGTGGCGGCCGGGGCCATGGGGGTACTGGAGGGGTGAGTGTTGTACCACGGCCCAGAGCTGATCGCTTTCCACCGGAAACTGCACGTGGGTGGTGCGAATGGTCAGGGGCAGGTCACGCTGCCAGGCGGCCTTGCTGAGGATGCGCTGGGTTTCGCTGGCGAGCAGGCGGCCGATGCGGCCACACTCGGCCCAACTGCGCTCGTCCTTCCAGTAGCCTTTGACGGGGTCCTTGATCTGGTCGAGGAGACGGTTATCGGCAGTGACCATGCCGCCCTGCGCGCCGTTGAGGAAGAGGCCCACCCCGCCGCTGGCATCAAGCACCTCGTAGAGGGGGCCGACGAGATCGGGGCTGAGCACGCCCTGATCATTGCCGAGCACTTCGGGGTGGATGGCGAAGTTGACCAGCGTAGCGACAGGCGCGCCATCGGGGCGGCGCACTTCGAGGGCACTCAGTTCACGATCATAAAGATCGGGGGCGTAGTAGTTGTAAGCGATGCGCGGGGCGGCTGGGCCGCTGGCGATGCGGATTTCGGCGGGGGCCAGACGATCGCAGGCATCGTTGAGGGCGGCGGCCATCTGTTCGACGACGAAGTCGAGATAGGGTAGTGAGGCGGTGTGGCCGCCCTTGCCATCGGGAAAGGCGTAGGCGTCGGGGGCGCTATGGGTGTGGGTGGCGCCGATGAGGATGTGGTCGGAGGGGATGCGGGGCACGAGCTTCCGCACACGGTTGCCGAGGACGGCGGGGAAGCCGATGAGGTCCACGCTGACAAGGGCGACAACGGTCGAGCCCTGGCGCAGCGCGAGAGCGCGGGTGGTAAGTTCGCCCAGCTTGCGGGTGGCGGGGGCGGGTGTGCCCATGCCGCCGCTGACGGGCAGCAGGGGGTCAGGGGTGATGATACGCCGGGCCGCGGCGGCTTCGATTCCATTCTGCCCCAGTAATGGGGCGGCCATGAGCCAGAAAGCGTCTCTGCGTCGCATCATCAAGAAGAATATCCCATGCTTTCGATCTATCTGTTGCTATTGGCTCAGGCCAACCCGACCGTGGTGCGTCTGGCGGTAAACGGTGTGCCGGAGGGGCCGCTGCCCGCGATTGAAGTGACGCTGCCCTCGGGGCAGAAGACGGCGGTGCAGACGCCGGGCGAGTTTAGTGCTTCCCTGCCCGGTAGCTACCGGGTGAGTGGTGAGCCGTTCCGGGTGGCGGGACAACTGGTGGATATGGTGTACGAGGCTGCGCCCCAACAGCAGGTGGTGAAAGCCGGAACCAGTGTGACGCTGCAATTGAGCTACCGGGTGCGGCCGGGCTCAGGCTTGCTGTGGGCGGCAACGGCGCGCATCGAGGACGAGGATGACTTCAGCAAGGGGACGTTGCGGGCACTGACGGAGGAGAATCTGCTGGCCGGCGGCTTCACGGCGCCGGCGCGACAACTGATTGCGGGGCCACGCTTGGGTGGGGGCATCGCCGGACCGGATGGATCGTTCTACTTCGTGGATGGCTGGAACGCGTCAGCTTGGATGCGGGCGACGCCGGCGGCGCTGGCGACGGCCGGCGGCAAGGTGGCGCCGGTGGCTGGCGCACCGGCCCATGCCTATGCGATCTCGCCACAGGGCGACATCTGGACGCTGCACGATGGCGTGGTGCGGCGGCTGGCCAAGGGCAGCATGCGACCCGGGGTAGCAGATGTGGAGTTGACGCTGGAGGAATTGCCAGCCGGGAATCTGTTGTTCAATGCGGCCGGGGATTTGTTGCTGTATGCCAGCGAACAGGTGGCACGAATTGCCGCCGCCAAGCTGAACGGCAAACGCACACTGACGCAGGCAGATGCCGCGGCCTTCGTCACCTTCTCCAGCGGCACGCTCGGTCACGGAGCGGTGGATGAAGCGGGCAATCTGTGGGTGCCGGACGAGAACAGCCAGGTGATCGCAATCAGCGGGGCGCAGCTAACTGGCACGGCCGCCATTGAGCCGCGGCGCTTTGAGGTGCCGCTGAGCGCTTCGGCCTTAACAGTGGACAATGCCGGTGGAGTGTGGGTGTTGATCCGGTACACGGGCGAACTGTTCCATTTGCCAGCGGGAGGCGCCGCCTTCAGCCGGAAGGGGCAGTTCGGCCATGGGTTTGATGAGCACACACACTTGACATTGAACCCGCCGCCGGTCTGGTCGCCACTCGGTAAAGCGGCGGCGTTTCCCAAGCGCCTGGAGCCTTAGCGGGGGGCAAGCTTGCCGGTGAAGAAAGCCATGACGTGCTTTTCGATGCGGCCAGCTACGCCATTGATGTGGTTGCCGGGGTAGATGGCAAAGTCATGAGCGATCCCGTAATTGGTGAGCAGCCGGCTGTATTCCCTGGAGCCAGCCAGCAGGCCGTCGGCGTCGCCGCAGTCGAGAGCGATACCGTTGAGTTGTTTGAGGTGCGGGACGTATTGATCGAACATGGCAACGGGGGCATTAGCGGCCCAGCGAGCCAGGACGAGGGGTTGGGCTTCGCCATTCTTTGTGGGCAGATCGAGGTAAAAGGGCGGGTTCTTCGGGTTGGGGGCCCAAGCGGCTGAGCTGGCGAGTTGCGCCTTGGTGCCGAAGTCGGCACTGGCTATTTCGGCCAGCGAGGTGAGCTGTTCGGCGCGCGAAGGCCGGGCCGGACCCGCGCCGGGAGGTAGCAGGCAGCAGGAACTCATGGCGTAGACCGAGGAGAAGACGTCAGGGAACTTCATGGCAATACGCAACGCGCCGTAGCCGCCAAAGGAGTGGCCCGCCAGGCCGCGACTGGCGCGGGTGGGGAGCGTGCGGTAATGGGAGTCGATGTAGGCGACGAGTTCTCGCGCGATGAAGGTTTCCCAGTCGCCTGTGGTAATCGAATTGGAATAGCCGCTGCCGCCGAATACGTTGAGCGCGTTGGGCATGACGACGATCATCTCGGCGGCGCCGCCAGCGATGGCGCGATCGAGCACCTGGGGCAAATGGATCCAGTGTTTGCGGAGGCCAAACCACTGGTCGTCGCTGTCGGTGAAGCCGTGCAGCATGTAGACGACGGGGAAGCGGCGTTGGGGGTCTTTGGCGTAGCTGGGCGGCAGGTAGACCGAGACGTCGCGAATGGGTGAGTCGCCGATGAGGTTGCCTTCGAGGCTGCGGCCGTGCACGCGCGGGCGCTCGGTGGTTCCGGCGGGTGGATCGGCGGCGAAGGCCAAAGTGGTGAGCAGCAGGGCGCAGAGTCGCGACATGGGTAGATCATACGCGATTGCGGTAGCAGCCGGAAAGCGGGCCAAACCGATGGAGACGCCGCGGCAATGGGCTAGGGCCGGCTTCAGGCCAAGGGGTGCTCGATGTTTCGGCCTTAGTGATCGGAGGATGCGGAAAACAGCTTGCCAAACCAGAAGGCGTATTCCGTGGCGCCGTGCTGACGGTAATGCTCCAGACGTTCCTGGGCCTCGGCCACGGTGGGCGTGTGCCCGGCAGGAATCCACCACAGAACGTAGTGCGGTGCGGCGGGCTTTTCGAACCATTCGGCGCGGCGCAAATAGAAGTCGAGGTGCTGGGAGCGATACACGAACTGCTTCAAGTCTTCTGGCGAGGCCCAGACGGAAAGGTTCACCAGCATGAGTGGGTCCGCCGACCAGGGGTGCGCGGCATCGGTGGCATTGCCAGAGGCGGTCTGGAGGCGCCAGACGAAGCCCGGGGAGTTTTCGGCCAGTTGATTGATCTGATCAAGGCCCTGCACAAAGTCCTGGATGGCCGGGTGATCGATGGGATGAAGCAAGCGGCCAATATTCAGTTGAGCCAGGCTGTAACGCATTGTTTCAACTTAGCAAGCAAGGGGCGGCAGAAAAGGGTTTCAGACACTCAGTTGGGGACGCTTGCCTTTTCCGCCAGCTTTCATCCAAACTGCCTTGCGCTTGAGATAGTGCCGGATGCGGCGCAGTTGTTCGACCTTGGCGTCAATCTCGGCGATCTTGGCTTCCATCATTGCGATCTGTACATCTTGCGTGAGCTTGCCCTGGCGCGAGGCTTCGGCCCCGCGCCGGATCTCAGCCAGCGTGAAGCCCAGCGCCTGGCCAATCTTGATCTGCTGCACAACTTCGAGATCTTCTTCGCCGTACTGGCGATAGCGGTTGGCCTGGCCACGGACCGGGCACAAGAGCCCGCGTTTCTCATAAAAGCGAATGGTATCGGGAGTGAGCCCAGCCCGTTCGGCAAATTCCTTGATGAGCATGCTTGACCTTGGACTATAGTCTAATCCTTAGACTGCGGATATGTCACAACACGACCCAGCCGCAATCCTTATCACTGGCGCTTCCACAGGCATCGGGCGGGCGACCGCGGTCCAGCTGGCGACGCGGGGTTACCGCGTCTTCGCGGGTGTCAGAAATCTCGCTGACGTCCCGCCCGGAACCACGCCGCTGCTGCTTGACCTGACCGACAAAGAGTCCATCGAGAATGCCGGCCATCGCCTGGCGCAGGAAAAGCTGGCCGCCGTCATCAACAACGCTGGCTACAACTACCTGAGTCCATTCGAGTATGCCGAAGAAGAGCCGGCGCGACAGATGATGGAGGTGAACTTCTATGGACTCGTTCGCCTTAGTCAGGAATGCATTCCGCATCTGCGGCGGTATGCCGCAGAGCATCCCGGTAAGACCGCAAAGCTGATCAACATCAGTTCCATCGGAGGGCTGATTGGGATTCCCTGGGAGGTCTTCTACCACGCCTCAAAGTTCGCCCTGGTGGGGATGACTGAGGGGCTCCGTAGCGAACTGTGGAGCCAGAACATCCGGGCGGTGGTGGTGTGCCCGGGCGGCATCCGAACTGAGTTTCTGCCCAAAACTCGCCAAGGACTGCGCCTCGCGGCCTTGCGGCTGCCTTCTTCAGCACCGCGCACCTACGCCATGGGCCTCAAAAGGTTCGAGGCGCTGACAGACACCGCGGGCCGCTTCGGCTCGCCGCCTGAAGTGGTGGCCAGCAAGATTGCGAAGGTGCTGGAGCAAAAGAATCCAGCTTTGCGACAACTGGTGGGCGCCGATGCCAGGCTGCTGTTTGCCCTTTCCCGGCTGCTGCCGCAAGCTGCGTTCAGCCGCCTGCTGCGGCTTCAGTTTGCGCCGGCGTAAAGCGGCGAAGCGGGTGAGTCGTTCAGGGTAGCAGTTGGTGCGCAGACAGAAAGGTCTCAATATCCAGCCAGATCCTCGGGTTGGGCTCGCCGCTGTCAGGTCGGAGGTCATGCCCAGCGTCAGGATAAACGATCCAGGAAATGGGGAGTAGGTACTGCTGCTTCAACTCCGCGAGTGTGCGGACCGTAGCCCAGGTGGGCACGCTTAAATCACGGTCGCCGAGAATCCATAGCGATGGAGTGTGAAACCGGGAAAGGATAACTTTCGGATCATAACCGGCTGGACCGCGGTAGCCATCCACCGCAGCGCGGATGCTCGCGATGTCGGGAAGAGCTTGGGGATTGCGTCCGTCGGCAGTCAGTTCCGAAAAGAACTCTTCGACGCCTGTAGAAACCGCGGGGCCACTCAGCAGGATGGCGAAGCGTGGGGCAGGAGAAGAAGACGGCAAGGTTGCGGCAAGGGGAATGATCCAGCCCGCCTGGCTGACACCAAAGAAGCCAACGCGAGTGGCGTCAATCTCGGGCCGCTGGCACACCTCGTCATAGGCCGCCCGGGCATGATGCGCAAGTTCCTGCAGCACACCCGAATGCCGCGAGGACGGCTCCGCAAAAGTGCCGGACGATTCCCCGACGCCGCGCTTGTCATAGGTATACACGGCAATTCCGCGGTCGACAAAACGACGAACATCCGTAATCATGTCGGACCTCACGGAGCGGCCTGAGCCGTGCACAAAAATGACCGCCGGGTGAGGGCCAGAGCGCCAGCGTGGCAGAGACAAAGTACCGGCCAGCCGAACGCCGTCGGCAGCCACGGTGATGGATACGGCCTCGTGGCGGATTCGCAGTGGGCGGGAAGGATGAATGAACAGGAGGATCACCACTGCGCAAGCACTTGCGCTCAAGCCCGCCATGATCCAGTTGCGGCTCAGCCTGGGCAAGAGCTTACTGGTTTGGCGCAGCATGGAGGAGATTCTACTCCAGGCGGAAACCGCCGCACAGCCCAAGTCGAGATCATTCCGAGGAAATTTCTATGGCTTCACACTCGCCAGAAATTGCGGCGTACGGCGCGCCTTCGTCGCCTCTTCAAAGGCGCCCGCCAGGCGTAGTAACTCACGCTCGCCCCAGGCGCGGCCGAAGAAGCTGAAGCCCACTGGCAGCCCGTGCACGAAACCGGCCGGCACGGTGACATGCGGATAACCGGCCACAGCGGCCCAAGTGGAGGCGCCACCGCTGAAATGGTCGCCATTGATCCAATCAGTCGGCCACGCCGGACTGTCTGTGATGCCCACCAGGGCATTGAGGGAGTGCTGCTTCATGAGGGCGTCGATGCCCTCCTCACGCGTGAGGCGCAAGCAGGTCTTCCGCGCCTCGAGGTATGCGGCGTCTGTCAGAGGGCCTTTCTTGGCGGACAACTCGAAGATCTCCTGGGCAAACCACGGCATCTCTTCGCTGGCATGTTGGCGATTGAATTCCATCAGGGCCGCCAGGGTGCGAGGGCGCTCTGCCGGGAGTGAAGCCAGAAACCGTTCGAGGTCCGTCTTGAACTCATACAACAACACCTCGAACTCAGCGGCCGATAGCTTGCCGCCGTCGTTCAAGGTTACATCCACCACCGTGGCGCCGCGATCTTTCAAAACGCGGGCGCATTCTTCGAGGAGTTTCTCGACCGCCGGATGATTGGTCAAGAAAGACCGTACTAAACCCAGCCGGGCGCCCCGCAGCGCCGTTGTGTCGAGAGAAGCTACGTATTGTCCCACGGTCTGCCCGCGCTGGACCTGGGTAGCCGCATCCGCGGCATCTTCGCCCACGAGGGCATCGAGCAGGAGAGCCGCATCGCGCACGGTGCGCGTCATGGGCCCGGCAGTGTCTTGCGAATGGGAAATCGGGATGATACCCGAGCGGCTCACCAAACCCACAGTGGGCTTCAGGCCCACGATGCCGTTGATGGATGCTGGGCTAACAATCGACCCATCGGTCTCGGTGCCCAGCGAGGCCGCGCAGAGATTGGCAGATACCGCCACGCCGGAGCCGGAACTGGAACCCGAGGGGTTGCGGTCCAGCGCATAAGGGTTCCGCGTCTGTCCGCCCATCGCACTCCATCCACTGGTGGACCGCAGGGAGCGAAAATTCGCCCACTCGCTCAGATTTGTCTTGCCCAGGATGACTGCGCCGGCGGCGCGGAGCCTCTGTACGACGAATGCATCTGCGGGCGCCCGCCATCCTTTCAGCGCCTGCGAGCCCGCCGTTGTGGCCATCGGTCCAGTGGTGGCGATGTTGTCCTTTACCAGAATGGGGACGCCATGGAGCACGCCGCGTATACGGCCCTCACGCCGTTCCGCGTCGAGGCGCCGGGCTTCGTCTAGAGCCTCCGGGTTCGATGCGAGAATCGAGCGCAGCAAGGGCCCGGATGAGTCAATCTCCTGTGCCCGCCGCTGGTAGCTCTCCACCAGTTGAACGGCAGTCCAGCGTCCACTCTGGAGCCCGGCGGCCATATCGGCCAGCGTTACCTCATCGAGTGATTCACCCGGCGCGGGGGATTGTGAGACTGGCCGAGCGCAGGCCGAAAGGCCCAAGGCCGCCGCTGAAATCAGGAACGATCGGCGTCTGGTAGGGTTGATCATCGGTCCAGGATCAGTATAGGAGATGAGTTATCACAGAGGTAATTTCCGGAACGACGGCTCAATCCCGGAATAACAACTGGGCAAACTTGGTCAGATAAATCTGCCAGTTCGGCCAACTGTGCCCCGCCCCCGACTCGTTCCAGACGTGCCTGACCTTCCTGGCCTCCAGCAGCGTGTGCAGGTTCTTCATGCCTGGATAGGCGAAGTCTTCCGTGCCGCAGCCCAACCAGACCAGCTTCAATTTCCTGTTGAGCAAATCGGCGTCCGCTTTTTCCCATTCCCCTCGATTGCCTGCGGCACTGAAACCGCCGAGGTAGGCGAAGTGATCCAGATTGTGCAGCGCGATCATTTGCGACTGCGCCGAACCCATTGACAACCCTGCAATCGCGCGATGCTCCCGCCCGGTGAGCACTCGATACTTGCTTTCCACCATTGGCTTAATGGACGTCATTAGCTCCTTCTCTATGACTGCCTGATCAGTTGGCGAGTTCGCCGCCGAAGGATTCGCCGCCGTCTTGATCTCCCGCCGCACATGCCCATAAGGCATCACCACAATCATGGGTTTGATCTTTCCGGCCGCCAGCAGGTTGTCCATGATCACGTTGGTCCGTCCGGTCCAGGTCCATGATGCCTCGATCTTTCCATTCCCATGCAACAGGTACAGCACGGGCAACTTCTCTTTGCCCGTCTCATAACCGGGCGGGGTGTAGACATAGACCATCCGTTGCGTACCCAAGCTTGGTGAGTCATAGAAATTCACATGGATCGTTCCGTGCGGAACCTTCCGCTCGTCAATCGGCGCCTCGTCCAGCCCAGGAATCACGAACAGACTGGTCGCTCCCCAGCGACGTAGCTCGAGATTCGGATTCGCGGGATCCGGCATCCGCAAACCGCCGTCAATTGCGTACCCATAGGTGTAGAAACCGGGCGCGAGCGGGCCCACGGTCAAACTCCACACTCCGTTGTCTCCCCGCATCAGCGGCGTTGGCTTTTTGATTACCTCCAGAATGCCGGGCGAACCCATCAGGAGCACCTCGCTGGCCTTGGGTGCGAAGAGCCGGAAGGTCACCTTGCGGTCTGGCAGCACCTCTGGCGACACCGGAATATTGGCGGTGTCTTCGTAAAACGGCGAGGCGGGCCGCGCCGCGGGCGGTGCCTGACAGAGGCCGGAAATGGCGCCGACAATGCTGAGGGCAAAGCACAAAATCATTCGCATCGAGAACTTCCCCCTTGGTTTATGAGACAACCGGCGTATCGTATCCACGAATTCCCCTCACGTCAAGGATCCCGTCAACAGGCGTCTCAAAGTCCGATGCAGAAACTGGCCCGGGTTTGCGGTGAGTTCACAACCTCGTTCGCAGGCAAGCCTGACAGGGTTTCAATAGTGGTGAACCCGATCACGGATTGCCAGCATGGTCACTCACAGCCTTAGACGCCCGGATAAACTCAGCCCAGAGTTTGTCGAGCGGAAGCTTGGTGTGTTGCTTCCAAAGTCGGATGCTATAGCTTTTCTCATGTAAGGTCAGATTGACCTTGCGAACAATATCGGGGTCCTTCGTCTTCTCGATCCACAGCAGAAATGCCGCCGCCACCGCATAGCCCTGCAGGTATCCCTTTCCACGTGGATTCGACGATTTGGATGACACTTTGTTTCGCTGCAGATTATACAGATAAGGAATGGATTCATCGTATCCGTACAATTCGCCCGCGGCGTTAATTTGTAAATACGGCCGATTCGTCCCGGTGAAAAAAGTGTAGGCTATATAGTCTGCAATGCCCTCTTTCAGCCAGACTGGGGCGTAATACCCCCCCTTTGCCATGCAGCCGAAGATCCTCACCCCGTCACACCTGTCATCCTCTGGATAGGCCTGAACCACGTGCGCAAGTTCGTGAATCACGACAGCACGGAAATCCAGCTTGGCCGGGCGCTTGGCCTCTGCCGCCGAAAGGAACATTTCGTTC